>Ga0114968_10003411_pt1 | contig 11937 bp, 9 predicted proteins | sample M_130807_EF_Meta_FD_87020 | JGI IMG/M metagenome (GOLD analysis project Ga0114968, IMG submission 87020) | Freshwater microbial communities from Lake Montjoie, Canada to study carbon cycling - M_130807_EF_MetaG | ecosystem: Environmental > Aquatic > Freshwater > Lake | place: Lake Montjoie... | reverse complement strand
CTCTAATCGAAGTTTTTGTATGATAGAACCTGGCATTTCGGGTTCGAAGATTTTGTAAATATGTCGCGTGGTGGTTTCAAAATGTGAGGTAATAGATTTTAAACTTGCAGTAGATAAATTTTCGCGGATATAAGATTCTATTTGCTCACGGTCGAGTGGCGATTCCAATTGTTCCAAAACCTCTGTGTGTGAAATGTTCAGTTCTTCAATTTTTATTTCAGCGTTTTCTAATTTTTTGCGAGCGCTGATCAGCAGATAAATAAGCACAATTGATATCAACCCAATTCCTATTACAATGTAATAAAAATATACTGGCAACTTCACGCCTTCTATTTCGGCTTTGTTTCGTTTTATCAGTTCATCAAAATCGTTCACATCAATAGTATACAATCCATTAATGGAGCCGGCGTAGAGTTTATTATCCTTTAAAAACAATGCCCTGCGATTGAATTCTACTCCAACAATCAACGGACTCAAAATAAGATTTAAGGTATTGAATCGGTACAATCCATCATCTGTAGCAATTACCAACTCCGTACTGCTTATCATTTTCATCGTATGTGCTTTAGGAATAGTAGCTAATAAACTAAAAGAATTGTCTGATTTAAATAAATAAAGTGCTTTGTTTGTCAGCAAGTAAAGATTTCTATTGTCGTTTACGCCATCCAGAATGGCATCATCCAACATTTTTAAGGTATCTGTATGTCCATCATAATAGCTTAGTAGATAGTTGGCATCCGAAAATAACAGGATCAGCGTATTGTTACCTAAAATATTGATTTCATTTTTTTTATTGGTGGATTGATAAATCTTCTTGAATTGATAATCTGATTTGTTCATCAGCAATAATTCCTGATTCGTTGCAACATAATAATTACCATTGTCTGGAAGCTTATATATGTCGCGAATATGACTTTTTTCGTATGCCCAAAAACTAAGTTTAGAGGTATCGAATTGATTGGGCTGCGGAGATTGGTTAACGTCTACAATCATCATGGCATCATAGCATACAAAGGCCTTGCCATCATATTCATGAATTCGTGAGCCCCCTCAATCCCCCGAAGGGGGAAGTTTTCATTTTAGATATAAAAATAATCATCGTGTTTCTTTCGACTTTGTGTGGCGGAGGAAAATCTTTAAGTTCGTGGTCTCTTTAATAAACGCAATCAAAGTCCCCCTTGGGGGATTTAGGGGGCTTTCACCCTCACCTCATGCAAATACTCTTCAATCAATCTCCTCACCGCTTTCCCAGATCCCTGATAATTATTCAGCATCACCGAAAAAATCAATTGCTTGTTTTTTTGAGTCGTCAATAAACCACACAAAGTATAGTTATTGCTCAATGAACCCGTTTTCGCAAATATGAAACTACTATCGGCGTGGAAATAATTTTTCAAAGTTCCTGTACCGCCAGTGGGTAAAATATTTTTTAGTCTTTCAACACCAAATTCGTTCTGAATTTTATTGATGATATATATAAAATCATTCGGAGAAAATAAATTGTATCTGCTCAATCCGCTGCCATCAACCCAGCGGGGATGTTGAGGAATATCAGATAAATCATTTTGCAAAAGAGAATCAATTATATCTGATTCATTCATATAACCCAGTTTCTCATTTGCCGACATCAGCAATGTTTGTTCGGCATAAAAATTATCACTGCGATGCATCATGATTGAAAAAACAGAATCGCTTTTTTGAGAAAACAATGGCATGTATTCATCGCGATTGATATGCTTGGTTTTTTGAAGTGTTGCCAGATGATACAATGAATGTTGTAAAATCATAAATCCGGTTTGCAAACCAAAAGTCTCAAAAGGAATCTCTTGTGAAAATGTTTTTAGTTTGTTGTTTGTGGTTACGGTAAAGTGGTTGCTCCCTGCTGCTCTTGAAATGGTGTTTTCTGATAAAGTAGTGTCTGTTTTTTTGGTGAGTTTAAAGTCTATCACATCAGCGTTCATCACAGCAAGGTCGTATTGGAATTCATCAGGTTTTGCATTGTTGTTTTTAATCCACTCCAGTTTAAGCAAATTTCCACAGCCGGGGAAGCTGCTTCTTTGCGGCATATAATCTTCCTGCTGGTCATCCCAGGCCCAGCCTTTACCATAAGGAACGGGATATTTCTCATCATCCAACAGCACAACTTTATAATTGTTATTGTTTAAAAAATCATGAACAGGATGTATTTTAAAATCAGGATGTAAATAAGTTGGATCGCCAGTTGATAAAAGAAATATCGTGTCGTTTGAAATTTTGTAATAGGCGCCAACAATATTATTTCCAAGATATTTCATACCTGCATATAAAGTAAAAAACTTGGTATTGCTCGCGGGAATGAAATTCTTTTCTGCGTTGTAAGTGTATACGTAACTGTTAGTTTCCGGTTCGTAAATGGAAATGCCAATATGTGCTGCATTGATAATCGAATCGCTGAGTAATAATTTGTTGGTAAGCTTTGTAAGATTCTTTGAATGTTGTGCAGTTGCAGAAGCAAATAAAAAAATCGAGAAAAATAGAGTAACGAAACGGTTCATAGAAACGATTTTATAAAACAGAAAAAATAATACCTCTAAAATCCCTGTTGTTGAAAACACCAACAGAGGCATAATCTCATAAGAGAAATCTTAGTGAAACTTTGTGCCTTCGTGTCTTTGTGGCCCCCAAACAAAACAACAAACCATAAACAACAAACATAACAATTAACGCCAAACTATAAACCCCAAACAACATTAACCTCTCTCCTGCGCCCTCAACCATCTCTCTGGCATTTCATTCATGCTCGCTTTTCTATAATCATTTCTGCTGCAGGCAATGAAAGTTGAATCAGGCATTTGCATCCACCACCTGTTTGATCTTTTGCTTTGTAAAAACACAGTATCAACCTCAGCAAATACAGTGTGAAATTCATTGAAACTGTTTCTTTCATTAATATGAGCATCATTCTTACTTCTGTATTTTCCATCTATAAAATACCAAATCATCTGTGCAATTTGAATCGCCGTTAAATCATGTCTGTCTTTTTCAGGCTCATATCCATAAATGCCAAAGCTGCTCAGGTTTGAACTTAATCCCGCATATTGAGAAAGTACACAAGCTTCTTCACCATTAAATCCATTTGGACTAATCGTATTTGAAGGTGCGGCGCTATTTTTTATAGCACTGATATCAAAACTTACCATATGCGAATTGCGAAATACCGGCTCCATTTCTGCGATATCTTCTTTTACTTTTCCAACACGATAACAATCGAATCTTAATTTATCAAGCGTTTCCAATAAACGAGGATGAACAAAATAGCTCTGAAAGCCAATGTGGTTGTAGTGCTTTACCCAATTTGGTTCACTGGTAAGCATTTCTAAAAGGAAGCTGTCGTTTTTAAGAACACTGTCACCACGCAAGTCAATCAACGAATCAATGCAAGTAGCTTCGATAACCTGGTTCAGCGATTTATAGGCATTGTATTGTGCTAAAGTAATATCGTGTGAGCCTCCTAGAATGACAACTGTTTTTCCCATTTTTATCAGCTCAGCAACTACTGTCTGAAGTGCTGCATAACTATCAAGGATGCCTGCTCCTTTTTTAATGTTTCCGATATCTGCAATCTGAATATCGCTATGCCAACAATGTAAAGGGTAAAATTGTTTTCTTATTTTATCAGGAGCTGTTGAATATTCTTTATCAAAACCGATTCCTCTGCTTTCACCGATTCCTACCAATATGAGTTCAACGTCTGTTAAATCCGGCATCTCTTTTTCAAAAACGCTGATATGTTTGGCAAATTGCCCATCAGTATATTCATTATCACCATTAAGTTCGTAAATATTGATGGGGGATAAGAAATCAGTTAAATCTAGCATGTAAATAGTTTCCGCAAACCTAATTCATTAGCCCGAATTCAAATAAATCCAAAGCCTTTTTTTATGAAGAATCTTTTATTTGTATTCAGTAACTTTGCGCCTGAATAATTAACCGGGCTTTCCGGATGATTTTAATTGAAAAAGATGACAGATAAAAACGAATTACTTCAGGAAGTTGTAATCAAATTTGCAGGCGATAGTGGTGATGGGATGCAACTTACTGGAAGTCAGTTTACCAACAATACGGCTTTATTAGGTTTGGATTTGGCAACTTTCCCTGATTTTCCTGCGGAGATCAGAGCCCCAATAGGAACTTTGCCAGGTGTAAGTGGCTACCAGCTTCGTTTTAGCAGCGACAGAATCTATACACCCGGCGATGAATGTGATGTGCTAGTTGCCATGAATGCAGCAGCATTGAAAGTGAATATGAAAGCCATTAAGAAAGGGGGTAAAATAATTGCCAACGTGGATGGCTTTGATGCAAAAAATTTAAGATTAGCCAATTATCCTGATGGCGTAAATCCTCTGGAAGATAATAGTCTTAATAATTACGAAGTCATTAAAATGGATGTGACCAAAATGACTCGCGAGGCCTTGAAGGATTTCACCATGGGCACCAAAGAAAAAGACAGAGCCAAAAATATGTTTGTGCTTGGTTTTTTGTATTGGATGTACAACAGAGACATGGACAACACGGTTACTTTCTTAAAAGAGAAATTTTCAAAACGTGCCGACATTCTCGATAGTAATATAAAAGTGCTACAAGCCGGTTATAATTACGCTGATACAACTGAAACTTTTACTGGAAGATATTCTGTAGAAAAAGCGAAAATGGAGCCGGGAACTTATCGCTCCATCATGGGCAATCAGGCATTAGCTTATGGTTTGATTGCTGCTTCTTATCAATCTGATTTGAATTTATTTTTAGGCAGTTATCCCATTACACCAGCTTCTGATATTTTACACGAATTAAGTCGCTATAAAACTTTTGGCATCAAAACCTTTCAGGCTGAAGATGAGATTGCAGCCATAACTTCGGCTATTGGTGCCAGTTATGGTGGGTCGATTGGTGTTACTACTACTTCCGGTCCAGGTATGGCTTTAAAAACAGAAGCCATGGGATTGGCAGTCATGCTTGAAATTCCATTGCTTATTTGCAATATTCAAAGAGGCGGCCCAAGTACAGGACTGCCAACCAAAACAGAGCAGAGTGATTTGTTGCAGGCTTATTATGGTAGAAATGGCGAATGTCCTATTCCGGTAATTTCAACATCAACACCGAGTGATTGTTTTGACGTAGCATTTGAAGCCGTGAGAATTGCGATCCAACACATGACACCTGTAATTTTGTTGAGCGATGGCTATATCGCTAATGGTGCAGAACCATGGAAGTTTCCGCAGACAAAAGATTTGAAAAAGATTGAAGTTACTTTCAAGACAGAAAAAAATGCCGACGAAGAAAAGTTCATGCCTTATTTAAGAGATGAGAAGTTAGTTAGACCATGGGTAATTCCGGGTGCAGCAGGTTTGGAGCATCGCATCGGCGGTTTGGAAAAACAGAATATCACAGGTAATATCAGCTACGATCCTGAGAACCACCAGACCATGGTAAAAATCAGAGAACAGAAAGTTGAAAATATTGCAGATTATATTCCTTTACAAAAACTGGATAGCGGCGAAGAAAAAGGAAAAGTGTTGGTAATAGGATGGGGGAGTACTTATGGCGCTATCAAAAGTGCTTGCATTGAATTGCAGAAAAAAGGAGTGTCGGTTTCGCATGCCCATCTCCGTTATATTCGTCCTTTTCCAAAAAATTTGGGCGACATCATCAAGAATTTTGATAAGGTGTTGATTCCTGAAATTAATAATGGTCAATTGATTAAAATCATCAGAGATAAGTACCTTGTTGATGCAAAAGGTTTTAATAAAATCATGGGAGTTCCGATTACAAAAGGAGAAATTATTGAAGAGGTGGAGGGGATGATTTAGGAGGAGATTCCCCTTCGGGGAAGTTTTGGTTAGCCACGAATTCACGAATTTTTTTAACTGCGGAGAACGCATAGTTTACATGGAGATTTGATAGCCTTCGTGATACTTTGTGCCTTATGGCCTTTGTGGCAAAGAAAAAAATGACGTTGCTGCATATTGCGGCGACATTTCTTGAATATAAAAAAGCCCGTGATTTTTAACCACGGGCTTTTTCTATTTATTTTAAAATATAAAATTTTATCTGATTCTCTCTCTTCCTATTGAAATGCCTATTTTCAAATTAAATGAGAAGTAGCTATCTTTTTGTGTTGGACTTCCACGTTTATTCCCTGGTAAAGCTCTTTGTCCATTAATTACTCTGTTGTTAAGTATTAACGCATTTTGTAGCTTAGTACCATTGAAACCATTATTTGTGTATAATGTTGGGTCAATATAATTTGTGCTCACATCATCTAAATAATCTGTATTAAGTATGCGGTAAACAAATTCACCTCTTAGACTTACAAGAGAAGACAACTCATATTTGAAGCCTGCACCTACTGGAAAATTAACTTGTTTTAAACTGTATACTTTTCTATCAGGATATTCAGCAAATCCCTGACCTTCTGTGGAAAGAGGTTGTAAATCAATCAACTTATTTCCAACTTTTGCTTGAGGATTGAATGAGTAATATCCTACACCACCTAACAAATAAGGAGAGTATCTAGGAGGTTCATCATCTCTGTTTTCCCAATCAATAAACAGAAAAAGTGGATACATTTCTAGAACTCCTGAAAATTCAGTTATTGAAGTTTGGAAGTTTAGTTGTCTGTTGTATCTCGTTCTCGCTATGTCTGTTACGGGTACATCTGCTAAAAGATTATCATCGCCAGATAGCTTTCCAAAACTAGCTTCAAGGCGAAGTCCTATTGCATTTTTGTAAATTATACTGAGATAACCACCCACATTAGAGTTAGTTTCTCCATAATTCAAATCCTTAACAAACTTCTTTCCAATGCCAGCTTTTCCACCAACATCTGTAAGACAGTTCATGGCACCTACTGAGGCACCTAATTCAAAAATTACAGGTTTGTCATAATACGAATCATCGTAAAAATAATACTGAGCAACGGCTTTAGATGAATAGCCCAAACACATCACTACAAAACCCAGTGCAAATGCTAATCTTTTCATTGAAAAATTCCAGTTTAACTTTTATTATTTATGCTATTAAAATTAACTCCACAAATTAAACGAATTTTCTTGAATATTATTTAGTCTTTGTAATAATTCTTAAAAAACTTACAGGCATTTTTTACGCCACATTGAACACATTTAGGTTTTCTTGCCATACAAACATAACGGCCGTGTAAAATTAACCAATGATGTGCTTTGTGTATCAAGTGCTCAGGAAAGTATTTAATAAGTTGTTTTTCAGTGGCTAATGGCGTTTTACAATTAGTTGTCAGCCCAATTCTGGCACTTACTCGAAATACATGAGTATCAACTGCCATGTTGGGCTGGTTGTCTATAACTGAGGTAATGACATTCGCTGTTTTTCTGCCAACGCCCGGTAGTTTTACCAACTCGTCAACTGTAAGCGGAACAACTCCATTAAAATCTTTTTCAAGCATTTCTGCCATGCCTAACAAATGCCTGGCTTTATTATTGGGATAAGAAATGCTCCTGATCAACGCAAATACCGAATCAAAATCGCCTTTACTTAAACTTTTCGAATCAGGGTATTTTTTAAATATCGATGGCGTAACCATATTCACCCTTTTATCAGTACACTGAGCCGATAAAATAACGGCAACCAACAACTGAAATGGGTTATCATATAGCAATTCCGTTTCCGCTTCAGGTAGATGTTCACTGAAATAGGAGATTATATAATCGTATCGTTCCTTTTTTTTCATAAAAAAACCCGCTGCAATAAACAACGGGTGCAAGTTATCATTTAGTTTGAATGTTACGCAGTGGCTGCCATTTCTTCGGCAGCTTTTTCAGCATATTTTAAAATATTATCGATTGATTTTAAACTTGGAGAAAAACTGATGGTTTCCAACTGGTTTTTAGATGTAGTTAGTAACTCTAATTTTTCTTGTAAACTCCAATCATTTTGTAGTGCAACTTTGATAGCTGCGGTCTTTGCTGTGGAAGTTTCTCCGTAAATAAACTGAAGAAGGTCCTCCGATGTAAAACTGTGCATAGGCAGGTTTGATGCTTTTAGTTAAATAAATTATCCATTATCCGACTATTAAACGCACTGCTGATTCGAATATTGTGTAGCACTACGTATTTTTTACTAAATCATGGTGTTTTTACTAAGAAGATATCCTCATTGTCTTTTTTCATGTAATACTTTTCTCTGGCATAACGCTCAATTGATTGAGCATCAGACCTTAATAAATTCAATTCAGCCCTCGTCTCTTGTATTTGCTCGCTCAACATTTTTTCACTTTTTTCGAGCTCGCTGATTTTATTATGTCTTTCTATCAATAATCCCCAGTCTTTTACATCAAAAAAACTCATCCAGACAACAAAAACCACAATACAAATAAGGTATTTGTTTTTTAAAAATTTATAAGATCTTCCAGAAGTACTCATAGTAATGAATTATTAATCCAATTTAAGATAAAAAAACAAAAAATCGACAAATTCAATTCTCAAACCACAAAATTATTTTCCGAACTTAATTTTACCATTTGGATACAATGCATTGCTACCTAACATTTCTTCAATTCTGATCAGCTGGTTGTATTTTGCCATACGGTCACTTCTCGAAGCAGAACCTGTTTTAATCTGACCGCAATTTAATGCGACAGCTAAATCTGCTATGGTACTGTCTTCTGTTTCACCACTACGATGACTCATGATGGTATTATATCCGTTATTCTGAGCCATAGTTACCGCATTGATGGTTTCAGTTAGGGTACCAATTTGATTCACTTTTACCAAAAGCCCATTAGCTGTTTCTTCTTTAATGCCTCTTTCCAATCTTTTTACATTGGTAACAAACAAATCATCACCTACTAATTGGCATTTGCTGCCAACAGTATCGGTAAGCATTTTCCATCCTTTCCAATCGTCTTCTGCCATACCATCTTCAATTGAAATGATTGGATATTGCTTAACCCAACTTTCCCAGTAACTAACCAATTGCTCGCTGGTCATTTTTTTGCCATCGCTCTTATGGAAAATATATTTTTTCTCTTTTGCATTCCACAATTCACTGTTGGCGGCATCCATTGCAATTCCAATTTGGCTACCTGTTTTGTATCCAGCAGCTTGAATAGCTATCAATACAGTTTCAATCGCTTCTTCATTGCTTTGGATGTTTGGCGCAAAACCACCTTCATCACCTACGTTTGTGCTAAAGCCTTTTTTCTTCAAAACAGTTTTTAATGCATGGAAAATTTCAACACCCCATTGCAAACCTTCACTGAAAGATTTCGCACCTACAGGCATTACCATAAATTCCTGAAAATCGATTTTGTTATCAGCGTGAGCACCACCATTCAAAATATTCATCATCGGAATAGGCAATGTTTTCGCATTGGTACCACCGATATATCTGTAAAGAGGTAAGTTTGCTTCCAAAGCAGCAGCTTTAGCAACAGCCAAACTTATAGCCAACATCGCATTGGCACCTAATTTACTTTTATTATCTGTACCATCTAATTTAATCATCATGGCATCAATTCCTGTTTGATCGGTAACATCCCATCCAAGTAAGGCATCGCTTAAAACGGTATTTACATTTTTTACAGCTTTCAAAACGCCTTTTCCGCCATACAATTTTTTGTTATTGTCTCTTAATTCAACAGCTTCGTGAATACCTGTACTCGCTCCGCTTGGAACGGCAGCACGTCCTAATCTTTCATTCTCTGTCATAACATCTACTTCAATGGTAGGGTTTCCACGACTGTCTAAAATTTGTCTCGCATGGATGGATGCAATGTAACTCATGTGTTTAAATTTGATTGTTGATTATATAATGATTTAATTTTTTCAATTGCAAAGAAACAAACTTTGAAACTGGCTTCAAAATGAACATTATGTTGTCAGTTGTTTAAAAATATTTTCAAGACTTTGATTTTCGCTATGTAATGAAATGATGTTCAGCTGATGTTGTAAACTGAATTCAAAAAGCTTTTTTCTCAAACTCTCAGGCGACATAGTTTCAATGACAAAACTATTATCAGTAGATGCAGTTACATGCATGGCTTCATCAATACTTTCCAACATATTTACATTGATGCTTTCTTCAAATTGAATAGTAACATGGTGTTTTCCAGTATCTCCTTTTTTCAAATGATTTAGGTTGTCATCGGCTACAATTTTTCCTTTGTTGATGATGATTACCCTGTCGCATAATGCCTCTACTTCCTGCATGATATGAGAAGAGAACAAAACCGTTTTGTGCTCACCGAGTTTTTTGATGACTTCCCTTATTTCAATAATCTGATTGGGATCTAGTCCTGTGGTGGGTTCATCCAGAATTAAAACTTCTGGGTCGTGGACTAATGTTGCAGCCAATCCAACACGTTGTTTATATCCTTTACTTAATTGCCCAATTTTTTTATGTGATTCGGATTGCAACCCTACAAGTTCAATGACTTCTTCAACTTTTTTTTGGGATGATTTTACTTTATGTATGCCTGCAATAAAACCGAGATATTCTCTTACATACATTTCTGTATAAAGTGGATTGGCCTCTGGCAAGTAACCGATTTTCGTTCTGGTAAGAATGTTTGTTGTTTCAACAGGAATGCCGCAAACGTCAATTTTTCCGCCGTCTGAAGCAAGATATCCCGTAATCATCTTCATGGTTGTGGATTTGCCTGCACCGTTGGGTCCCAGAAAACCTACAATTTCATTTTTGTGAAGCGAAAACGAAATGCCATCTACAGCTCTTTGTGAGCCATAATTTTTGGAAAGATTTGAAACGGTTATCGACATCAGCGCTGATTAAGAAAATTATTGATGATCAATTGATGTTTAACCATAAAAGCAATACACTTTATTTTGAAGGCGGTCTGTTGTTTCCACCACCTTGAGGTCTGTTTTGATTTCTTGGCTGCCCACCTTGTTGTGGTCTGTTTTGGTTTCTCGGTTGTCCGCCCTGTTGTGGCTGGTTTGGATTTCCACCTTGGCCTCCCGGCTGATCATTTCTTCTCTGTGGTTGTCCTTGTCTTTGTTGTGGTTGCTGAGGTCTTTGTTGACCTTCTCCCTGTTGAGGGTTTTGAGGTCTTTGACCACCACCTTGATTTCTTTGTTGCTGACCACGCTCTTTGTCTCTGCGCTTGCGTGTGGTTTTTTCCAGACTTTTAAGACTGATTTGACCCACTAAATCTGCATATTCAGGTTCTACTTCTTTTGGTTTACCGGTAATGACTTCAGCCGTTTCTAGTTCTTCAGGTCTTATGCCTTGTCTGTTTTGGGCTTTGATATTTTTTACGGTTTCCAGCGTTAGCGGATATTGCTTGTTACTGTCCGCCATTGTGTACCACATCAAATTTCTGAAAATATCTTTCTTAACCAAAAATGCACGTCCTTTGGCCAATTCAAGCATATCTGCATCGTTAGGGAAGAACTGCAAAGCATCCATATAAGTATCCAGTTCATAATTCAAACAGCATTTCAAACGACCACATTGACCGCTGAGTTTGGTTTGATTGATACTTAAATTCTGATATCTTGCTGCGTTTGTATTTACACTTTTGAAATCGGTAAGCCAAGTACTGCAACACAATTCTCTTCCACAACTGCCAATTCCGCCCACTTTTCCTGCTTCTTGTCTGGCTCCGATCTGGCGCATTTCTACTTTCACCTTAAACTCACCGGCATATAGTTTAATCAACTCTCTGAAATCAACACGATCATCTGCTATATAAAAATAAGTAGCTTTTCTGCCGTCGGCCTGAATTTCCACCTCGGCCATTTTTAATTCTAAATTCAATTGTCTGGCTATCGCTCGGCTGCGAATTAGCATGTGCGCTTCTTTGGATTTTGATTCTTTTAATTTTTCGAGATCCTGATCAGTGGCACGACGCAATACTTTTTTAATATCCGGACTTTTTTCGTCGATATTATTCTTCTTCAATTG
>Ga0114968_10003410_pt1 | contig 11941 bp, 10 predicted proteins | sample M_130807_EF_Meta_FD_87020 | JGI IMG/M metagenome (GOLD analysis project Ga0114968, IMG submission 87020) | Freshwater microbial communities from Lake Montjoie, Canada to study carbon cycling - M_130807_EF_MetaG | ecosystem: Environmental > Aquatic > Freshwater > Lake | place: Lake Montjoie... | reverse complement strand
CGACTACGGTGGTCCGCTGAGCGTCGAGTGGGAAGACGGCGCGATGGACCGCGAGTTTGGCGCTGCTGAATCCGCCGCCTTTGTGAAGAAGATCGACTTCCCGCCGAGCAAGATCATCTTCGACGCGCAGTTTGCTGAGAACAGCAAGTGATGTCCTCCGCACATTCCGTGCGTTACAGATGCAACTCTTCGACGGCTCGGGATTACTTCCCGGGCCGTTTGGTTGATTGAATCAAATCCGCAAAGTGGTAGCCTCCGCCATCATGGGCATCGCAAAAGCCAAAACCAAGTACACCGTCGAGCAATACTACGACCTTGAGGAAGACGAGGTGTACAAAAGCGAATTTCACGACAGTGAGATATTCGCCATGGCAGGTGGCTCCCCCGAACACAGCCTGATTGCCGCCAATCTGCTTGGTGAACTGCGGCAACGCCTCAAAGGCAAGGTTTGCACACCCTACGACAGCAATCTGCGCGTTAAAGTTCCCGCCACAGGTCTCGTCACCTACCCGGACGCCTCAGTGTTTTGCAAGAAGCTCGAGTTTGATCCCAAGGACAAGCGCCAGCAGACCGCCATCAATCCGACCATCGTCTTCGAGGTGCTTTCAAAATCCACCGAAAGCTATGATCGCGGCAAGAAGGCTGAGAACTATCGCCAGCTCGAATCTCTCAAAGCCTACGTCCTCGTTTCTCAGAGCAGTCCCCATATCGAGATCTACGAACGCCATGGCGATGGCTTTTGGTTTCTCACCGAAGCCAAGGGACTCGATCAAGAACTCGCCATCAAGAGCCTCGGCATCCAGCTTCCCCTGGCAGAAGTTTATGACCGCCTGAAGTTTGGGAAGAAAAACTCCTGAGTGCTGGCCCGCTTCGTTTTCACTCCACCGCTTTCCGCAACTCCATCACCGTGCTGACAATGTTCTCCTCGGTCTTGTCGCTCCAGCGGGTGGGGTGGGTGCCGTAGATCATGGCACCGCCGCCTTCGTAGCCGCCTTCCTGCCAGATGCGGAGGCTGGGGATGTAGGCCATGACATCGTTGGTGTAGCCGCTGACCCAGACGATGGGGTCTTTGAGGTCCTGTTTGAGGCGGAGTGAGTAGTCCACGACGACTTCGCCACCGAGGGTGACCCAGGTGAGGTCGTTGCCAAGGCGAAGCACCTGCACGGGATAGGGGTAGGTGGTGGGCAGGGGGCCTTCATCGGCGATGCGCTGCAACACCCGGGTGGCATGCGTGGCCATCCACTTGTTGGCGGATTTTTGCTCTTCGAGAAGCTGCTCCTTGGTTGGGAGCGTGTCATAGGCCAGAGGGATTTCACGATAGGCGGCGCGGATGGGGCCCTTGAGGCGCCGCATGTGGGTTTCCAGCGCGGCCTGCACGGAGGTGGCGAGGGATTGGCCGTGGGTCTGCGCGAGCTCCATCGTCTTGCGCGGGTAGGGGTTCTGATCGCCGCTGCAACCATTGGCAAACATGGCCACGGCATCGGGGTGGGCTTTCTCTATTTCCTGCTGCGCATAGCCTGCGTAGTCGCCGCTGAACTTCTGGTGGCCGAGGGTGGTGCAGTGGCAGGAGTAGCCAAAGATGATCGCGATGTCTTTGCCCTCGGCGCTGCTGGCTTTGAGCACGGGCACGGTTTGATCCACCGGGCCGAGCGGATTGGGGAAATTGCTCCAGCCACCTTTGCCGTCCGGGGTGCGGCGGTTCATCGAGACGCCGCAGCGTGCGGTGCTGTAATCCACATGCGCAGGCACCGACTTCTGAATGGCCTCGCCGACCAGTCGCACCAGCGTATTTTCCAAATTTGTCGTATATTCAGCCGCTTCCTTCTCGCGCAGTGCTAGATCATCCGCGCCGTGAATCTTGCTCGTGCGCAGCTCCGGCCCGCTGTGTGTATGGGAGGCATTGATGGCGAGATTTGCCGGGTCGATGCCGTGCTCTTTCTTCACGCGTTCCGCGACGGCGAGACGCAGGTTTTTCGGCACGCCGATCAAATCCATGGTGATGAGGGCAAAGCGTGCGCCTGCTTGATCGGTGAGCACGAATGCCTTGGCGAAGAGATCCAGCTCCACACCTTCGGAGGGTTTGTTGCGCGCTGCGTAACCCGCCATCCACATGGGCTTCTCTGGTGTGATCTTGGCCGAGGCAGCACCAGCCTTCCAGGCGGTTGATTCAGGTGCGGGAACAGCGGCAATGACGAACACGGCGAGGAGGATGGGCAGCCAGAGTTTCATGACGACTACCAAAGCCGCCAGATGAACAATTCTTTAGGAATGCGCGAAAATAACCGAAATGTTGCGCATGCATGGAATGGATGAGCGCTGTCAAGCCATGCCTCCGACAAAAGTTTTTCGAAGGCGATGGTGAATGGTTGCTGCCTGTGATCGTCTCGCTAACTCCACTCATCCCAACCGGATTTTAACGTTCACTTTTCATTTTCCCAACCATGTCTGCTGCCAACGAACTCAACATCAATGTCACCCACGTCGAGCGTGTCGCCAAGGAGCTGGGCCTGCGGGCCATCCAGGTGGGCGCGACGGCGAAACTCTTTGCCGATGGGGCTACCGTGCCGTTCATCGCCCGTTACCGCAAGGAGGCCACGGGGTCGCTGGATGAAGTGCAGATTCAAAACATCCAGGAGCGCATGACGCAGCTGGTGGCGCTGGATGACCGCCGTGCTGCGATTGTGAAATCACTCGAAGAACGCAAGCTGATGACAGACGTCCTGCGGGCGAAAATTGAGAAAGCAGAGACATTGAACACGCTGGAGGACGTCTTTGCGCCGTTCCGTCCGAAGCGCCGCACGCGCGCCACGATCGCGAAGGAAAAAGGTCTGGAGCCGCTGGCGGACTATATTGAGGCCAATCTGATGACGCATGGCGTGGACCTGAATGGCGAAGTGGCCAAGTTTGTGAACCCAGATCACGAAAACGAAGAGCTGCGCGTCAAGGATGCCGCCGATGCGCTCAGTGGTGCACGCGACATCATCGCGGAACGCATCAGCGACCATGCGGATGCGCGTGCGACGTTGCGCAAATTTTTCGCGGAGCAGTCCACGGTCATTTCCAAGGTCATGTTTGGCAAAGAGAAGGAGGAAGAGGCGCAGAAGTTCCGCGACTACTTCGACTGGAGCGAGCCGCTGAAAGCGATTCCCTCGCACCGCATGCTGGCGATTCGGCGTGGGGAAAAAGAAGGCTTCCTGCTCATGCGCATCCAGCCGGGCGAGGACACGGCGATCAAGATGCTCGAAAACCTCTTCGTCAAAGGGGGCAATGCGTGCTCTGACCAGATGAAGCTGGCCTGCGCGGACAGCTACAAGCGTCTGCTGAGCTCCAGCATGGAGACGGAGGCACGCCTTGAGTCGAAGAAGAAGGCGGATACGGAAGCGGTGCGCGTGTTTGCTGACAACCTGCGCGAACTGTTGCTGGCGGCGCCATTGGGACAGAAGCGTGTGCTCGGCATCGACCCCGGCTTCCGCACCGGTTGCAAGGTGGTCGTGCTGGATGCGCAGGGGCAGCTTCTCTACAATGATGTGATCTACCTGCTCGGCGAGGGCGGTGGTCTGCTGCATGCAAAGAATCTGCTGCTCAATTTGATCGACCGTCATAAGATCCAGGCCATCGCGATTGGCAATGGCACTGCGGGCCGGGAGACAGAAATGTTTGTGAAGAAGATCGGTGTGCCTGCTTCAATTCCGGTGATCATGGTGAATGAGAGCGGTGCGTCGATTTACAGCGCCAGCGAAGCCGCACGTGAGGAGTTCCCGAATCAGGATGTCACGGTGCGTGGCTCGGTTTCCATCGCGCGTCGGCTCATGGACCCGCTGGCGGAATTGGTGAAGCTTGATCCGAAGTCCATTGGTGTCGGCCAGTATCAGCACGATGTGGATCAGAATCAGCTTAAGACGAGTCTTGATCATGTGGTGATCAGCGCGGTGAACGGCGTCGGTGTGGAGTTGAACACGGCGAGCAAGCAACTGCTCAGTTACGTCTCTGGCTTGAACAGCACCCACGCGTTGAACATCGTGACGTTTCGCAATGAGAACGGGCCGTTCAAGAGCCGCAAGGATCTTATGAAGGTTCCACGGCTGGGTGACAAGGCCTTCGAACAGGCGGCAGGCTTCCTGCGCATTCGTGATGCCGTGCATCCGTTGGATGCGAGCGCGGTGCATCCGGAGCGTTATCCGCTGGTCGAAAAAATGGCGGCGGACATTGGCTGCACCGTGCCGGAACTCATGCAGCGCGCGGATCTGCGCCAGAAGATCGACCTGAAGAAGTATGTGAGCGAAGATGTGGGCCTGCCGACGCTGCAGGACATCATGAACGAACTCGCGAAGCCAGGGCGCGATCCGCGTAAGCAGTTCGAGGTCTTCAGTTTCGCCGACGGCGTGAACGACATGAAGGACCTCACTGTGGGCATGAAACTGCCGGGCATCGTGACGAACGTGACCGCCTTCGGAGCCTTCGTGGACATCGGCGTGCATCAGGACGGCCTGGTGCATGTGAGCCAGCTCAGTGACACCTTTGTGCGTGATGCGGCGGAAGTCGTCAAGGTCGCGCAGCGTGTGCAGGTGACGGTCACGGAAGTGGACATTCCGCGCAAACGCATCGCCCTGAGCATGAAATCGAAGCCCGACTTTGAGAAGAAGCAGGGCGCAGCAGGGCCGCGTCCGGCGGGGGGGCAAGGCGGTGGTGGTCAGCGCAGCTTTACCAGCAGCGGCGGCGGTCAGCGCAGCTCAGGCGGCGGCATGGGCAATCCCTTTGGCGGTAGTGGCGGCGGCGACTGGTTCACGGCGGCGGCGCAGAAGGGGAAGAAGTAGTTTCGGCCGACTGCATTCTTGCCAGCCCGCGATCTTCCCATACGATTCAGCTTATGAAATCAGCCCATCTTCTCACACTGGCTCTGCCGCTGCTGCTCACACAATGCGTTGACCCTTACGGACCGAATGGCGGAGGGGATCCCTATGCGAACCCATACCGCCAGGACATGCGGGACCAGGGTTCGCAGATGAACAGCATGGCGTTTGAGCGTGGACAGCAGGACGGGCAGGCGGACGCACAGCAAGGCCAGAGCCAGAACTACCAGCGCTATGCGTCGCGTTTTGACCGCAACACCGAGATGGCCTATCGCGATGCTTACAATCAAAGTTATGGTCTGACGATGAACAGCCGCAGTGAACTCGGTGGCTACCCCAACCAGGGATTGGCGCAGCCGCAGCAGCAGGGTGCGGCTCAGCAGCCACCGCGTGACCCGGCCTACAACCAAGGTTACGACTACGGCCTCCGTGACCGCACTGGAGGACGGGTGGCCGATCCGGCCGCACAGGTGGGGCGGTATGACCCGCGCTACCGCTCCAGCTTTGAACGCGGCTATTACGACGGCTACAATTCAAGCTCCTCCAGCAGCGCTCCAGGCGCAGGTGGTGGTTTGTGGTTCCGCTGAGCAGTGGAGCAGTGCAAAAAAAACACCGTCATGGCAGGCCATGACGGTGGTCTTGTTCTAAAGTAACGGTGCAGCGCAGGGCCTATTCCTGAACAGCAGCTTCAGGAGCGGCGGTCTCAGCAACTTCAACAGCAGCGACTTCGGCAGTCTCAAGCGCAGGAGTGGCTTCAGCGGCGACTTCAGCAGCCTTGGGCTTGGTCGGGGCCTTCTTGGCGGCGACTTTCTTGGCAGGTGCCTTCTTGGCGGTTTTGGCTTCGGATTTGACGGCGCGTGCTTTGCGGGAGACGCCAGCCTTGGCCAGAGCTTTCTTGCGGGCAAGATAAAGCTTACGGCGGCGGCGTTTGATGACTTTGTTCAGTTGTTGACCCATGATGGATGATCGGTTGTCGTTTACGGTTTTGAGGGCGGCAAGAGTTCCACCGATCAAGGTCGAATCAAGACCAAATGCAGTCTGCCCCCGGTTTCCCGGGATTGAGGAGGCGACGAAACTCGGTTTCCAGCCGTTTTCAGGGCTTTTTGTCCTCGGCTTTGGGCTCGTCGGCGGGCTTGGGTGCTTCGAGTTTGGGTTCCAGCTTGGGCTCCACATGATTTGCGGCCTGCTGCGTCGGCGGAACTTTGAACAATTTGCCGGTGTAGGGGCACTTCACTGTCTGGCCAGCGCTCATGCCGGAAACATCCACCAGCTGGGTTTTGCCGGCGAAGGGGCTGTTCACCATGTTCATGCGCCCCGGAACAGCGGAGCCATATGGCAGGCCGTCAGTGGCGGCGCTGCCATTGGAATTGGGTGGCGAACTGACAGGTGGCGGATTGTTGGTAATCTGCGGCGTTGGCGTGGGCTCTTCCACAGGGATTTTCACATTCGGGCTGCTCTCACCTGAGGCGCTGCCCGAGCGCGAACGAGGCGTGTGTCTGGAACTGCTGGAGCGGGAGTGAGGGGCGCTGAAATAGCTGTTCGACGCATAACCAGAGGAGCCGACATTGGAATACGAGCCGGGGGCAGGCGCATACCTCCGCTGAGGATAGGCGGCATAACGCTGGGATGATGAACTGCCGACGCGGAATGGCGGTGACTGTCTCGAAGAACTCAGGTAGGGCAGCAGCCCCTGCGTCTGAATGCTGCGCCAGGCCTGCTGGGGTGGCATTGCGCACTGGGTCAGAAAAACAGCAGATGTCAGCACGGCGAGCAGGCGTGCGGCAAAGGCGGTGGGACAACGCGAAGCTTTCATGAATTTGATGGAAAGGAGGTGATGACGTTGATGCAGAGACGTGACTCCACACGATGGAGACCGATGCTGACAGGAGTATGAGCAAAGGGCAAGAAAACAGCTCGTCATAATCTTGTCATGAAGATGTAATATTCTTAATTACCATACTGGCTAAACTGAATGGGTTTCAGGCTGCCTGAGAAAGGCCAATCTCCTGCTCATTGAGATAGCAGGATGGGTCTGGTGCCCACAGGTCCCCGGTCATTTGCAGCGCGCGTACGCGGAAGCCGCCACCGCAGACATCAAGGAAACTGCATTGGGCGCATTTGCCGGTCAGGTGTTGTTTGCGGTCCCGCAAGGCATTGAGCGTGGCGTTGTCGCGGTTGCTCCAGATGTCGCTGAACTTGCGCTCCTTCACGTTACCCAGGGTGAGCTCGTGCCAGAACTGGTCTGGATGCACGTTGCCCTGGGTGTCGATGTTGCTGATGCCGGTGCCGCTGCTGTTGGCACCGCCGCCGTTCCAGGTGAGCAGTTCCATCGCATGCGCTGCGCGTTCGGGATTCTCCCGTTTCAGACGCATGTAGAGATAGGGGCCGTCCACGGGTTGATCCACGGTCAAAACCTCACGTGGCTTGCCGCTCGCGGCCCACTTGGCGGTGCGGTCGAGGATCTTGTCGATGGCTCCGCGTGTCTCCTCATGTGGCACTTCCATGAGATCAGCTCCACGACCGCTATAGACGAGGTGGTAAAAGCAGACGCGCTCGATGTCCTCCTTCTCGATGAAGTCGAGGATGGATTCGATATCGGCGATGTTGTGGCGGGAAAGGGTGAGACGCAGGCCCACTTTCTGCCCCACCACCTTGCAGTTGCGAAACGCGGCCACCGCCTTGTCAAAGGCACCGACTTTGCCGCGGAAGTGATCGTGCGTGGCACCCATGCCATCGAGCGAGATGCCGACGTAGGAGAAGCCGATGTCCTTGATGCGCTGCGCCCACTCGGGATTGATCAGGGTGCCGTTGGTGGAAAGCGTGAGGCGCAGGCCCTTGCCGGTGGCGTATTCGGCCAGTTCAAAGAAATGCGGGTGGATCGTCGGTTCGCCGCCGGAGAGTAGCAGCGCGGGCACTTTGTATTCAGCCAGATCATCGACGACGGCCTTGCACTGCTCCCAGGTGAGTTCGCCAGGGTAGAATTTTGAGTCAGAATCCTGGTAGCAGTGGACGCATTTCAGATTGCAGCGGCGGGTGATGTTCCAGACGACGATGGGGCGGCGTTCAGCGGCGGAGGTCGGAGAACCGTGGCCACGGCCATAGCGCAGGTGGTCCATGGGCTGGGCGACATCACAGTAAAGACGGGTGAGATTGATCATGACCCGGAATCAACGCATAGCCGCGTCCGGGGCGCGCCGCCGATCTTGCGCAATGCGTGACCTGGGTTGCCTCAGGCCTGCTCTGTGGTCTGGAAGTCGGGGTAGGCGTTCGCGGCGTGTTCGGTAAAGTCGAGGCCGTTGATCTGCTCCTCCTCCGTGGCGCGGATGCGCACGCAGAGTTTGATGAAGGCGAAGACTGCGGTGCAGACAACGAATGAATAGACACTGATGCTCAAAGTGCCGAGCGCTTGAACGCCGAAGCGCTGGATGCTGAAGCCGTTCTCATCGAACAAGGCCACACACAGCGTTCCCCACCAGCCGCAGGCCAGATGCACCGGCACGGCACCCACGGCATCGTCAATTTTCCAGCGTTCCAAGGCGATGGTCGCCACGGTGGTAATGATGCCACCAAAGGCACCGATGATGATGGCCGCTCCGGGGGTGACATTGCCGCAGCAGGCGGTGATGGCCACCGCACCGCCGAGTGCGCCGTTCATGGCGATGTTCACGTCCGGTTTGCCCTGAATGAACCACATGGAGACCATGGCTGCGATGCCCGCAGCCGAGGGGCTGATCGTGGTATTCACGACCAGGCGACCAATCATGGAAGCTCCAGAGAGGGAGGAGCCAGCATTGAACCCAAACCAGCCGAACCACAGCAGAAAGACACCCAGAGTGACGAGCGGGATGTTGTGACCGGCGATCAATCGCGGTGAACCATCTGGACCGAAACGACCCGCTCGGGGGCCGACCGCCAGAATGCCCGCCAGCGCACACGAGCCACCGCAGGCATGCACAACGGAGGAGCCGGCGTAGTCCACGAAGCCCATGGCTTCCAGCCAGCCTTTGGTCCCATCACCCACGCCAAAGGCATTGCCGAAGCTGCCCCAGGCCCAGTGGCCGATGACCGGATAGATCAGCGCAGTGAACAGGGCGCAATACATAAGATAGCCCAGGAACTTGGTGCGCTCTGCTACCGCACCCGACATGATCGTGCAGGACACACCCGCGAAGCCGACCTGGAAGAACCAGAACACCCAGACCCTGTGATCGCCGGGGAAACTGGAAAGCCAGAAGCTGTCTGTGCCGATCACGCCATTCCAGGATTTGCCGAACATGAAAGCAAAGCCAATGAGCAGGAAGACGATGGCGCAGATGCAGAAATCGAGGAACGACTTCATGACGATGTTGATCGTGTTTTTGGCGCGGCACGCACCGATTTCCAGCATGACAAATCCTGCCTGCATGAAGAACACCATGGCCGCTGTCAGGACGATCCAGACGTCGTTCACATTCAACTGTATCAGACCGAGGTCTCCTGAGGCGGGCGGTGCCGGAGCTGCCGGTGCCACCGTGGCTGCAGGCGTTGCGACCGTCGCCGCTGCGGGGGCTGCCGCAGCCGCAGGTGTCGCGGGAGTGGTGGCAAGTTTTTCGAGCTTCTGATCATGCTCCTTGATGGCGGACAAGATGGTGTCCAGCTTGTTGGACACCCGGTCTCCCGAGTCCAGGCGGGTGATGATTCCATCCAGCTTGGTGTCCAGCCGCTCGTTGTATTCGATCTTGCCGATGATGCTGTCGAGCTTGCCCTCCATGGCCGGTGCGGCAGGCGCGGGGGCGGGTGGCGGCGTCGGAGGTGCCCCCTGTGCTTGAACCAGGGAAGCGGCCTGCAGGACTGCCAGGAAGATGATTGGTAGCGTTTGTTTCATGAAATCAGAGTTTATGATCGGCCAGCACGGCTTCCAGTTCGCTCATGAGCGCCTGGCGCTTGGTGGTGTTGGGTACTTGTTCGATGAGTTCCACGGCGAGTTTGCGCGTCTCGGCGGGGGAGAGTCTGTAGGGGTCTGGCGTGCCACGCTTGGCCAGCACGCGGTCGATCATCATCGTTAGCTGAGCGCGGCCCATGACCTTGCCCAGGATGCCCTCGATGTGCTTGCGCAACGCCCACCAATTGCTGTTGGTGCCACTGATCAACTCTGCTTTTTCGGTGAGCTGCTGCAAGGCGCGCGGGCTGGTGACGACGAGTTCCTCGACGGCATTTGATGCCATGGGAGCCACAGCTTGGAACTCTGTCGAGGCCTGGCTCAGCACCTTGGCGTGATCATTCAGCATGACCGATGCGGCGCTGGCCGCGAGATCGGAATCCGCCCTTGAGGTGAGGAAGAACAGCATCACCACATCCTCCTGCGTCACCATCAGCAGCGAGCCGCCGTCAAACTCCAGGAAGACCTGGCGCATGCTGCGGCGCACCTGCCGGTAGCCGTCGAGCATCTGATTGATGATTTCACGCAGGTTCTCCGCCCGCATGTCGGAGAACGGCATCTGGCGGTGGATGGTGTTGCGGCCTTTGAAGAGCATCACGCCTGCCACGCCGTCGAGGCGTTGCAGGGAGGCTGCGGAGGTGATCACAGAATTCAAACTCATGAGGAAATCGGGATCAGCGCGCCAGCGTATCGCGCACCTGTTTGATCGAGCGGCGGTTGTTGCTGATCATCCCGTGCCAGTTGCCTGCCTGCTCACCGGCGCTGATGGCCGTTTGGCCATCACGGTCTTCCACAATGGCGATTTCCAAACGACGCATGCCGAGCGTGTCAGCCAGCTTTTCAGCGAAGTAGCCCACGTACTTCACTTCACCAGCGAAACGCTGCGCGGATTCGGTGTCGCCGCCTGACAGGGTTTCGCGTCCTTGGGAGGACTCCATCTTGATGAGACCAGGATCGGGTTCCATACGAACGATGTTGCTGGGTTGCGCGCTCGCAGTCGTGCGGGCTGATGAAATCGGAATGATGCGAGTTGGTTCCATCTAAAGGTACATTTATAGATAGCATCCCGCGTGCCAAAGTCAGTCTCTCCTCGTAACGACTCTGTGATTGTCGCCTCGCGTACCAAAAAAACGGCCCTGAAATCAGGGCCGTTCGGGGCAGGGAATGCATCACCCTTTTCGGGTGAGATGAAAATCAACTAGAGCTTGGCAAGGCTGTCATCCAGCGCGGCGATGACCGTGCTGATGCTGGCCTCGGACTCGTCGCCCATATTGGAGACGCGGAAGGTCTTGCCCTTCAGCTTGCCGTAGCCGCCGTCGATGATCATGCTATGGTTCTTCTTCAGCAGGGCGATGAAGGCCGCCACGTCGATGTTTTTGTTGTTGGCCACGCAGGTCAGCGACTTGGACCGGAAGCCTTCGGGGGCGAAGAATTCGAAGCCGTTGCGGATCACCCACTCGTGCACCATGCCATTGAGCTTGGCGTGGCGGGCGTAGCGGTTGTCCACGCCTTCGGCGAAGATCTTCTTGAGCTGATGGCGCAGGCCATAGATCAGCGAAATGCACGGCGTGCTCGGGGTCATGCTCTTCTCGCCATTCGCCTTGAACTCCAGGAAGTCGAAGTAGTAGCCACGGTCATTGATCGTGGCGGCACGGGCAAAGGCTGCATCGGAGGCGGTGAAGAGGGCCAGGCCCGGAGGCAGCGCGAAGGCTTTCTGGCTGCCGGTCAGCAGCACGTCGAGGCCGAGTTCGTCAAAATTCACCGGCACGGTGGTGAAGCCGGACACGGAATCCGTGATGAACATCACATCCGGGTACTTCTTCTTCAGCGCGGCGATTTCCGCGATGGGGCTGAGCACGCCGGTGGAGGTCTCATTGTGGATGAAGGTCACGGCGTCGAACTCGCCGGTGGCCAGGCGCTTGTCGATCTCGTCAGCACGCACGGGCTGGCCCCACTCCACGGAGTAGGCTTCCGCTTCCTTGCCGCAGCGCTTGGAAACGTCCAGCCACTTGTCAGAGAAGGCGCCGTTGCAGCAGTTCAGGACTTTTTTCTTCACCAAATTGCGGATGGAACCCTCCATCACGCCCCAGGCGGAGGAAGTGCTCAGAAACACCTGCTGTTTCGTGCCGAAGAGCGTCTGCAGCATCGGCTGGATCTCGGCATAAAGGTCCTG
>Ga0114968_10003407_pt1 | contig 11949 bp, 11 predicted proteins | sample M_130807_EF_Meta_FD_87020 | JGI IMG/M metagenome (GOLD analysis project Ga0114968, IMG submission 87020) | Freshwater microbial communities from Lake Montjoie, Canada to study carbon cycling - M_130807_EF_MetaG | ecosystem: Environmental > Aquatic > Freshwater > Lake | place: Lake Montjoie... | reverse complement strand
GCCCTAGCATTGCAGTTTTGAGTTATCCAGACATAAGCTTCGGACAACGCACATATCGTGTTCGCAGACCATCGGCCTTGTCGGTGCGCACTATCTGCGCGCGGTCTGCGCTCAGTTTGAACGCCATCATCCGTGTCGATTTGTGTGTTTTATCCACAAATTGAAACTCGGCCGCCATGGTATTTGATGTCATGCGCTTGCCCTGCACCATCGTGCCAATGGATCCAGCAAACTTAATCAGGCGACCTTGAAGCGACATAATCTCGGCACCGCTGTCGGGATCGTGATCGCATGCAATAGCGCTGATGGCCCAGCGCCCCTGATACCCAGCAGGAAACCGGTTAATGGCAATTTCCAACGCCACATCGGCAACTCCCAAGTCGGCAGTCGGCAGTCGGCAGTCGGCGACGCTGCGCTCTGCGCACCGGCAACAGCATTTTTATCGGTTATTGGCCAACACGCGCCCACCGTCGCCCCCAAAAGGGTTGCGCTTAAACATAAAATCTTTGCGGCCATATATATTCGCCATATCTCTGAGCAAAACATGCGGATCAGGGATGGGTTCCATCGGGGGTATATATAACGAATTTGTAGCGCCGAAACGGGGCCTTAAAAAAAACTTGGCGCAAAGCCTATCTGCCTGCTAACCGGTTCCGGCCCGCACCCATAGCTCAGCTGGATAGAGCGCTGCCCTCCGAAGGCAGAGGCCAGAGGTTCGAATCCTCTTGGGTGCGCCATTTAACTCATTGATATATAACAATATTTAAACGCATCGGTGTGCCAGTTGCGGCTTAAATAGCGCTTTTTAGCTATGCACAAATCATGCACAAAAAGCGGTGCCATTCTTCTAACTCCCTGATTAAGCTGAGAAAGCGAGATGGGAGCGGGTTATGGCCGACGATAATGAAGACAGGATCAACCTTCGTGGTGATGGTCGTGTCATCTTTTACGTTTGGCTATTTGGCCCCAAGGCGCTGAAGTAGCGCTTTTGCATCATCGTCACCCTCTCCTGCAGCATCCCGGCACAATTTCACTGCCTTAGCTTTGTTAACAGCAACGCCCTGACCCTTTTCGTACATTTGGCCAAGGCTGCACTTTGCAACTGAATGGCCCTGTTCTGCTGCCAAGTTATACAGCTTAAGAGCTTCTCCGTAGTCCTGCGTCACTCCTGCACCATAGAAGTACATGTAACCAAGATTGTATTGTCCTTCCGCATTCCCTTGTTTTGCTGCCGAACGGAACCATTTGACGGCCTCTTCGTAGTCTTCATTTACACCCTCCCCACTGTAGTACATTTCACCCACCCTGTTCTGATAACCCGCCTCCCCATTTACTGCTAACAAAAGATACCACTTTAATGCCTCTTTGTAATCTTTCGTTATGTAATAGCCGCCTTCGTAGTACTTGTTAGCGAGATATTTCTGTGCTTCAGCATTCCCTTGCTCAGCTGCCAAGCGGAACCACTTCATTGATTCTTTGTCCAATTCCGGGTCGAAATCACTCCTGCGGTCAATTAACTCGCCAAGAGTGTACTGCGCAGCAGCATCGCCTTGTTCTGCCGCCAAGCGGTACCACTTCTCGGCGGTGTCGTAATCTAGCGTGACGAGGCTACCCGAGTAGTACATTTGACCAAGAGCGCTCTGCGCATCACTATTACCGTTTTCAGCAGCCAAGCGGAGCCACTTCATTGCTTCTTTATCAATTTCCGGGTCGCCGTCACGCCTTCGGTCTATCAAGTCACTGAGCGTGTACTGTGAATAGGCATTGCCTTGTTCAGCTGCCAAGCGGTACCACTTCTCGGCTTCTCTATAATCTTGAGCCACACCCTCGCCCTTGCGGTACATTTCACCAAGATTTATCTGCGCATCAGCATGCCCTTGTTCAGCTAACGGCCTCCATTCCTTCAATGCTGTTTCGTAGTCACCTTTCTCGTATGCCTGCTGAGCCTTCTGAGAATCCTGCGCATAGGCAACGTTGCCATTCGCTAAAACAAGGGAAAGCGCCAAGACGACAGATTTCATTACGTGTTTCATATGTGCCCCTCTGGTTTTCACCCACCGCTGCCAGGGTTGTTAGTACAATGGTTCCAATGCGTAATCGTTGATTCAATTTCCTTGATTTTTAACAAAGAGATGCCAACGTGCAAGGGCCTTGGCAAATGACAATTTTGGGATCTTGATGCAGTCCGCCCGACCTTTGAGGGTGGATTTTTCTATCCTCGCCGACAACGCCGCCAGCCGGACTAATGATCACTTTGAACGGTGACAATCTTGCATTCACTATCTGTAAATCCAGTGAAAATGTGAAATTTGCACATCTAAAAAATGCACAAACCGTTAGAGGTTTCTCTAAATCATTGATTTTCAACGATAAATGACACCACTAACCGCCCTCCGAAGGCAGAGGCCAGAGGTTCGAATCCTCTTGGGTGCGCCATTTAACTCATTGATATATAACAATATTTAAACGCAGCGATGTGCCGACTGCGGCTTAAATAGCGCATTTTAGCTATGCACAAATCGTGCACAAATTTGTATGTTAATCCGCCAACTTCCTGATTAGGCTGAGAGAGTCGAAGGAAGGCAGTCAATGGCTAGTGACGCTGATGTTCGGATTGATCTGCGGGGTGGCACCCCCTATTCTGGGTGATGGGACCCACAGTTCCTTCTTACATATTATTTTGCGTGTCCGGTTAACTGCGTTTCATTCACAGGGTTGCTATCACCATTTTTGTCTAGATGTCGTCTAGGAGGACGGGCAGAGTTTGGCCCTGCCCGTCCTCTCTTCAGAAACTTACTTACGGAGTTTCAGCGCCTGCATCAACGTTGAACCTTGAACCTGGCGGAACTTTGCTCGATCACCCGAAGCGGATTGCATCTGAGCTTCCGTCATCTTGACCTTGTCACGGACAAGCGCTGCACGGCGATCATACTCGGCTCCATCGACTAAATTTTTATAGCGTCGTATCAAATAAAGATCGGGCTCGCCCGGACGTTTGTGGACATTTCGGAGCACTTCCCAACTCGTTCGCCAGCCTTGAGCGATAGCAAATTCTTCTTGGTCCTTCCAGAAGCCTGCAAGAAAATTAGTGTAGTCAGATAAGTGGCCGTCATCGACGTTCACCCCCGTCACTTCGACATATTCGCCCCCAACCCACGGATCTACTTCTGCTACTGCGGGCATAGAAAATGCAAGACAAAACGGGGCTGCGATTTTGTTACCTAATCTCCTACATTGTCCAGCGATCATTAGACGCTACGGAATCCTAAGTATCACCCGGAATTATGGTGCCAATGCTCTGGATTATTGCGTGCCCCAAATGTGGACCAAAAGGTAAGCAGAGTTTGTCCCCCGTTAGCATTTAATAGACAGATTGTCTGCTGGCGGGGGGCACCTCGGTCAAAAAGACCTATCGTTGTAAAGGCCGAGCCATCCTCCTCGGCTGGTAGACATGGGAAAAGAGTGTGAAACGACGAAGTCGGTTAGGAGTAGCGATAATTTGTCCAACATGAACACGTCATCAACAAAAGCACCGCTCGACGCCCATGCGGACGATGTTAGTCAGCTAACGCACTATTTGGAAGACAAGCTGGGATGCAGTCAGATTGTGTTGCACAAGGAACGACGCTGGCGTCCGGTTTGGCGTGCTGCAATGATGCGGAACGGCAAGCACACGGAAATGCTGTTGAAGGGTAACCGGACATGGCTGACCCATCCCTACCCGCTCGAATATGAAATGCTGATGCAACGTACATTGCATGAAAATGGCATACCGATCCCCGCGGTCCTCGGCATGTGTCCCGGTCCCAAAACCATTGTAATGGAATGGGTGCGCGGCGGGCGTGACCCTGGGTTGATAGCCGAAGCCATAGAGAACCGGTCGGTGATGACCGACGACCGTTGGCAGGCATCTTTGCGCTACATGGAAATTCTGGCCGATATGCACCGCATTCCGCCCGAGAAATTTGTGGCCGTCGGTGCAAAGTTGCCAACCGGCGATGAAGAGATCGCGCTGGGGAATTTCGAGCGGTTTCATGCGATGACCGGCCAGATCAACATAACCGATCCATTCATCGAGTTTTTCTCGCGCTGGTTGCGACGCAATTATCCCAACGGTCGCAACAGCATATCATTCCTGACGGGCGATTGTGGCCAGTTTCTTTCCGATGGTCCAGAAGTGACGTGCATTCTCGACGTTGAAATCGGTCATCTGGGCGATCCGATGCGCGATCTTGCCTGTTTTCGCGGGCGGCACCCTATTGAAAATATGGGCGATGTCCCGGCGCTGTTCCTTCATTATGAAAAGGCTATTGGGGTACCCCTCGATTATGATGCGCTTGCCTTCCAGACGGTCGCCTTCCTGTGTGAAGCCTATTACGGACCGCTGTTCGGGATGCACGACACCGGACGCGGCGGTGACTGGGTCGAAAGCGTGTTTCAGGTCGCGGTTATTGCGCGGCGGGCGATGGAAGCGTTAGCCGAGATTATCGGCCTAGAGCTTGATGTGCTAATTTTACCGGAGCAACCAGAGGCTACGCCCTATGAAGACCTCGCCTTGGGCAAGCTGATAGCCGATCTTGAGAGGTTGCCCGAGTCAGATTCTTTGCAAGGCTGGCAGCGCAATATTCTCGTCTCGGTGCCGCAGTATCTCCGCAACCGAGGTCATTATCGCCAGTGGTGCGAGCAAGCTGACATTGCCGAGACAGCAACGCTGACAGGGAAGCAGATCAACAATCTGACAGAGGCGGACAGAAATCTCACGGACTTCATCAAGACAGCGGGCCCAAAGCAAGATGCAGCACTCACTCGTCTGTTCCATCGCCGGTTCCTGCGACACTGCTTGATCATCGCAGGTCCAGATCCGAGCCCGGATCATATTGCACTAGCGGTGATGGAGCCAATTCTCAACCGCAGACCTGCCCAGGACAGCACGGTATGAACAAAGGTGAAACGGTATGAAAAAAGGTGAATTTGACGGCAAGGTTGTACTCATCACGGGCGCGGCGTCGGGGCTAGGTCGCGCCGCGAGTGTGCGGTTCGCGCGTGAAGGCGCTCGAGTTTGCCTGGCCGATATCAACAGCGCTGGTCTTGACGAAACGGCACGAATAATCGCCAATGCCGGGGGGCGGTGCACGCAATATGCCGGCGATTTGGGCCAACCGTCCAGTTGCACGGACGCAGTGCGCACTGCTATCGGGTCGTTCGGTCGGCTTGATGTACTGTGCAATGTTGCAGGAATATTGCGCTTTCATGCGCTTGCTGATGTGACTGCCCAGGATTGGCAAATGCTGTTTGCTGCCAATGTGACAGCGCCATTTTTCATGACGCAGGCGGCTATGCCGCATCTAGTTGCTGCAAGCGGCAATGTCGTCAATGTTGCATCGACGGCGGCATTTATCGGCCAATCATACACCGCGCCATATGCTGCGACAAAGGCGGCACTGCTTAGCCTGACAAAATCGCTGGCGATGGAGTTCATCAAATCCCCCGTCCGGATTAACGCTATTGCGCCTGGCGGGATGATGACTGAAATGGTGCAAGGCCTTGTCTTTCCCGAGGGTGCGGATACCGACATGATCCTGCGCTATTGCGGATTTCGTCCTCCCAATACGCCCGAAGACATTGTCGAGCCGATGATATTCTTGGCGTCTGATCGGGCACGTGCGGTCCATGGGGCCTGCTATACCGCCGATAACGGCATTACGGCGGGTTAAGGGAGTAAAATGGTCAACGATTCAATCATATTGGTAACAGGAGCAAGCCGCGGACTAGGACGCGGTATTGCGCGCGCCTTTGGATCAAAGGGCGCAACAGTTTACGTCACAGGACGGCATGCAGACGAACTGGGCCCCGTTGTTGGCGAGATAGATGCAGCTGGCGGCAAAGGCGTGGCGGTTGTTTGCGACCATAAAGCCGATGACCAGATTGCTGCGTTGTTTGCCCAGATTGCCAAAGAGGCAGGCCGTCTCGACATCTTGGTAAACAATGCGGCGGCCGTTTACCCTGATGCGCTGATGGCTCCCGGCGGTTTTTGGGAAAAGCCGCTAAACCTGTCCGACATGATCGATGTTGGCCTGCGCTCCAATTATGTTGCCGCCTATTATGCTTCTCCCATGATGGTTGCGGCGAAGCGCGGACTGATAGCAAGCATTTCTTTCTACGGTTCGGTCTCCTATTTCCACGGCGCGGCTTATGGTGCAGCAAAGGCCGGAACTGACAAAATGATGCATGACATGGCGGTCGATCTGGCACAGCACAATGTGGCTGCTGTCGCTATCTGGCCGGGATTCATCCTGACCGACGCCGTCAAAGCCATCCCGTCTGAGTATTTGCCTGAAGAGTTACGCGCAAACCTGCCTAACTGGGAGACGCCAGAATTTACCGGGTTGGTGATTGACGCCTTGGCGCATGACCCCGACCTCATGTCGCTATCGGGGCAAGCCCTCATCGGTGCGGAATTGGGCGAGCGCTACCGGATCGTCGATCTCGATGGCAAACAGCCGATATCTTACCGCGCGACTATGGGTGCGCCTGTAAATTACTGAATAAGGGAGAATTTGATGTCGCTTGAAGCAAATAAAGCTATCGTGCGTAGCTATTTTGAAGCGGTAAATTCGGGCAATTGCGACGCGATCCTTGCGCTCACCACCGAAGATTTCCTGTTCACGACAATGGCGCGCGCGCCCGACTGGTTGCAAATTGAATGGGGCCGTGAGGCGTTTTCGCAAGTGCCGCCGACTATGTCGCAATTGATGAAAGCGCCTATTCACTTGGCGGTCTTGGACATGATCGGTGAGGGCAACAAGATCACTGTCGAGGCGGAAACCGATGGCGAGATGCTAAACGGGCGGCGTTACAATAACGCCTATCATTTTGCGTTTGAACTGGCTGACGGCAAACTGCACCGCGTCCGCGAATATAGTTGCAGCCATCTGGCGCAATCCTGTTTTGGCGCAGTTGAACCGGGCAACCGCGAGGCGTCCAAGATGGCTGATTAGCGTTCGGGAACGATCTGAAGGTCAAGCCCGACGAAACCAGATGCAATCCCGCATCCCGTCAGAAGAAAATCCTGCCGTCGCAACCAATTATGGAAATACTGAATAAGATCGGCATCATATTCAGGTCCGACTTTCAGCACAAAGGCTTCCATTTTTTCCATCATGTCGTCCTGATCGGTCGGACGCTGACCTATCAACGCGGCGGTATCATCCAGATCGGCGTCGAGGACGTCTGCACCGTAAGTCAGCCAGCGCTGCTGATAGAGCGCCAATGCCGCAGCCGAATCGCGCGAATAGGCGGTTTGATCATCTGGTGCGGGGAGCTTGCCAATCTGCCGAACCAGATGCGAACCGACTTGGTTGAAGCCCATTTCGCGCGCGACGGGCTCGCGTGGTTCGATCAATTGCAAACCAATATGCCTCGCCATCGCGGTATAGCTCCAGCGCGCGGTCGCAACGGCGAAATTGAGATAGGCCATGTAGTCCTGCTCCGGCGTTGACGTAAACGCCAGCGGCCAGAGCATGAAGCCGTTAACCCCGCAAAAACCGGCTGTGTGATATTCGATCACTTGCTTCGATATCCGGTCGCCGCTGACTTTTTCATAATGATCATACAGCGCCGACAGGTCACCAAGCGGTTCGGACGTATCGCGCAATCGCATCCCTGCAAGTTCGGCCGCGGGGTCACCGAATGACGACATCTCAAAATCTATAAGACCTGTAACCTTTTCGCCTTCAAAAAGAAATTGCCCGGCATCGGGGTTGATGAAAGCGGCACGTGTCCGGTCCTGTGGCACATTACGGCGCAACCATCCGGCAGTGAACCGCATCAATGGCCAAGGTCGCCCGATCAGCCCGTCAAAAATCGCTTCGGAGGCTGCATAAAGGTTACGCGAAACCGCATCAGCACCTTGCGGGACATCCAGACCAACTTCGGCAAAGGCTTCCGGCGGCAAACGGTGGATCGCCGCCATGATCTCGACGAATTCTTCGCGTATTTTTTTGCGCGAACCGGCATCGGCGATTGCACCGGTGTTGATAATCCCCGAGATGCGTTCGAGCACCAGCGCCTCGGGATCTTCAATAAGGCCAATAACCTTCGGCACCGGAATGTCATTGGCGAGATAGGCGCGATGGATCGCCGCCTCCTGTGCCATATTGATCGGAGAGGTATAATTGTCTCCGCGCGGACCACGTATGTAGAGCGGGCGTAACTCGCCATCACGCGACACTTCGGCATCCCAACCTGTTCGCCACCGGGCATGCGGCGCAAATAGTGTGACCTTGCCCAAATTGTTCTCCAGCCAGGCAAATACCTTGCGGTCCATATCCCCGTGCAGGATGATTGGTTGCTGCGTTTCAATCACACGTCACCGCTTTCTATTCGAGACATGATGTAGTTTGAAGACTTGCGTGATTGAGCGACCTGCCCCCGGGCAGGGACGCGCTGATGTGGCGTTGATAGCTTTATGCTTCAACAAAGGAGAAATTTATGGGTAGTTTGAAAAGGCGGGCGGCGATAGCACCCTTGGTATCATGCTTGGCCATGCTAGCGTCGTGTGCGAATGTAGAAAAACCGATTACATTCAACGCGCCCGCAGACCTTGCAGCGATAAAGCTGATCGAAACAACGATGGCGACCGAAACCAACATGGACAAGCTCATCGGCTATTATGCTGACGACGCAACCGTGCTCGATATTTACGCGCCGGGCATTTACAAGGGCCGCGATCAAATTTACGCCGGTTTTGCGCCGCAAATGGCGGCCATTCAGTCCATGACGCATAGAGTGGCGGAAATGAATGTAGCGACCAATGGAAATTTTGCCTGTGCGGCATCGCAGATCGAATTCGATGCGGTGTTGAACGACGGCAAGAAAATGTCGCTCAGCGTGCGGCAACTCGACGCGTTCAAGAAAATCGGTAACGAATGGAAAATCGTGCAGCAGCATATTTCGCTGCCGATTGATCCAAAATCGGGGGCTGCTATCATCGACGGCCCTGTCAACGCTCGCGGCGGAATAGCTTGGTCCAAAGATCCCCTACCCGGCCCAGCTTCCACCCCTGAAGAAGCAAAAGCCGCTATCCGGACATGGATGGACGTCGGTGGCGCTTCAACAAGTCTGGATATGTTAATGGGCTATTATGGACCCGGCGAGGACATTCTGGTCTACGACAGCTTTGCTAGCAATCTGCGTGGTATGAAGGAAGTCCGCGCGCATTATGCCGCGATCATGAACAGCTACACCGACATCAAGCTGGAAATGCCCAATTTCGTGGTCGATTCAGACGGCGTGTTCGGCGTGCAGCTCGATACACAGCGCATTACGCTCAGCATGAAAGATGGCAGCACTCAAAAACTCGCGCTTCGGCAGAGCGACTGCATGCGCAAGTCAGGAGACAAATGGTATTCGTTCCTCGAACATCTCTCATTCGCAGTCGACCCGAAAACTGGCCAAGGCGTCGTGTCCTTCTGAACAAAAAAGGCCGCCTCTTTTCGGAGGCGGCCTTTTTTAACATTACTTATTCCGGAAAGATCAGAACTTGATTGTCGCTGTCGCACCAAAAGTGCGCGGCGCGCCCTGAAATTGCACGGTAGCGCCAAGGCCCGTGTAGTTATTGAACACGTTGGTAAACCAGGCCTGGTTGGCCAAGTTGCGGCCCCAGAATGCCAGTTCAATATCAGGACTGTCAAAGTTGATCGCTATGCGACCATTCAGCAGGCCGTATCCCTTGACGATCGATGCCGCATTCGCAATCGCAATCGCATTGATATTTGCCTGCGTTCCGCCCTGCGCAAGCGGCTTTGCAGTCGCCGCGTCCATGGCCCGGTCTGCAATGTATGCATAGTCAGCGTGGAGCGACACATCTCCGAAAGACGTTTCGAATGTTTGCGTAGCGCCAATGTTCCAGGTCCATTTAGGGGCCTGCGTAACAGGTTCGCCGGCACGATCAACAAAGACTGGTGCCGATGCCGTTCCCTGATTTTCATTGCGACTTCCGCGAACATATTTTGCGTCGAGATAGGAAAGGCTGCCCGTCAGCTCCATACCACCCCAGGGAAGCGCGGTACCTTCAAATTCAAAGCCCTTCGCATTGACTTTGCCCGCATTTGTTACGAACTGAGTAAGCGATGTGCCGACCAAGGCATTCACAATACGCTGGACGTTAGATTGCTTGGCATAAAAGAATGCCATATTGGTCCGCAAACGACGGTCAAGGAAATCACCCTTGAAACCGAATTCGGCGTCGCGCACTTTTTCTGGACTAAACTGTTGTGTGAACGGTGCGGGCACAAAACGTGAGTTGAAGCCGCCTGACATCGATGCGCCACTCGTCTTGGCATATAGGAAAAGCTGATCGTTTACGCGGTAATCCAAGCCCAAAGTCCACGCTGGGTATTTGAAACTTGCCGAACCTGGATCGGAGCAGGGGGCAGCCTCAGCGGTCTTTCCAGAATTAGGGCCGACAGTGCAGACTTCGAGATTATCCGGCTTACGCCAGGTGTCCGTGCTGTGCCTGTCGATCGTGCGCTTGTCCCACGTATAGCGCAAGCCACCGGTGACGCGCAGCGCGTCGGAAACATTGTAGTTGATCTGCGCATACGTACCAGCCGAGCGCGAGCTGTAGTCGCTCAACGTCCGCGCAGCTGCAACACCGCCCAGAACGAAGGCGCGGGATTGCTCGTCACCAGATTCTTTGAAGTAATAGACGCCCGTTTGCCAATCGAGTGCGCCCGAACTGCCCGACAGTTGAAGCTCTTGGCTGAACTGCTTGTTGTTGTAGGTACTAATAAATGCTGACGTTGCGTTCGGCAAGAAGGGGGTGAACGGGTTTACCGACGACGGAAAACCATGAAGGTCCAGGCTGTCGTTGGTGAAAGACTTGCGATAGGCGGTAATCGATTTGATGTTCACGCCTCCAAGATCCCATTCGATAGTTCCAGCGATTGCGTCGACATCATTGTTATTCTGCAGCTTATCAATTTCTGCATCGCCTGTTTGCGGACGTGAGAAAGTGTCGGTCCACTTTGAATTTGCTGCAGTAAATGCGGGCTGTTGCGCCGCCGTCACAAATTGCGAAAATTCCGAGTTGATGAACGCGCCGTAGGCCGGCAGCGACAGCACGCCGGGGTTTATTGCGGCAACCGCCGTCGCATTGCCATCATCCGCATAACGCACAAGGTCACCAATGAGGGTAAACTTCAAGTTCGATTCGGCCGGCGCGTAGACCAAGGTACCGCGAAGTACTAAATCCTTGTCGATGCTGCCTTGTGGATACCCGATCTTATTGTTCCGGAAATATCCGTCGCGCTTTCCATATCGCCCCGCAATGCGGATACCTGCTTCGTCGCTCACTGGCGCATTCACCATGCCTTCAATCGATTGATAATTGTAGTTGCCGAAACCGACCTTGAGCATACCTTCATATTCGTTGCTCGGACGGTTGCTCGTAAGGTTAAGAGCGCCACCCGTGGTGTTGCGGCCAAAAAGCGTACCCTGCGGCCCACGCAAAACTTCTGCACTGGCCATATCAAGGAAACCGAGATTTCCGACAATCGGACGAGCGACGTAAACGCCGTCCATGTAGATCCCGACGGACGAATCCGAAAGCGAGTTCGGGCTATTCTGTGCCTGACCGCGAATAGCGAGATAAACGATTGATGCCGGACCCGTACCGCCAGTGCTGATAGTCAAACTTGGCGCGGTGCGAGCCAAATCGGTAACTTCAAACACTTGCTTGCTTGCCAAATCGTCAGCACTCAAAGCCGTAACGGCAACCGGAACGGATTGAATATTTTCTGATGACTTGCGCGCCGTAACAATGATCTCGGCGATATCCTTGATATGGCGCTTGAACGCACCGACCTATCGCCCAGAGAGCTTGCGGTGACGTTCACCGATGAACAGCGCTACTTCGTCTCGGAAGCCAGCGTTTACAGGCTATTGAAG
>Ga0114968_10003406_pt1 | contig 11951 bp, 7 predicted proteins | sample M_130807_EF_Meta_FD_87020 | JGI IMG/M metagenome (GOLD analysis project Ga0114968, IMG submission 87020) | Freshwater microbial communities from Lake Montjoie, Canada to study carbon cycling - M_130807_EF_MetaG | ecosystem: Environmental > Aquatic > Freshwater > Lake | place: Lake Montjoie... | reverse complement strand
GACCACGACAAAGACGGCGGACCTTTTTGAGTGCCTGCGCCGCGACAGACCCGAAGCCACGGACCCGCACAGCGGTTCCCTACCAGCCCTGAGGCACCGCGCCACGCCGGGCTGGTAGGGATGCGCTGTGCGCGTCCCTAGAATCCTTCGTCCCAGCGCGTGCTGCCACCTTCAACGTCCCCACCCTTTCCATACGCAGCCGCTTCCGATTCGTCCGGTACGACCACACATCACCCATCTGCAAAAGGAGCACCACGGAAATGAAAGTTTGTGATGCGCGGCAGTCTAGCGCCCCCCCTTCAGCCTCCCGCGCATCCCACCTCACCGCTCACACCATTCCTTTGCCAAATCTAAGCCCGCCCTCACCACCCAGCCGTCCGCACTCACCCCCAAGCCCTTCATGAGGAAAGCAGGTATGCAGGAAAGCAGGGTGAGAGGTCAGATGCCTGGCCTTTTTTTCCCCCTAGCTGAAGCCGCCGAGGCTTTATTCTTTGCCTGCCAAAACGGCAAGAGCCGCCGCTGGCGACCGCACGAAGACAACCCGCTTCTCCTGGCCTGCATGGTTTTCCGCAAGTTCAGTTAGAACAGACTTCTCAAACTCCGCAGCATATTCCAGCAGCATCTGATTGCTGGAAGTCTTCGCATAGGCGGGATTGGTCTTTTTATACTCAATCACATGCTTAAAGGCCGCAACGGTTGAGGCGAAATCAATGTAAACATCCATCTGTTTGTCCACATAGTAGGGCGGTGTCGGCACAATGATCGCCGTTTCCGCGCCTCTAGGCAGGGAAGTCTCCACCTTTCTGAATTCAGCGCTGTAACCAGCCTTTCCGGCCTGCTCCTTGTAATAAGCGACGCGCGCATTGTGATTGAGCTCCTCATAGGAAGCCGGCAAGGCGATGATGATGCGCGGCTGGTGCGGACGCTTCTCCAACGACGTGAGCAGGGGAGACAAAAAATTGTCCACGTACCCCACGACCAGGGAATAGGGAAAGACTTCACGCTCAAACTTGGTGAGTTCGCGTTCCTTCCACAGCGCCCATAAAAGCGACACCGAAATCGCCGCAAGCGTGCAGATCCCCACGGTGGCAGCCCATGCGAGCGCCCGGCGCGCCGCGATCAAATACCGGTTGTACAGGACGGTCCATTCCACCCCCAGCATGAAGGAGGCAATCTGCATCAAACCGCGCTGCCGCACATCCGTTCGGGATTCGCCCTCCTTTGGATAAAGCAGCGGATGATTCCGCGCCGACAAGCGCCCCCAACGCTGGAAAATCTGCGGCGGAAGATCTTCCGCTGTCGGTGCTGAGAGATTGATTGCCGGATCGACGATGGCGAGGACAATCTGGTCCAGTCGGCCTTCATCTTCACCAATGAAGCGGGCGATCTCCTTGTCCACGTACTTAGACGAGGCCGAGGCACGCGAGCACAGCACCAGCAGATACCGTGAACGGTCGAGCTTGGTGCAGATGTCATCCCAGAAAGTTCCTGACGAAGTAGGCAGGTCGGTGGTATCGAGGAATATGGGGCGCAGGCGTGCAGGATCAGCGGGCTGTCGCTCTGGCGTCACTAGCGCAACCGGATACTTGTAGGACTCCAGTTGGTTTTGCAGCCAGCGGGCAATTGTCGTATCCTGTCTGGAGTAGCTGATAAAGCAATAAACTGATGAGTCGGTCATACGAGTTGAATATGAGAGAGTTACCTAAAGCCCCCAGGCTTAGCGACGGCGGAGTCTGGCGCAAGGTGAACTTCCTCCTGAAAAAAGATGCCATTCACGCCCGGCATCTTCTGGGTTCGGGCGGCGCGCACCAGGAGCGGCCAGTCAGGATGAAGGTGCGCTTCACACCGATTCATTCCACCTCGCGCTCCGCATAGGCGAGGGCCATGCGCAGGTAGCGGTGGCTGTGGAGGGGGGCGAGTTCGGGGGTGAGGACTTTGGTTTTCAGGAAGGCCTCCACGGCGGCGAGGCGCTGGGCGAGCGCGGGGGATTTCTTGGCGTGGGCGACTTCGAGCAGCGCGGTGATGAGGCGGGCGTACTTCACGCTTTCGGCGGCCATGCTGATGCGGGCTTGCACGCCGCTGTCGCTGCCACCGATGGCTTGGGCTGCGGCGAGGGCGTGGTCGAGTTCGGCGAGGGCTTCCGCGCTGTAGTAGCGGCGCAAACGGACGGCGTGCGGGGACTTGGCGGCGAGTTTGGGATCGGCGCGGACGTGGGTGCTGATCTGCTCCAGCCGGTCGTGGTAGCGCTGCATGGGCGCGGCGGCGGGACCGTAGGCGGCGCGGCAGTAGTCCGCGATGGTGGCGCGCACATCGAGCGCGGGATTCCACAGGGCTTTGCACAGGATGTAGTAGTCGAGGCCGTGGGCGCTCCAGTTGCCGTGGCAGTTGTCGAAGTCGAAGCCGATGGCTTTGTGCTCGACGGCGAACTTCACGGCCTCGGCGAGATGCGCGGCGTTGTTGCGCGGCATGCCGAGATCGATGGCGGGGCCGAGGTCGTTCGGACGAATGTAGAGTCGCGGCGCGATGCGGGACCAGGCTGCGATGTCGGCGGGATCGAGCCCGACGTAGCCGATGATGAGATTTGGCTCCAGCGGTCCGAGCTTCACCGGCGGGGTGCGGTACACGGAATAGGCGTAGGCCACGAGGTCGCGCTCCGGCATCTCACGCCGCACGCGTTTGGCGATCTCGTTGAAGAAGGTGAACACGCGGTCCGTGAGCGCGGGGTATTCGGCAAAGGGCAGCTTCGTGGCGGGATCGATGAGGCTGCGATCATTCAGGAGCTTTGGCGCATCGGCGGGATCGAGCGCACGGCACGCGGCGCACATGCACCACTTGTTGGCACCGCCGTCATTCGGGGCGAGCGAGGCCATGCGCTTGTTCAGATCGGCCTTGAACTCGGCGATGCGCACCCGCGCGATTTCATCCCAGAGCGCGGGGTTCGATTTGCACAAGCGCTCGCGCTCCGGCTTCTGCGTGCGTGTGCCGTCGGGCTGGAGCGCGAACCACTCGGGATGCGCCTTCCCATATTTCTCCCACCAGCCAGCGTAGGAGTGACCGCCCTCGATCTCGATCCGCGCACCGAGCCTCATGCGGCGAAACCATGCGCCCGTTGCCTCGGAGCCTTGTGCGGCCTTCCACGCCTCCACGGCGATGCCCCACTTTTCCAACACCGGCGCGAAGGTGTCTTCGCGCGTGGCGGCTTGATTGCGCACTTTGCGCTTGGCGATGCGTGGCTGCTCGCGGCGGTCGAGATCTGGAATGGTGATGGTGGACCGCTGCGGCACCACCTCGCCGTGCGCGCCGGGAAACAGCCAGCGCACGCCCAGCTCGCGCTCGATGAAGTCATACACACCATTGAGCGTGCCCTGGCAGATCAGGCCACCAGGAGCCGCATCGCCGCCGCGAATGTGCAAGTCCTGGCCCTTCGTGCGAATGACAAACTCCTCCGGCTGCACCGCGAGGTCCGCGTTTGCCTTGCAATGCCCGAGGTAGATGCGCGTGCCCGCCGCGACACCGTTCTGCGTCTCCGTGGCGATGACCGGCCTCACGCCGCTGACCTTCTGCAAATAGTCCGCCAGCTCCACCGCCGCCAGCGGCACGTTCAGCGTCTCGCCCGTCAACTGCGCCGCCGGCTTTTGCACCAGCTTGTGCAGCCCCTCCGGCACGATGATGACCGCCTGCGCCGCGCCCTCGCGCACGAGTGTGATGTCGGCGAATGCGCTAGGGGCGAGCAGCGCGGTGAGGCACACCCAGCCTACCCATGCTCCGGGCAGCAGCGAGCCATCAGGGCCAATAGGGGATGGGATTCGTTTCATCGGCATCGGTCCGTGGTGGGGGCATCGTGACGCAGCAGTCTAATGGAAGAAGTGAACGCGGCACAACCGCGCATGGGTTATTTTTTCGGCTGGCTCACCGCCGCCGCGATGGCCTGCACCATGCGTTGCTGAATGCCTGCGGCCTGCTGCATCGCGGCCTGGACTTTCGCATGACCGCTGGCGCGATCTTCGTGGAGCGGTTTGAGTTTCTCCCAGAGCTGCTGGCCGGTGGTTGCGCTGCTTTCAAAGACCCAATCGGTGAGGCCGAGGTCGCGGAACATCTGCGCTTTCACGGTGTCGGCGGGATTGCGCACGTAGAAGGCCGGTGTGCCCTGGGAAAGGGCGATGATGGGGGAGTGGCACTCGGCGCTGACTACGGCGACGGCGCGGGCATAGACGGAGGCGGCTTCATCGGCGAGCCAGAAGGTATCGCGCCAGATGACGTTGGGTTTCACCGCAGCGGGCAGGGGATCAAAGAGCTGCTCTTTCGCCACGGCGATCTCATAGGTCATCTCGGGGCAAAGGATCACCTTCAGCCCCGTCTCGCGCACCCAGAGTGTGATGAGGTCGCGCAGCGCCGCGTGATCGCGGGCGGCGTGCGCGGCGTTGATCGCATCGATCTCGTAGTCGCCCGCGTCGCGCGGCAGATTCTTCACGCGGTAGTAGGGCGTGTAGCGCAGCCGAGGCAGTACGCAGATGAATTTCCCATCCTCCACGCCGATGCGCCGCAGCCAGCTCTGCGCGCGCTTTTCATCCCGCACGGCGATGCCAAACGTGCCGTCCAGACCGAGCTCGATGATGGGCGTGCGCAGCTTCTGTCCTCGCAAATACTGGAGCGAATAAGTGTCGCGCGCAAAGAGGAAGGCCGCGCCGTCATAGACCGCGCGGGACTTGTAGTAGCCGTCGAGATGATCCGCCGGCAGTTTCGCAATCGCGTCGCGCAACTCCTCCAAGGTGGCGCCCTCCGGCAGCGTCGTGCGGCTGCTGATGGGATCGAAGTGCGAGCCGAAGCAGCCATATGGCCGGCCCGTCTTTGCCCACGCCTGGAAGGTCTTCGCATGCCGCGCCGGAGTGATGAAAATGTCCGCATCCTGCCAGGCCGCCGCCAGAGCAGGCGTGGATGCCGTGCCCGTCTCATCCACCTCGCCGTCAGCGATGCGCAGCTTTGGAAAAGCCCGCAGCAGCATCTCCCGCTCGCGCTCATGGAGCTGCCACGGCCAGAGCGTGATCGTCGCCTCCGGCAGATGCTGATAGAGGAGCCGGAGCGTGCCCGGCACCCGCCCGCTGTCGCCGATGTTTTCAAACTGCAAGGCCTCGCGGATGAGGATGTGTGGTGGCCCGGCAGCGTGCAGCGTTGCCAGCGGTGCGAGCAGCAGGACGGTGAGGAGTGTGAAGGCTTGTTTCACGGTGGTTGGTTTCATTGAGGCTTGCGTGCTTCCTTCACGGCTTCGATGGACTTCAGGATGTTCTCCTTCCACACGCCTTGCAGAGTCGGCAGGCCAGCGCGTTCGAGCGTCTTCATGGCTTCGTCAAACTGGCCGCGTTTGGTCAACACGCGGGCGATGCCTTGCAGCGCGGCATACTCGTCGGCACCTCCGATTCGTGTTCGTCCCTCGACGATCGCCTGATAGGTTTCGAGGGCTTTGTCATCGTCCTGGAGGTTGCTTTCGCGGTTCTGGGCCGTGAGCAGCAGGATGGCGTCGCGGCTGCGCGGGTCGCTGGTGAACTCCAGCGCGGCGCGGAGGTCGGCTTCGGCTTTGTCGCCAGCTTTGATGATGAAATAGGCACGGCCGCGCCGATGCAGGCCGTCGCCGCGTTTCCAGAAGGGCCAGCCGCTGAAGTCTTCGCTGGCAAACGTTGCGATGAGCTGTGCAGCTTTGCCTTGATCGAGCATGGCCTGCATCTGGGCTGCCTTCTTCACGGGCTCGATGGGAATGCGGGCGGTGAGTTGATCGGCGAGGTCGTGCTGGCGCAGACCGCGTGCGGTGGCGGCGGCGAGTTCGAGGGCGTGGGATTTTTGCAGGTCGGTGATCTTGCCTTCGGCGGCGGCGGTGTAGGCGGCGAGAGCCTCGGCGCGTTTGCCGGTGCGGGCGAAGTCGGCGGCGATGCGCGTGGCTTCGAGGAAGTCGTTATCCGGCGATCCGTGATCGAACTCGAAGTGGTTGCCATCGTAGAAGGTCGCGAACTTCATCACGTCGTGGAAATGCTCCGCTCCAGTCGGCGAGAAGGCTGAGTATTCCGCGCCATCATCGCGGATGCGCTGGCGGCAAATGTTGATGTGCCAGGGCAGGCTCTTATTCGGCTTGCGACCGATGACTTGATGCAGCGGATCGTTTTCATCCTGCGTGATTGGCAGACGCATCTCGATGGTCCAGTGATCGTCGGCGATGTGCGTGGCCACTTCGGCGTTCGAGTCCCAACTGAACCACTTATCCCTCGCTGCCCCACGATCCGAGTCCACGACAGCTCCGCTCGGGCTGATGGCGATCTGATAATACGAGCGCGCTTCGGTTTCGAGGAGAACCTCGACGGCATCGCCAAACCAGAGCGCACTGTCGTCTTTCTTCGTGGTGCCGATGTTGAGCTTCGCGCCGGGATGTTCGTCGCAGCGGATGGCGAGGTAGAGATCGTTGCCGAGCCAGGTCGATTTCACCGTGGTGCCAAAGGTCGGCGGGCGTCCGGTTTGCAATTCGCGCAGCCGGCAGGTGGCGGAGGGAAAGGCATTCACCCACGCCTCATCATCAAGTTTGCCGTCGATGACGATCTTGCTGCGCGCTTCACCCACCAGGCGCAGCACGGGCACCGGGCCGCGCACCTTGCCGAGCTGCTGGCTCTTGCTGCGCAGACCTTTCAGGAAGTCGTCGATGAGGGCGATGCGCTTGCCATACACGCTCGCCACATCAGCCTTCGCCTTTGCTACGGCGAACAGATCGAGCGCGCGATCCACTTTCACTTTGTCCTTCTCCATCTCCTGCCAGTTGGCCTCGCAGTATTCGAAAAAGGCGAGCATCTCCGCTTCCGCCGGACCGTAGAAAAGGCGGCAGTATTCGCGGAACATCGCGTCCACGTCCGCGTCCTTGCCGCCCCAATACATGCGCGCGGTGAAATAGACTTGGAAGTGATTGAAGCCGACGCCGGAGGTGTCGGGATCCTGCCGCACGGTGAGCGAGATGTCTTCGCCCTGCGAGATGCCCTTGGTCGCGTTCGTGCTCTCACCCATCGCGTGCGGCGTGAACGCGGGCAGATACCAGCCACGATCGATGAAGGGGTAGTTCTCGAAGTTGATGACGGGGTGGTGCGTCTTCGGCAGCCAGCTCTCGCGCAGTTGGCGATACTCCTCCTGCTGCTCCGGTTTGTTGTTTCGCGGTACCCGCGCGCCGACGATGGAGACGACGACATTAGGCTCCAGCTTGTCGATCTTCAGCGGCGGCAGCGAATAGATGCCGTAGGCGCAGTTGAGCACCTTGCCGTCCGGGTGCGTCTTGCCGACCTCCTTCGCGACGCGGTTCACAAAGCCCCAGATGTGATCCGATGCGAGCCCGCGCTGATCGCGCTCCGGTGAATCCTTGCCCGCGCACAAGGGACACTGGCAGATCGCGGTGTAGCCGTCGGGCGGCATTACGGAGACCATGCTCATCTTAAAGTGATCGAACTGCGCGCGGACGTAGCGGACCGTTTCCTGAAACAGTTCTTCATTCGAGTAACAGAGATGGTTGTTGGCTTTGGGATCGAAGCGCCGCTTGCCGCCATACATCGCGAACCACTCGGGATGCGCCGCATACACTGCCGCACGGTTTGTCATCGTATCCATCCCGTGGGCATCCTGAATGCCATACGGATCGCGCACGCCGAGCCGCATGAACCACATGGAGGTATCGCGGCCATGCACCCCGCCGTGGTAGCTGAAGCGGCGCTGCGCAAAGTCAGGCCGCGCAGTCTCATTCAGTTTTGGCAGCGGGATCGTTTTCAGATCCGGCAGCACCTCGCCCAGCTCCCCCGGCAAATACCAGCGAGCGCCGAGGCGATGCAGGAAACCGATCACGGCATTGAATGAGCCGCGCTCGTCATAGTCCCAGAGCTGTAAGGGCGCGGCCTTTTCCGCCGCCACCGCCGTGGGTCGGCCGATGTTGCCAGACAGCGTGAAGCGGCTCTTATACATGAGGAGGTTGGGCAACCCCCAAAGTGCGCCAGTGATCTTGTCCCACTCGCCTTGTGCCTTGCCGCTCACGATCTCGGCATTGTGCTTCGCCCACGGCTCGATGGGCGTGAACTCCGTGTCCTCGCCGATGAGCGCCAGCCAGTCCGCTCCTGTCGCGATGCGATACGCGCCATGCTGGAGACCAACCGCCTGGATGGGCGAGAGCGCACTCGCGCCGACGAAGACTTTGACGGCCTTCCCACTCGGTTGTGTCACGATGGGCAGCCGCGCCCCGCTGATCTTCGCGATTTGATCCTGCAACTCCTGGGCGGCGAGCCGTGCAGAGCGCTGCGGCTTGTCGCTGATGATGATCTCAGCGCGTGCCTGGCCGTTCTCGACGAGGTTCAGGTCAGCGGCGTGGAGCGACGCAGAAAAAGCGCAGAGGATAGCGGTGAGCTGCGTGTGTCTCATGGGCTTGTAGTGAATCGGTAAATCAGTGAACTGCTGCGGTGCCCATCACTTCCCCCACAACTTTGCGAACTTCTCCGGTACGTAAAAGTCATCTTTCCCGGTCGGCGAGAAAGCTGTGCGTTCGGTCGCTGTGCCGCGCACGCGCTGACGGCACACGTTGAAGCGCCAGGGGAAAAGGTCTTTGGGTTGGGAGCCTTCAATGCCTTTGGTGGGATCGAGGGCAAAGGCGTTCTCACCGACGATGGGCAGGCGCATCTCAATGCTCCAGAGTTTGTCTCCGCGATGCACGGCGATCTGCGCGCCGCTGCCCCAGGCGGCACCTTTGCCACTCGGGGTCTGGTCGGTGTCAAACACCGCACCGGCGGGATTGATGGCGATCTCATAGTAGCTGCGGGATGGCGTCTCGATGAGCAAGGTGACGTGGTCGCCATCGAGCAACTTGGGGTCGTCATTTTGGGTCGTGGTACTTTGCAGTCCCTTCATGTCGGGCTCATGGCAAACGATGCCAATGTGCAAAATGCTGCCGTCGCGTTGGATCTGGAACTGCGTGCTGGCTTTGGGATGCGGCGCTTCGCTCTTGAGCTTCACGAGCTGGGTGCTGCGGACTTCGGTCCAGTAGTCTTTGTCCACCTGGCCATTGAGCGGCTTGCTGGCCAGAGGTTTGCCGCCGGTGTTTTCAGTGAGGAGCACGCGATAGTCGAGGGTGGTCTCGCTCTTGCGGCTGAGTTGTTTTTGCAAAGCGTGCATGGGCTTCATCACATCGGCGATGCGCTGAATGCGAAGACCAGGAAGGCTGTGCGCGGCCACCGCTGACTGCGCTTTGCGGAGCAGCGCGAGGGATTCGCCAATCTTGGCACCGTCGGTGCCCATGTGCATCCAGTTGGCCTCGGCATGAGTCACGAAGGCCTTCATCTCCTCTGCCGCAGGCCCGAAATTGTGCGTGCAGTAGTCCGCGATCAGCGCGTCCACGTCCTGACTCACATCCCAATACAGCCGCGCAGTGAGGTAGAGATTCAGATGCTCGATGCCGAGTTCATCGTAGCCAAACGTGTGCTCTTTACCCGCTGGATGAGCGTAAATCTCCACCTGCTCGCCGAGGCTGATGCCTTTCAGCTCGCGCAGATCCTGGCTGATTTGTTTCGTGTAATACACCGGGCGGCCCACCTGCTCGGGCCGCGCATTCGTGCTGTAGTCCCAGGTGATGTATTGGCCGGAGGGCAGCTTCTTCAGCCATGCGGCACGCATTTCACGCCGCTCATTCCAAGGGGCCGCATCCCAGAATTCCTGCCGGTGCCGGGTCTCGATGATCACGAGGTTGGGGCTCATTTTTGCGATGTTCTCCGGCGGCAGCGTGTAGGCGCTGTAAGCGAGGGCGCTCACCATGCGCCCTGGATGACTGCGATGCAGCTCGAGCGCCACGCGATTGAGATAGCCCCACACATGATCGGACATGGAGCCGCTCCAGCCGCGCCCGGGCGTGAGTTGCGCCATCCACGCGGGATCATCCGAGGTGAGGCCGCCGTATCCATCCACGAGGTCGATGTTGATCATCGGCTCGTGGAAGTGATCCAACATGGCGCGGTCGTGCTTCAGTTGTTTTTCAAACAGCAGCGGTGAGAGCAGATTCGGCACGCCGGAGCCTTTGTGCGTCGTATCGCGTTTGCCGTCCTTGAGCAGATACATCTCAGGGTGCGCCTGCTTCATCTCCTCCCGCATGATGACGAACTTCATGCCATGGCAGAGCTGCGGAAATCCTGCGACCTCCACGCCGTAGTTCAGGCCGAGCCGGAGATTCCACAGCGCCTTGTCGCCGATGCCGGTGTGCCCGGTGTAGTAAACGAAACGCCGCAGGGCAAAGTCAGGAGTCACTGTGCGATTCACCTCCTGCACGGGGATCGTTTCCAAACGCGGCACCACCTCGCCGAGCTCCCCCGGCGCGAACCAACGGCAGCCCAGGCCACGAAGAAACTCATTCACTGCATTGAAAGTGCCCGCATCATCCATGTCCCACACATCGAGGTCGGGGTGATACAGCTGATAGAGATCGCTCGCGGTGTTCCAAAAAGTGTCGCCGGTGATCTTGTCCCACGCGGCATTCACCCGTGCCCTCTCCTCCGCACCTCGGTTCCTTCCCCATGGCTCGATGGGCACGAAGTCTTGGTCCGCACCGAGCAGCGCCAGCCAGTCTTTGCCCGAGGCCATGCGAAAGGCCCCGTGCTGCAGCGCATGAGTGGCAAGGCCGAGCGCATCTGTGTGACGGCTTTTACCAACAAAGATCGCCGCCTTGCCTGCCGTACGCTCGCTCGCGATGGGCAACGTCGCGCCCGTCATTTTCAAAAGAGTGCTCTGCAACTCCTTCGCCGCCAGTTTGGCCATCCGCGCCGGTTTGTCTGCGATGATGATTTCCGCGCGTGCCTGGCTGTTCTCGACGAGGTTGAGGTCAGCGGCGTGAAGAGGTGCCAGCGATGAGAGCAGCAGCGCGGTGAGAGTGACGAGGTGTTTCATGCGGTCTGGTGCAGAGGGGGGTGATATTACGCTGCGAATCGTCAGCATCTCACTTCACCCACAGCCAGCGCACCGCATTCTCCACCACGCGCAGCGGCTCGGCTTGCTTGTAGGTGGGATAGGTTTCGTGGCCGGGGCGGAAATAGAACACGCGGCCTTTGCCCACCTGCCACACGCAGCCGCTGCGAAAGTGCTCGCCTTTGTCCCACTTCTCCTCAAACACGACCTCATCCGGCGCGGGCACGTGGAAGGGCTCGCCGTACATCTCCGTCTGCGGGATGTCCCACTGCGCGGGCAATCCTGCGGCGATGGGATGCTGCGGCAAAAGCGTCGTGAGATGCCCTGGCGCTCCGTCATTGCGATACACCGGGAACACACACTGCGGCAGGGTGAGCCGCCACACGCTGCCTTCCGCCTTTTCGACAAACGGCGTGGTGCGTGCCGCACGACCGATGCCTTGGTAATACGGTTGGTCGTTCACAAACTCCCACTTTACCGCAGCCCGCTCCGCCTCCGGCACCTGCTTCAGCGCATCGGCTTTCGAGCGCTCCTGCATGAGCCGCACAAACGGCTTCGCCCAATGCGCGGAGTGCAGCGCGATGAACCCGAGCCTGCCATCCAGCACACGCTTCACCACGGCTTCCATGCGCACGTCATCCTGGTCCTTCACGCGGCGATGGCACCAGAAGACGAGCACGTCCGTGGCATCGAGCGCAGCGTCGCTGAGGCCTTGCTCCGCATCATCGAGACGCGCGGTCTTCACGGCAAGTCCGGGCCGTTTCTCCAGATGCGCGGCAAGGGTCTCGCCGAGAAATTTCTCGCCATACGCCTCCTTTTGCTGTGGCTGCTGCTCGTCCCAGACGAGGACGCGGATGTCATTGGCGCGGAGCGTGGTGGCGATGGTGAGCAGAAGAATAAAGAAGCTTTTCATGGAGATGAACGGTGGGTGGCAATGAGCATGATACAATCGGAAAACCGAATCTGCCTGAGCAGCGAAGCGGCAGCCAGGAGGGCAATGCTGT
>Ga0114968_10003400_pt1 | contig 11957 bp, 6 predicted proteins | sample M_130807_EF_Meta_FD_87020 | JGI IMG/M metagenome (GOLD analysis project Ga0114968, IMG submission 87020) | Freshwater microbial communities from Lake Montjoie, Canada to study carbon cycling - M_130807_EF_MetaG | ecosystem: Environmental > Aquatic > Freshwater > Lake | place: Lake Montjoie... | reverse complement strand
GCACCTGGCGCCGTGACGGGACTCACCGCTACCGCCCAGACCACGACTTCAGTTCTTTTGAACTGGACCGCCGCTGTCGCAAATGGATCAGCCGCAGTCAGTGGTTACACCGTGAGATGCACCCCCACCTGCACCATCAGCAGCCAGCCAGGGGCCAACGCCACCTCGTTGACCGTGACGGGTCTGTCGGTCGGCACCAGCTACACCTTCTCGGTCGTGGCTAACGCTGCGGACAGTCAAACCTCTTCGGCCGCTACTGCGTCAACCCGCACCCTCTACAACGCACCTGGCGCCGTGACGGGACTCACCGCAAGCAAGTCTTCAGCCGGCGCGGTTACGTTGAAGTGGAAGGCACCAGTAGATATTCAATCTGGTATCGCTCATTACAAGATCACGTACATCTCGAATGGCGAGTCGAATATCAAGAGAACCCGAGCGCTAACGCTAACCATCCCCGGCCTGGCGAAGGGTGCCCACACCTTCAAGGTTGTTGTAATCGCCACCAACGGCGATGCTTCATCGATCGCGACGGTAAGGATTTCGATCAAGTAGCTAGCTCGTAGATGCCCTGGTCACCATTGGGTTGGCTGGGGCGTCTACGAGATGGCGTTTGAGCGAGAAGCGATCGAATGTTCAGAGGGAATCAACTGATGAAATCATCTCGCCGAGTATTGAGCCTTAGCGTTCTGGCCGCGGTTACCTTACTGACTCCCATATCTGCGCTAGCTGCTGATACTTCACCACCTTCATTTCGCGCGGGAGTCGTTGCTTCACTACCTAACCTCGGCTACGAATCCTGGGGGTCCGGACAGGCGCCGTCTCTTGCCCATGGAGATTTGCGCCCTCAGGACAGGCCGACCATCTCTTTGGATTCGGCAACTTATTGGTCGTCAAATGGGCATTACTACGCCTACGTCAATTGTGGTTGTCAGTGGGCAAATGCATATGAAGAAGCTCGTCGAACATTTTTCCGTGGTTCGCAGGGTTACCTTGTCACCATTACTTCTCTGGAGGAACAGTCGTTCATTGATGCCCTGGGTCATGCGGAGTACTACATCGGTGCGGCTGATCATCCCGACTACATCTTGAATCCAACTACAGATCAACCCGTGTTTCAATATTTGTATCCGTACAATGATGTCGCCAATAGACATCAGGTGAATACTGATCCCGCAGCCAGTTACGGTCACTATTACTGGGTTAGTGGTCCGGAGACTGGAACCAAAATTGGTATCGCCAACCCCCGGGGTGCGGGCCATGCGAGCACTTTCACCTCGGAGCCGGGTGCATATAGCAACTTTCTGAAAGGAGCTTCGCCGGATGATGCTTGGTCCGGGCAAGACTTTGTATATCAATATGGTGGAGGCTATTGGGACGACACCACCGCCCTCGCCAATGAGCCGCATGGCTACATCGTTGAATTCGATGCTCCAACTTCCGCGCCACAACTATCAAACCCGATTTGGACCACTGGTTCTCAGCTGACATGGAATTGGTCACCCCCGACAAGTGGAGCGCAAGCGGTGATTGGGTATGTTTGGTCAGGCGCCTGCAGCGGAAGTGGGTCTGTGTACCACGTGACATGCTCCGGCCTGCAACCAGGTTCGAGTTACTCATTAACTGTCGCCGCAGTTACAACAGAAGGCTCTGGTCCTACCGCCACTACTCGAGGAACGGCATCACAGGGTCGCCTGCATGCCGTCAAGATTGCTAGATCTCCGTCTGATTATTGCGCTCTGATGAGTGATGCCACGGTGCAGTGCTGGGGACCAAACGGCAGTGGCGTGCTTTCAAATCCTCCAGCATTGACTGGTGTCAAGGACATTGCCGGTACGAACTCTGGCTTCTGCGCAGTATTGGACAACGGAACCGTTACCTGCTGGGGTAATAATGCACTCAATGTGCTGTATCCACCCACCTCGATTACCGGGGCCGTGTCGATTGACGCTTGGAACGTTTACTACTGCGTCCTGCTAAACACGGGTAATCCCTATTGCTGGGGTTATTGGGATTCGTCTCTGCAGAATGCACCGTCGCCAGGTGACTTCATCTATGTCGCCGCTGGCCGAGCTGAAGCGTGCGGAATTCATTCGAATGGAAACCTTACGTGTTGGTCAAACAACCGCGTTTTTGATATCCCAGGCACCTATACGTCAGTAAGTGTTGGTGAAGGTTGGGAGTGTGGCGTTACCACCTCGGGCGCAGTCACATGCTTCGGCGACTATGGCGGAAATGCATCATTAGGTACCTTGCCGAGCTCGAATGCAGTAAGCGTTTCGGTTGGTAGTGATAAAATTTGCTGGGTTTTGAATGATGGAACAGGTTCGTGCCTCGGACTCACGCTCGACACACCCATCGTTGACGCTATCTCGGTGGTGGTTGGCGATGCTTCGGCATGTTTTTTGACCGCGAATGGATTTGTGCGTTGCGCTGGAGGTGCGACAGTCGCACAAATCCCCAGTGCGCTTCAACCAGTGGTCGCCAACGAACTTATAACCTCAGCACCTACTGCACCGACTGTTGATGGGCCCGCGAATGGGACTCCCGGGCAACTCACTTGGACGTGGTCCCCTAATGCTGATGGAGGATCTGCGATTACAACGTATTCGTGGACGGGTGCGTGCTCGGGATCGGGACTCGTCACGAGCGTGACGTGTAGCGGTCTTACGGGTGGCACCAACTACACCCTCAATGTCACCGCTACGAATGCCGTAGGGGTCAGTGCGGCAGGGTCACGAAGCGGCATCGCTCTTTCGGTGCCCCGGCCACCACTGATTAATGCAAGCGCGGCTAACGGTTCTTTGGTGGTCACCTGGTCGGCACCATCCAGTAATGGAGGGACCGTCATCACCGGTTACACGGCTACGGCAACTGCTTCCGGACGTTCATATTCCTGCACTAGTACGACGTTGAAGTGCACAATTACTGGGCTGACCAATGGCACGACCTATTCCCTTTCGGTGATCGCCACGAATGCCATAGGTAGTTCAGCTCCGTCGAATTCAGTAACAATTTTTCCAGCTCCCGACACCAAGTTCTTGGCCTATTCACCGAAGTCAGTCATAATGGTCAAGTCAAACTTCCAAGTGTTGGTCGCTAACGCCAAAGTTGGAGCCTTGGTGACCGTCACTGCCGGTGGCGCCACCAAGACCTGCACCGCTAACGCGGTCGGGGAGTGCGCTGTGACGCTGAACAGCGCCATATCTGCCGGCTGGGTCATTGTGGCTAGTTACGTAGATGGCAGGAAGACAGTCTCAACTGCAAGTTCTTATCGAGTGAATATCGCGAACATCACGGTCTCCTCGGTGCAGGTAGCTAAGGGCAAATCCTTCACCGTCAAGATTTCATCCGGAGCTCCAAACACCAAATTTCAGGTTGTGACCAGCATGGGAACGTCATATTCGGTGACCCTTACGGGTTCGGGGGCTGGGACGATCACGGTGGCTACCAAATCCAAGGGTCCATTGACTCTTGCAATATCGGATAACGGAATCCTGCTGCAGACCACCACGGTGGCAGTCGTTTAGATGCCGCACACCACACCTCTCACATTGAATCGTCTATTCGGTAACTCGCATAGATATGGTCAGGAGCTTTGATGCGTAACCGCAAAACCCAAATCACTATTTCCGATGTGATTCGTAGAAGCATCGCAATGGTGCTCGTTGGTGGTTCGATGAATCTGTTGAGTGTGTTGCAATCCGACAGTGCGACCGCCGCTTCCACCGCCTTCGCAGCAACCCACGCTCACCGGACGCTTGCGTACGATGCAACGAAGGGGCTAACGTCGACACTCGTTGCTACCCCGCTCGTGTCAAGCCGGTGTAGCAACCTCGTACCCTACGCCAACTTAGAGGGCTGCGATCTTTCCGGTCAGAACCTGAACTCGGTTGACCTACATGGGGCCAATTTGAATAGTACGAATTTGAACAATACCTCCTTCGAAAATGCGAATCTCGAGCGTGCCACCTTTACGCACGCCTACGCTCTGACACCGAGCTTCGTCCCACGTGTGAATTTTAAGAAGGCTAATCTGGTCGGGGCAAATCTTTCAGATACGCAATTTGATGACGCCAACTACACCGGTGCGGATATGCGCCTCGTCCATCTCGAGCGCTCGTCAAACAACTATTCAGTGTTTCGAAATGCCAATCTCGGCGAAGCAGTCCTTGATGCGGGTTGGTACGCGGCTTCAGACTTCAATGGTGCCAATCTCTACGGGGCCTCGATTACCGGAGCGTATTTCAGTTCCCGCAGCCAGTGCGTAACCGGTGCCAATTGGTACCACTGTGTGGACCCAGATGCTTTTTTTACTGGAGTCAAGTCTGGGGGAATGACCGGTGAGGGCGCTTGGATGCCATCGGGATGGCAGTTGGTCCACGGATTCTTGATCGATGCCTCCGGGAAGTTCAAGCCTGGAACCGATACCCAGGTCCCCAGTGTTACGCCTGATGCCTCATCCCTGATTTACGATGAGGCAGATAACAAGTACTTTCTGCTCGTCCGCGAGAGTCTCACCTGGCAGGATGCACTACTTCGAGCCGCTACGTACTCCTATCGCGGCCAACAGGGCTATCTCGCTGTTCCCGCTACCGCCGAAGCGGATGCTGCGATAACACAGGCGCGCTCCGGCGAAGGAGCTTGGCAAGGCGCTATCTCCTTCGACTTTCCGAACGGTGTTCCAGGCACCAATGGCTCGACTATTTACCGTCGATGGACATGGGCCTCCGGACCGTTGGCCGGCACAACGGTCAACGAATGTGCCAATGCTGGCGGAGGTGGATATTCAGGCTGCACTTCCGTTCTGTCTGCTCCCTATACGAACTGGAGTAGTGGTCAGCCGGACAACTTTTCAGCAGATGGAGGCCAGTGGGCGTTGAATCCCTGGGGGCCGTACAACTGGGACGATCAAAACGGTAATTATCGAATTTATTTTGTCGTTGAATTTGACGGTGCAACGAGCGTTGTCCCCGATGCCCCGACAGTCAACCTCCCGACTAAGTCCACATCCGGCCAGCTGACCTGGACGTGGTCCCCTAATGCTGATGGAGGATCTGCGATTACAACGTACTCATGGACTGGCGCATGCTCCGGATCAGGCAACGTTGTGACCATCACATGCTCCGGTCTCACCGGCGGCACGGAATACACCCTCTACGTAAGTGCAACAAACACAGCAGGAACGAGTACGGCGGGGTCGCGAAGCGGAACGGTGCCAACGCCCCCCAGTGCACCCGTGTTTAGCGCATCACCGGCAAATGGGGTGATGAATGTCACGTGGATCACACCGTCCTCCAACGGTGGTATGGCAATCACCGGCTACACGGCTACGGCAACTGCTTCCGGACGTTCATATTCCTGCACCAGTACCTCGTTGAAGTGCACTATTACTGGTCTGACTAACGGGACGACCTACTCCCTTTCGGTGATCGCCACGAATGCCATAGGTAATTCAGCTCCGTCGAATTCAGTATCAATTTTTCCAGCTCCCGACACTGTGTTCCTCGCTTATTCCCCTCGTTCGGTTTCACTCGTGAAAACGAACGTCCCGGTCCTCGTCGCGAATGCGAAGCCGGAAGCTCTTGTGACGGTCAGTGCGGCGGGATCAACCAAGACCTGTACTGCTAACGCAGTGGGTCAATGCTCCGTTTTGCTGAACAGCAGTAAGGCCGGTGGTTGGGTCATTGTTGCGAGCTACGTCAACGGCAAAAAGACAGTGGCCGCCGCCTCGTCGTTTCGCATCAACCTGGCCAATATCACCGTCTCGACAGTGCAAGTCGCCAAGGGTAAGTCGTTTACGGTGAAAATGGCATCTGGTGCACCCCGGACGAAGTTCCAGGTAGTCACGAGTTCGGGGTTTACCTATTCGGTGACCTTGGCAGGAGATGGTGCGGGATCAATCACTGTGCCTACAACAACCAGAGGCCCGTTGACGCTAACTATCTCCGATAACGGAATCTTGCTGCAGACGACCACGGTCGCTGTGGTCTGATTGGGAACCGAACCAGAGTGGTGAAAGATTCAACGAATCAGGCTTAACGAAGGCTGATTGAGAGTTCATGACAAGACGGACATACCTTTGGGCACCTCTCGGGCACCTGATTTGCGTCGTGGATCGCAAATCATGCCTGGCTCGAGCGAACGAGGCTGAGTTTCACATTGCTGGGGTGGCTAGATGCAATTTTTCCAAACAGTCGACCATGCCCGTGGCATCTTCAGCGACACCTTCATCCGCTCTGCTTCTGATTCAAAATCTTGCGCAATCTGTTCAAGGGGCCTGTCCAGATCAGCGGTATCCCCACCGAGCCAATCGAGAAGACTTCCACGCTCGAGGTCTGGAAGTGGCCCCCAAAGATTTGAGCCTGCTCCACCGTTATTGGGATTGTTCATATCAATGTAGAAAATCATCAACTCGAAAGTGAGCGCCTGATCTTGCTTGCCTTCACGCATAAGAATTTCCATCATCTTGTAAAGCGTGTTTCGATAGAGCCACATGTTGCGCTCTGACGCATACCGCAAAAGGTTGTGATTGCATATCGCCCATCGGATATCAAAGACTTTTGGCTCTGCCCCGAAATTTACGCGAAGGTCAGAGCGCACTTGTTCTCGAAGTTCGATAAACCTGTCGAGCTCACCATTCGTAAACGCCTCGTTTATGTCGTCAAGTTCGTCAACTGCATCTTTTGTCAACACACGTCTAATGCGGTGCACTTGATCGGTGCGAACGTACATGGTCTCTTTGCATTCAGGACACCTTGTTGCCGCACCGGGAACCTTCTTCAGGACAGAGCCGCAATATGGGCAGACCGCTAACCGCTCATCCTTTGGGGGTGGCGGAGGTGAATAGACGTAAGCAGCAGCCTCTTGGGCTTGTGCTTTTCGTCTAAAGAAAGCCATATTTTGAGGTTAGTTCACTTAACCGTCTATGGAGCTGTAACAGCATTTTGAAATGGTATCCCGCGGTGCTTGGTGATTCTAAAAAATCACAATCGACTTCGAGATTACATTGGCAGATGTGCCTACGCTCAGCTGGAGGGTCAAAGCACCTTGCTTCGAAGTTGCGATGTAAATCGAAGTTGAACCAATGGATGTCGCTTTCGTATGAAATTTGCGCCCATCTGATGCAGTCAAGGTAATCGCGCTGCCAGGGGGACAATTCGACACCTTGAATGTCGCAGTGCCTCCATGTTTGATTTGAGCTGGTCCATCCAACGATGGAACGTACAATTTCGTTATCAGCGTTTTGAATTTGGATCCGGATATGACAATTGGGTAGATCCCCGACCTAGGCGGAGTGATTTGCATCGTGCACTGGCCCGCATTATTTGTATAGCAACCCCCCTGTGGATTCCCTGTCCAGGCGACTGCTAAGGACACACTTGGAATTTGTGCCGCGATGATCATCGAAACTTGCTGCCGTGGCACTGCCACACTTGGATTGAGGAGCACACCCGGTGAACTATTGACTCCAGACCAGGCGAAAAATGAATCGCTGGTTGCTTCTCCGCTATAGCCAATTGCGTTGATAGCAGCCACAGATACCTGATTAAGCGCTGAGGAAGACAGTCCTTGAATCTGCAGCTTGGTCGCACTTGTTGTGAAGGTGCGATGATCCCCTATAACGGTGACGCGGTATCCGGTCACAGGACTTCCGTTGCTCTGGGTAGGGGCTTTCCAAGAAACACTCGCACTCCCAACAGAAGGCGTGATGACGAGTGTCTGGGGAACTGACGGCACACCCTTAGAGACTGCCGTCACGGAAGAACTCGCGCTTCGGCCGGCAGCATTCACGGCTACAACGCTAAAGACGTAAGAAGTTCCTGGGTTGGTACCGAAGACACTGCATGAGTTCGCGACCGGACGGCATGCAAAATAGAACGATGGTTGCGATGAAACTTCATAACCAGTTATCGGGCTAAATCCATTCGACGCGGGGGTGCTCCATGAAATTGTGAAACCAGAAACCCTAGATGAACCAATTGGTTGCGCCGCAACAGCCTGAGGTGCTGACGGAATGTCGTAAGGCGTTGCGCTAGCTGTCGCACTACTGGAACTAACACCAACAAGATTTGAAGCGGTAACAGAAATACCAATCAGTTGTCCCGGAGTCAATCCGGTGATTGTGCATGAGAGGCCTGCAGTGGAACATGAGTGCCCAGAAGAGTCGCCTGCCGTGTACGTGACTGGGCTCAGCCCGCCGTCATTTGAAGCTGACCAACTCGCTGTCAACGACTGCTTGCCGGGGACTACGACGACTGCTGAGGGTGGCGTTGGAGATGTCGGAGGCTTTCCAACCAGTGTCATTGGGCGTCGTTGGTACGAGCTGGTTGCGTAGGTTCCGCCCGCTACGCAAAGCTCCTCGGAGAAACAAGTGATAGCACGTAATGGTTGATAGTAGACAGCGGCTGAGACGGAATCAGACCAACTAGTTCCGTCAAAAGTGGCGATGTATCGCGAACCCAAACCACCAACTGCGACGCAGAGGTGGACTGATGGGCAGGCCACAGATCGAAGCTGCGTTGCCGCACCATCTGGAATCAAGGCACCTCGCAGTTCCGTAATCCACTGGGAACCATTAATCCGAATATCGAATGGGCCGAAGTTGTCAGCATTGCCAACCACGACGCACATGTGCTGATCGACGCACGATGATGATGTGACGCTTCCCGTCGAGGCGTTTCCGTTAAACGTGTTAACCAGATTGGTGGTCCAACTCGTTCCATCCCAAGAAGAAGCAAATGCGTAACCATTCCAAAAGTCCGCAAGGACTGATCCTCCTGCAACGCAATTTGTGCTCGAGGAGCATGAGACCGTTGTCACAGACCCGCGCTTGCCTAGATTTATCTCGGCTGCGATGATCGATGGAGTCCAGGTCACACCATTCCATACCTCGAGTAGAGGTTGCTGCGAAGGCCTTTGAATACTGCCTACCCAGCCACCCGCAACGCAGAAAGTCGCAGAGGTACAAGTAATACTGAGCAAGTTGGCTAACCACCCATCAGTAAAGTCGTTGGTCAGTTGAACTGCCGACCATGACGACCCATCAAAGGTCGCCTCAAAAGCACCCGTGACAGCACTTCCTGAGTTGCCAAGTTTCCCAACCGCAACACAAAAAGAAGTGCCAGTACACGTGACGGCGTTGAGTTGAGCACCTGATGACGTATCGATGCCTGGTAGGGAGGTTGTCAGGCTCCAGCTGGATCCATTCCAAAATTCAATAAATGGCATGGGCGCCGAGTTCGTGGCGTAGTTGCCTACTGCAACACAACTAGTTGGACTGGCACAAGATAACCCAGTGATCTCCGAAGCGCTATCAGCATTTATTGGCAGCGTCATTGTGGCAAGCGACCAAGCTCTCGCACTGTAAGTCGTAATCAATGCTGATTCGTTCGCCGACGTACCCCCGGCAGCGCAAAAGTTATTGGTCGGACACGATATTGCATTCACTTGTCCATATGATCCACTGCTCCCTTGAAAGCCTGATGCCCAAGCAAGTGGCGGAATTGAGTTCGTTGCTGCACTGACATTCCCAGTGAATCTGGGTAATGACAGCGTGATTATTGCCATCGATAAAAGAAATATTTTGTTTCGCTTGGAGATATTTAAGATATTCATGTCAAACCATGTTTAGTCGCGCTGTGAGACATTGTTGTAATCATGGTGAATCAGAACTTCCCTTTGGTTTTTCAGTGCACACCAGGACACACACGCTCATAACGGGGGCTCACCAATTGTATTTAGGAGATTTACAAGCCCGATTGTAATTTCTATTGCTCCAGAGTAAGCGTCCAAGTCGCATTTTGAAAGTCGACCACAGCCTTATACGTCGTTCCAAATGCGCTGGCTGCACCTGCGTTGTGGATCCAGCAGTCAAAGGTTTCAAACCGACTCGTAGCACGTAATTGGCTGGTCTCATCGCCGTAGCCTTGCTGACCGTATGGACCGCAGTATGTTGCTCCGTCTACTCCGTTCTGCAACGTTTGATTCTGCTGGTCCTTCACGACTTGATTGATCACATCACTCTGCATTGATTCGAATATGGTTTTCCTCTGAGCAAAGTTTTGCGCGGGTGTCGTTGTGGAAGTGGTTGTTGTGGAAGTGGTCGACGTGGTTGTGGGGCTTTCCTTGTTCACCAAGATGACCGTGGGAACCAGTGACACTCCGAGTAGCACAACCCCAGCAATAATGACAATACGCGGCTTGATATTCATCGGGTCTCCTTCAGCGCTGCACTGACTATACGAAAATAACTGGTCACCAAAGGATACTCATTTGAAATATTAGCTAGTCTCGACGCAGCCAGTTGGAGAAATTCACTCAGAACATCGACTTCGAGTTCGAGGGAGCATCAAGTCCCAAACTTGACAATTGGGATTGGTTACTCTGGCACAATGAGCGCTATGGAAAACAATTTCGAACCACTATTGGATAGTGGAGCCATCAGAATCGATAAAGCAAAGACTCTGAGTCAAACGGGAACACTCACAATCAGTAGCGAGGGATTCACATTTGAGGCTAAAGGATCGATACTTGAAGCGAAAACCACGCAGTCGACATCGTGGAATGAGATTTCATTTTTGACTCTAACTACTCTATCTTCGCGGCGTTTGGTTTTGAAGATCCAATTGTTTGACCGCCCCTCCCGCGATTATTGGTGTGGAACACTTTTGCTTGAAGATATGAATATCATTCAAGAGTTATTCCAAAGATTTAACGTTCAACGCTCACTTACCAGCCAAGTCAGCGTGTCCGGAGAGGCCGTCGACGTGGTGCGAATCAAGCGTGAGTGGGATGAAGCTTTAGTTGGACTCGGAATTCCAATTGTGACTCTTCGCGTAATCGACGCGGGTGGCTGGGGCCCTCCAATACGACAAGAAGCCCACATCTATGTTCTCGAGGACGGACTCCTCGTGCGTTCGAATCGTGTCGCCGGGTTTTCCATCGAAATTGCTAGCTCGGCTATCTCGGACGTACTAATCGAGTCAAAAGTTGCCTCTAAGGGTGGAGGATTCATTGGAGGGGGCTTTGGACTCAAAGGGGCAGCCGAGGGCATGCTTGAAGCTCAAGTGCTCAATTGGGCAACTCAGCGGTTTGAATCGTGGATGACGGTCAGCATTCGTGGGCCCGAAGGCTGGTTGACCGGTATTGCTGGTTATCAATCGTCTAGAAAGGCGGCGAATAGCGATGATCTACTGGACTTCAAGGCGAAGTTACGCCCGATCATCGACTTGGCCGCCAGGCCGGTCCAAATTCCTAAGGTCGAAAACAGTTCGCTCGACTTAGTCGAACAGCTAACTCGCCTCGCAGAATTAAAGGCAGCTGGGCACATTACGGTTACCGAGTTTGAAATCGCGAAGAGAAAATTGCTTACCTAAGGTCAATCTGCGGAGCTTCGTGCGGACCGCCTCGCCTCGCGCTGCGGCAGATTTAGTCCTTCGCCGAAGCCGGCGTCTGGATGCCAGCACGGACTCCTGTCTCTAGGCTGAGCGGTGGCCAACCCATCAGTAACGTATGAAGCGGATTTTAAAGTCGGTCTCGTCGATACGGGGGAAGTACAAGTTGTTGAGTCGAGCTCTCATCGCAGGCGCCTCGCGGGCGCCTCAAGTCGTTTTGGGCACCTTCGGGCGCCTCAAATTGGAGTTTTTCGGAGTCGGGGGAGTAATCACGGAAACTCTCAATCCCCTTTATCTAAAAGGGAAAGTACCGGTTTGCGTTGGAGCGGGCGACGGGAATCGAACCCGCGTTCTCAGCTTGGGAAGCTGATGTTCTACCGCTGAACTACACCCGCGGTTGTAGTCAATCGTACTCCGCCTGAGAACTAGGGCTTTCCGGCCCTCGGGGTACCAAATTCGCAGATGTCCTTATTACTAGCGAGTATCGTAAATCCGTCATGGTGCTCTCCGACCGTTCTATTAGGGAAGCCCTCGAATCGGGTCGAATCAAGATCGATCCACTGG
>Ga0114968_10003398_pt1 | contig 11959 bp, 12 predicted proteins | sample M_130807_EF_Meta_FD_87020 | JGI IMG/M metagenome (GOLD analysis project Ga0114968, IMG submission 87020) | Freshwater microbial communities from Lake Montjoie, Canada to study carbon cycling - M_130807_EF_MetaG | ecosystem: Environmental > Aquatic > Freshwater > Lake | place: Lake Montjoie... | reverse complement strand
TTTATCCGTATCGTAGCGCCCCAAATGGTGCGCTACGCCCTGCCCGGCTTTACCAACAACTGGCTGGTGCTGATCAAGTCCACCGCCCTGGTCAGCCTGATCGGCCTGCAAGAGATGACCTATCTGGCCAAGCAAGCCAGCGCCGCGACGCGCTCGCCTTTTGCCTTCTTTTTGTTCACGGCGGCGCTGTTTTTGCTGTTTACCAGTGCCTCTTTGTGGGTGCTGCGCCGAGCGCACACCCATTTCAGCCTGGGGACCCGCAGGGCGCAGTGGACATGAAGTGGGACGTCATTTTCCAACCCGCCAACCTGGCCTTATACGGCGAGGGCGTGGTGACCACCTTGTATTTGCTCTTTGCCAGCCTGGCCATCGGCGCCGTCCTGGCGTTGGCCTTTGCACTGGCGCTGACCAGCCGCTGGCGGGTGCTGCGCGCAGTGGTGGGCGCCTACACCTACGTGGTACGCGGCACGCCGCTGCTGATCCAGGTTTATCTGATTTACTACGGCCTGGGCCAACTGGAATGGATTCAGGCCCGCTGGGACGAGGTGTGGCCCTGGACCTACTTTAAAGAGCCTTTTTTCTGCGCCCTGCTGGCCTTTAGCCTGAACACCGCTGGCTACACCGCAGAAATGCTGGCCGGTGCCATACGCGAGACCAGCGCGGGCGAAATCGAAGCCGCCCAAGCCTACGGTATGGGCCCGGTGGCGATTTTGTGGCGCATCGTGCTGCCCAGCGCCATACGCCGCACCCTGCCAGCCTATAGCAACGAGGTAGTCATGATGCTGCAAAGCACCAGCCTGGCCAGCGCCGTGCCCAGCATGCTGGACCTCACCTCGGCGGCCAGCCGCGTGTACTCCAAGTTTTACCTGCCTTTTGAGGCCTTTTTGTTTGCAGCGGGCATTTACCTGCTGGCCACGTTTGCGCTGGTGGGGATTTTCCGACTGGCAGAGCGGCATTTTCTGGCGTATCTTGCGCCCCAAAAGGCCTAGGACACCACCCGATGCAACGCCAAGACCACCCGCTTTTATCGCCCAGCCTGGGCGCGCACAAGACGTTGAGCAGCTTTCACTTTGGCCAGCCCGGCACGGGCCTGAAGATTTACATCCAGGCCAGTTTGCACGCTGAAGAACTGCCCGGCATGCTGGCCGCCTACCACCTGCGCCCGCTGCTGGAACGGCTGGACGCGGCCGGCCAGATCCAGGGAGAGATCGTGTTGGTGCCCATGGCCAACCCGATAGGCGCAGCGCAGCGCCTTTTGCACAAGCCCATGGGGCGCTTTGAGTTCGATACCAGCGAGAACTTCAACCGCAACTACCCCGACTTTGCCACCCATATTGCGCAAGAGGTGCTTCCCCGCATGGGCCCTGACGCGCAGGCCAACGTGGCCGTGGTGCGCCAGGCCATGCAACAGTATTTACACCGCTGGACACCGCGCACCGAGTTGCACAGCCTGCGCCGTACACTGCTGCAACTGGCCTGCGACGCCGACTACGTGCTAGACCTGCACTGCGACTGCGAGTCGGTCATGCACTTTTATTGCGAGGAAAGCTGCTGGGAGGCGCTCGCCCCGCTGGCCCACCACTTGCAAAGCCAGGCTATTTTGCTGGCCAAAAACTCGGGCAGCCACCCGTTTGACGAATGCCTCTCGGGCGTGTGGTGGCGCTTGGCCGAGGCGCTGGCTGCGCAAGGCAAAAATTTACCTTTGCCCCAGGCCTGCCACAGCACCACCATCGAGCTGCGCGGCGAAGCCCAAGTGCAGCATGACCTGGCCACCCAGGACGCCCAGGCGATTGCCGCGTTTTTGCGCGGGCTGGGCGTGCTGCGCGACGCGCCCGCCACCGCGCCGTCCGCGCCCCTGTGTGCGGCCACACCGCTGGCGGGCTCGCAAACCCTTTACGCCAACACGCCGGGCCTGGTGGTGTTTGCTGCGACACCCGGGCAGCGCCTCAAAGCAGGCGACTTGGTGGCCGAAGTCATCGACCCGATCGCGCACAGCACCGAGCGCATCTGTGCCGGAGTGGACGGCGTTTTGTACGCCCATATCCGCGACCGCTATGTAACGGCCGGCTGCGAGCTGGCCAAAATTGCCGGGGCCGTGCCCTTTAAAACCGGCCAACTGCTGGGCGCCTGAACCACGACCTCTTTACCGCCATGCCCTCCACGCCCTACAAACTGCAAATCGACGACATCCACAAGCGCTTTGGCAATAACGAAGTGCTGCGCGGCGTCTCGCTGTCGGCCAAAGCCGGCGATGTGATCGCCATCATCGGCAGCTCGGGCTCGGGCAAAAGCACGCTGCTGCGCTGCATCAACCTGCTAGAGCGGCCCAACGCTGGGCGCATCACCGTGGCCGGCCAGGAGCTGATGCTGGTGCCCGACAAAAACGGCGAACTCAGCGCCCGCGACCCCAAGCAACTACAAGCCCTGCGCACCAAGCTGGCCATGGTGTTTCAGCACTTCAATTTGTGGGCGCACATGACCGTCTTGCAAAACATCATTGAGGCGCCAGTGCATGTGCTGGGCATCAGCCGCGAGCAGGCCGTGCAAACCGCTCGCCGCTACCTGCAGCGGGTCGATCTGGTGGGCATGGAAGACCGCTACCCCTCGCACCTGAGCGGCGGCCAACAACAGCGTGTGGCCATCGCCCGCGCACTGGCGGTCGAACCCGAGGTGATGCTTTTTGACGAACCCACCAGCGCCCTGGACCCCGAGCTGGTGACCGAAGTGCTGCGCGTCATGCAAACCCTGGCCCAAGAAGGCCGCACCATGGTGGTGGTCACCCACGAAATGGGCTTTGCACGCGAAGTGGCCAACCAGCTGATCTTTCTGCACAAAGGCCAGATCGAAGAACAAGGCGTGCCGCGCGAGGTGCTCGCCGCGCCTAAGAGCGAGCGGCTGGGACAGTTTTTGTCGGGAAGCTTGAAGTAGCGGTAACGCCCGCCTTTACTTCGCGCCCAAACCCATCGCCCGCGTAATCACCTCTTTCATAATTTCATTGGTGCCGCCATAAATGCGCTGCACGCGGGCGTCGGCGTAGGCGCGGGTGATGGGGTATTCCCACATATAGCCGTAGCCACCAAAAAGCTGCACGCATTCGTCCATCACTTTGCATTGCAGGTCCGAGCACCAGTACTTGGCCATGCTGGCGGTGGCGGTGTCCAGCTTTTCTTGCAGGAGTAGCTCGGTGCATTTATCCACAAAAACGCGGGCAATTTGTACCTCGGTTTGCAGTTCGGCCAGCGTAAAGCGCGTGTTTTGAAAGCTGGCTACCGGCTGACCAAAGACTTTGCGCTCTTTGACGTAGCCCACCGTCCAGCCAATAGCTGCCTGCGCTGCGGCAACTGCGCCAATGGCAATTTGCAGCCGCTCCCAGGGCAACTGCTCCATCAGGCAGATAAAGCCTTTGTTCTCCAAAGCCGGGCCGCCCAGCAAGTTGTCGGCGGGCACACGCACCTGGTCAAAGAACAGCTCGGAGGTGTCCTGCGCTTTGAGCCCCATTTTTTGCAACCTTTTGCCCACCGAAAAGCCGGCCATGCCGCGCTCGACCAGCAGCAAACTGGTGCCTTTGCCGCTCGCAGCCGGGTTGGTTTTGGCCACGACGATGACCAGATCAGCGTGCCAGCCGTTGGTGATGAAGGTCTTGCTGCCGTTTAAGAGATAGCTGCCGTCGGCTTGTTGCAGCGCGGTGGTTTTGATGCCTTGCAGGTCCGAGCCGGCGGCCGGTTCGCTCATGGCGATGGCGCCTATCATTTCGCCGCTGGCCATTTTCGGCAGATAGCGGGCTTTTTGCGCTTCGGTGCCGTAGCGTTCAATATAGGGCGCCACAATTTCGTTGTGCAGGCTGTAGCCAATGCCCGAATAGCCGGCCTGGCCTAAGGCTTCCATTTGAATGACCGAATACAGGCGGTCTGCACCTGCGCCGCCATAGGCCTCGGGCATGGACATGCACAAAAAGCCGTTGTCGCCCGCTTTGTTCCAAACCGCGCGGTCCACATAGCCCTGCTCCTCCCAGGCGGCGTGGTGGGGAGCGATTTCTTTGTCAATGAAGCGTTGAAAGCTATCGCGAAAGGCTTCGTGCTCGGGGCTAAACAGGCTGCGTTCAATCATGGGGAGGTGCTCTGGGCTAGTCATGCAAGAGACAAGCGGGCGCCAAGGGCGCCCCGTTTGCCGGGTGCTAAACAATATACTCCAACACGCAGGGCACCACGCCCGCCAAGCGCCCCGACAAAAGCGCATTACCACCTAATTTTTTGGAGACAGACCATGACCGAAGCCTATGTGTTTGACGCTATCCGCACCCCGCGCGGCAAGGGTAAGAAAGACGGCAGCCTGTACGAAGTCAAGCCCATCAACCTGCTGGCCGGTCTGTTGACCGATTTGCAGCAGCGCCACCAGTTTGATACCGCACAGGTGGACGACGTGGTGATGGGCGTGGTCTCGCCGGTGGGCGAGCAAGGCAGCGTGATCGCCAAGGTCGCGGCGCTCAAAGCGGGTTGGGATTTCCAGTGCGCGGGCGTACAAATTAACCGCTTTTGCGCCTCGGGCCTGGAGGCGGTCAATATGGCCGCGCAAAAAGTGCGCTCGGGTTGGGAAGATTTGGTGGTTGCCGGTGGCGTCGAGAGCATGAGCCGGGTGCCGATTGCCTCGGACGGCGGCGCCTGGGCCCAAGACCCCGAAACCAATTTACAAACCGCCTTCGTGCCCCAGGGCATCGGCGCCGACCTGATCGCCACCCTGGAGGGCTTTAGCCGCCACGACGTGGACAGCTACGCCATGGAGTCGCAGCGCCGCGCAGCGCACGCGCAGGCGCAGGGCTACTTTGACCGCTCGGTCATCGCGGTGCACGACGCGGTGGGCAATGTGATTTTGGAAAAGGACGAATTCATCAAGCCGCGCACCACGCTGGAGGGGCTTGCCGGGCTCAAGCCCGCGTTCGAGCAAATGGGTGCCATGGGCTATGACCAGATTGCGCTCACGCGCTATCCGCAGGTCGAGCGCATCGCGCATGTGCACCATGCGGGCAACTCCTCGGGCATCGTGGACGGCGCAGCGGCCGTGCTGATTGGATCGGAAGCGGCCGCCAAGCGCCACCACCTGACGCCACGTGCGCGCATCGTGGCCGCTGCCCTGAGCGGTGCCGACCCCACCATCATGCTCACCGGCCCCATGCCGGCCGCGCGCAAGGCCCTGGCCAAAGCCGGTATGACGATGGATCAGATCGACCTAGTCGAAATCAATGAAGCTTTTGCCGCCGTGGCGATGCGCTTTATGAAAGAGATGAAAGTGCCGCACGAAAAAACCAATGTCAACGGCGGCGCCATTGCCATGGGCCACCCGCTAGGCGCGACCGGCGCCATGATTTTGGGCACCCTGATCGACGAGCTGCACCGGCGCAATCTGCGCTACGGCATGGCCACGCTGTGCGTAGGCGGCGGCATGGGTATCGCAACCATTGTGGAAAGAATCTGAGCATGCAAAACATCCGCTACGCGCTGGACGGGCGCATCGCCGTCGTCACCTTTGACGAGCCCAACTCGCCCGTCAACACCATGTGCCTGCAGTGGCAAGACGATATGGTCGCCCTGGCCGAGCGCATCGTGCAGGACAAGGACGCCATCGACGGGATCGTGCTGGAGTCCGCCAAATCCACGTTTTTTGCCGGTGCTGACCTCAAAGCCACCATGCGCCTCAAAGCCTCGGACGCGCCAACCGTGTTTGCGGGCATCGAGCGCATGAAGAAAACCTTCCGCACCATCGAGACCCTGGGCAAACCCGTGGTCAGCTGCCTCAACGGCACGGCACTGGGCGGCGGCTGGGAGGTGGCGCTGATTGCGCACCACCGTATCGCCATTGAGGATCGCAAGATTCAATTTGGCATGCCCGAGGTCAGCCTGGGCCTCTTGCCCGGTGCCACCGGCGTGACCAAGATGACGCGCCACCTGGGCTTGTTGGGCGCGCAGCCTTTTTTGGTGGAGGGCAAGTTGTTTGGCCCGGCGCAAGCGCTGGAAATGGGCTTGGTCCACGCCCTGGTCGCGCCCGGCCCGGACGCCGCCGCCGCCATGCGCGCGCAGGCGCTGGCTTGGATCGCCGCCAACCCCGGCGCACACCACCCCTGGGACAGCAAAGACTACAAAGTGCCCGGCGGCCTGCAGAGCAACCCCAAGATTGCCAACATGCTGCCCGTAGCCCCGGCCATGCTCAAAAAGCAAACGCGCGGCCTGTACCCTGCGCCCGAGGCCATATTGGCCTGCATGGTCGAAGGTTTGCAAGTGGACGTGGATACAGCGTTTCGCATTGAAAGCCGCTACCTGGCCAAGCTCATGACGGGCATCAACGCCCACGCCATGATCAACACCTTCTTCTTCAATATGAACGCCATCAAAAGCGGGCGTTCGCGGCCGGCCGATGTGCCGCGCTTTACGCCCAAGAAGGTCGGCATATTGGGCGCCGGCCTGATGGGTGCGGGTATCGCCTACGTGCAGGCGCGCAAAGGGATTGCCACGGTGCTCAAGGATGTGAGTAAGGAAAAAGCCCTGCAAGGCAAGGCCTACAGCAGCAAACTGGGCCAGGCCATGGTGGACAAAGGCCGCATGACCTTGCCAGCTATGGCCCACATGGTCGACCTGATCCATGCCACCGGCGATGTGGCCGACTTGAAAGACTGCGACCTGATCATCGAGGCGGTTTTTGAAAACCGCGAACTCAAAGCCCGCGTCACCCAGGAAGCCGAACCGATGCTGCGCGAGGGCGGCTTTTTTGCATCCAACACCAGCACCTTGCCGATCAGCGGACTCGCCCAGGCCAGCGCGGCGCCGGGCAAGTTTGTCGGTATCCACTTTTTCAGCCCGGTGGACAAAATGCAGCTGGTGGAGATCATCCGCGGCGCCCAGACCGACGCGGCCACCATTGCGCATGCGTTTGACTATGTGCAGGCTATTGGCAAAGTGCCGATTGTGGTCAACGATTCGCGCGGCTTTTTTACCAGCCGGGTGTTTGGCACTTTTGTCATGGAAGGCGCAGCCATGCTGGGCGAAGGCATTCCAGCCGCAGCCATCGAGAACGCAGGCATGCAATGCGGCATGCCAGTCGGGCCGCTGGCGGTGCTGGACGAAACAGCGCTGTCACTGAGCGTGCACGTGATGGAACAAACCATGGCCGACTTTGCAGCCGAGGGCAAAACCTATGTGCCCCGCCCCGGCGAGGCCTTGGTGGCCGAGATGGTCAAGCAGCACGCCCGCCCTGGGCGTGCAGGTGGTGGCGGTTTTTACGAATACCCGGCCGAAAAAGGCGCCAAGAAATTCCTTTGGCCCGGCCTCAAAGCCTTGTACGAAAAACCTGCCGTGGCCTGGGACATCCAAACCCTCAAAGACCGCTTGCTGTATCGCCAAGCGGTGGAAACGGCGCGCTGCCTGCACGAGGGCGTGCTCACCTCGGTGCACGATGCCAACATAGGCTCCATCATGGGCATCGGCTTTCCGGCCTGGACGGGCGGCGCCATGCAATTTATTTACGGCATGGGTTTGCCCGCATTCGCGGCCCGCTGCGCCAGCTTGGCCGCAGCCCATGGTGATGGTTTTGCGTTGAGCGACGAGGTGCAGGCGACGATTGCCAAGTTCCAGCCGGTGTACTGAGGCGCGCTCCATACACCTGTGCATAATTGCCGGACTCCTATTTTTATAAGGCGCAACAATGCAAACCCTCAAACGCGTGGCCATGGGCCTGCTGGCCCTGGTCATCTTGCTCGCCGTGCTGGCGCTGGCCTTTCGCCGCGACGTCAGCACCTTGTTGCTGCAGCGCGTGGCCCACGCCAACATTGGCCGCAATATCGTTCCCGAGTTGCCAGATGGCCTGCATCTGGCACTGTGCGGTACCGGCTCGCCTTTTCCGGACCCCACGCGGGCGGGCCCTTGCTCCGTGGTAATCGCCGGTGACCGCATATTTATCGTTGATGCGGGCGAAGGCGCAGCGCGCAATTTGGGCTACATGGGCATCCCGGTGGGCAAAGCGAAGGCCTTGTTTCTCACGCATTTCCACTCGGACCACCTGGACGGCATGGGCCCGATCATGCTGCAGCACTGGGGCCTGGCCACGGCGACAGCCCCCCTGCCCGTCTATGGGCCTAGCGGCGTGGACAAGGTGGTCGATGGATTCAGAGCGGCCTACGTACTCGATTACGGCTACCGCGTGAGTCACCATACCGAAAAAATCATGCCCCCCGGTGGCAGCGGTGGAAAGGCTATGCCCTTCGAATTGCCGCCCGTAGGCCAAGGGGACACAGTGGTGGTTTTAGTGAGCGAGGGCCTGAAAGTCACGGCATTTCGGGTTCACCACGCGCCCGTGGAGCCAGCAGTGGGCTACCGCTTTGATTACAAAGGGCGTTCGGTAGTTATCAGTGGCGACACCACCAAAACACCCGTTTTGGTGGCCGCAGCCCAAAACGCTGACATTCTGGTGCACGAAGCGCTGCAGCCCAAGCTGGTCGCCATCCTGGGTGAGGAGTTTACGCAGCGCAAAATGGACAACATCGCCCACGTGATGCGCGACATCCTGACCTACCACACCACCCCCGAAGAAGCAGCCCAACAAGCCGAGGCGGCGCACGTCAAGCAATTGGTCTTCAACCATATCGTGCCGCCCATGCCAGTGCGCTTTGCCTACCCGGCATTTGTGGGCGACGCGGCGCAGTTTTTCAAGGGGCCCATCACCGTGGGCGAGGACGGCATGCTGTTTAGCCTGCCGGCTAATTCGACCGAAGTGACGAAAAAGCGCCTTCTTTGAGTGCCCACGGATTGATATGCTCAATACATTTTTTAAAGCCAACTGCATCGCCGTCTACCTGCTGGCGATTGCATCGCACTTTGTCAGCTTTCCGATGCAAGCGGGCGAAATTTTGCAGACCCTGGCGCTGGCGCTGATCCTGGTGCATGTGCTGGAAGCGGTCGTGGCCTTTCGCTATATCAAGACCTATGAGGGCCCGCTCTACGTCAGTCTGCTGCTGGCCCTGCTCTTTGGACTTTTGCACTGGTTGCCCTTGGCACGCCGAGCCAAACGCGCTGCGCAGGAGCAAGCCGCACCATGAGCGCGTCTCGGTCGGCGACCGGCAAGCGCTGGCTGATAGGCGCGCTTTTGTACCTGAGTGCGGTGGCTGTGGGCGTAGGCTCGGCCCTGCTGGTATTGAAAAAGGCGCCCTGGCTCAACCCCTCCGCGCGGGTCGGGGCTTGGCGTGTCAATTTGCACGCCGGTAGCGTTGACGCCGACATGTACACCCGCGCCAGCGTCGCCGTCAACGGCCTTTTGGCGCTGGGCCGCGAGGAAACCATGTACTTCACCGCCGCCCAAGACGACAGTGGCCACGCGCTGCGCTCCAACTGCAACTACCGCGTCAAAGGCAGTGCACCGGCGGCGCGCTGGTGGAGCATTACCGCCTACGCCGACGATATGTTTTTGTTTGACGCGCCCAATGGGCATTACAGCCTCAACGGCGACATTGCCAAGCGCAGCGCCGAAGGCAGCTTTGACTTCACCACCGGCCCCACCGAGCAGCCCGGCAGTTACTGGCTGCCCACGCCCGGCAAGCGCGGCATGGTGCTGACCTTGCGCCTGTACAACCCGGAGCCTGCGCTGCAGGCGGCACCGCAAAGCCTGCATGCGCCGCAGATTGAACGCATCGGGGAGTGCCAATGAAGCACCTATCCGCCGCGCAACGCCTCTGGTTTTACCGGAGTTTGACGCTTTTGGTCACCGCCATCTTGGCCCATCTGCTGACGATTTGGGCGGTGCCCCGATTGATCATGCGGGTAGTGCTGCAAGGGCCCATGGCGCAAACCCTCAATATGCACAACCGGGCGGCATTTCCACCGCCAGTGACGGCCCAGTCGCGCGCCATCGTCATGCCCAGCCCGGACCTGCTGTACTCGGTCTGCGTCTTTGACCTGAGCGAGGGCGCGGTGCGGGTGCGCGCTGCGCCCCAATTGCCCAATTACTGGTCAATTGCTCTTTATAGCGCCAACAGCGACAACTTTTTTGTGCGCAATGACCGGCAAGCTGCGGGCAAGCCGGTCGATCTGTGGCTCGTGCCCAGCAGCGGTGCGCCTGCGCAAGACCGGGTGCCCGCTGGCGCAGAAGTGGTGGTCAGCCCCTCCAAGACTGGCTTTTTGCTGATGCGCGTGCTCGCATCAGACTACCAAGCGGACCAAATGATGCTCGAGGCCGCACGCCGCACCCTGCGCTGCGAAGCTGCGCGCGGGCCTTAAATGCTGGCCGGTGTACTGCGCCAAGGCGCGCTCGCCTTTGGCCTGAGCATGGCGCTGCTCGGGCTGGCTTTATCCTTGTTTTCACCCTGGGGCCCGCTGTGGGCGCTAGGCCTGTGGCTGGCCATTCCCTGGATTGGCGTGCTGACTTGGACGATCCGGCTAACGCTGCGCTCCCAGGGCTCGCAAACAGGCGGGCTGGTGTGGTGGCTAGCCATCTGGGGAGAGACCTGGGCGGTCTACCGCGTCTTCATCTGGTCCATGCCCTGGACTTGGAGGGCTTCACGCGCGTGTCAGGGCTCCCATGCCGGCGCGCGTCTGCCGGTGCTGCTCATTCATGGCTATTGCTGCAACCATCGGGTGTGGGACTATGTGTTTGCTGGTTTGCGCGCCCGCGGCCACTCGGTAATGGCCATCAGCCTGGAGCCCCTGTTTTGCTCGATTGACGATTATGCGGCGCAAGTCCAAAGCGCCGTAGACCAGCTGTGCGCAAGCACGGGCCAGCGGCAAGTGGCTCTGGTCGGCCACAGCATGGGCGGCCTGGTCATCCGCGCATGGATGCGCGCCCGTGGCAGTGGGCAGGCCAAGGTGGTCATTACCTTAGGAACACCGCACCAAGGCACGCAAATCACACCCCACGCCCGCCTGCCCAACGCCAAGCAAATGGTCTGGCACAGCGACTGGCTAGCGCAGTTGGAGGCACAAACGACGGACACCGAGCGGTCGCTGCTGCGCATTGCACTCACACCCCAAGACGCAATTGTGTTTCCGCAAACGGCGCAAACCCTGCCCCCACTGGCAGCCCAAGAGCTCCCCGGCCTGGGCCACTTGCAACTGTGTACCGACGCCGCAGTGTTTAATTGGATTTGCCAAGCCCTTGACCCAACGCAAGCCTGAGCACGTCAAGCGCACCGCTAGCGCTTGCGCTAGGATGCTGGCTTTGCCACCGTGACTATGTCTTTGCCAATCGCGCCACCTGTGGCCGCTACCCCCTCCCACCCCGATCTGCGTCCCCGCCCTGCCTCATTGATCGCCTTGTTTTGGGCCATCAACATGATGGCCTTGCAGGGCTTTGGCGGCGTGCTGGCCGTGGTGCAGCGCGAGCTGGTCGAAAAAAAGCAGTGGCTGACGCTCGAAGAGTTCGTCGAGGACTGGGCCGTGGCGCAAATCATGCCCGGCCCCAATGTGGTGAACTTAGCCCTGATGGTCGGTGACCGTTACTTTGGCTGGCGTGGCGCTTTGGCAGCGCTGGCCGGCATGCTGCTTTTGCCCTTGCTGGTGGTCATGGTCCTAACGATTGCGCTCTCGGGCGTGGGCCATCTGGCGCAGGTACAGGGTGCCTTGCGCGGTATGGGGGCGGTCTCGGCGGGTTTAATCGCCGGCACCGGTTTGCGCTTGGTGCCCGCGTTGCGCGGCAATGTCATGGGCTTGCTGGTTTGCACTGCCTTGGTCGGCATCACCTTTATCAGCATTGCCTGGCTGCGTGTGCCACTAGGTTGGGTTCTCTTAGGGCTGGGTCTGCCAGCGTTTTTCTGGGCTTTGCGGCAAATTCACCAAATTCAAAGCCGCCAAGGAGAAGGCGCTTGAACGGCTTTGAGGTCTCCGACCTGTGGGGCTTGCTGGGCTGCTTTGTGTCGCTCTCGCTAATGTCCGTGTTCGTCGCGTTTGCCACTGTTACCGCGATGCACCGCTACCTGTTGACGCAAACC
>Ga0114968_10003397_pt1 | contig 11959 bp, 14 predicted proteins | sample M_130807_EF_Meta_FD_87020 | JGI IMG/M metagenome (GOLD analysis project Ga0114968, IMG submission 87020) | Freshwater microbial communities from Lake Montjoie, Canada to study carbon cycling - M_130807_EF_MetaG | ecosystem: Environmental > Aquatic > Freshwater > Lake | place: Lake Montjoie... | reverse complement strand
TTATTATATGGATATTCACTCTTTCTTTCATGGACTGTGTTAGTATTAGGTATTATATCAATATTTATTTATATTGTATTACAGTTTATGAATATAGGTAAAAGTATTAGTGTAAGTAGTAATAAAAATTTTAGTAAAAATAACGCTATTAAAAAAAATTATAGAACTAATCAGTATTATGTAAATACGAATAGATATCTTAAAGAGTAATAGTTAATTATATTTTAACAGTATAGAATGAATAGTTTAACTAATACCTCTGAAAGCACATCTATGTTTAGTATTATTATATGTTTAGTTTTATTAGTATTAGCTATAAAATTTCCTATACTATTTTTGATTCAGGGTTTATTTTCATTATCATTTGGTATTTATTTCTTAGTTGAGATAAATTCATCAATAAATAAGATGGATGAAGTTGAAAAAACAGGTACTCTTAGTAATTTATTATATGGATACCCGCGTATATTATCATGGATTATGATAATAATGGGTGCTGTATCACTAGTTATTTTTTTTGTAATACAGTTTATGAATAGAGGTAAAACTGTTAGTGTAACAAATTTTAGTAAAAATAATGCTATTAAAAAAAATTATAGAACTAACCAGTATTATGTAAATACGAATAGATATCTTAAAAACTAAATGATTGGATTATATAGTTATTAGGCATACTAATAATCCCTTCAATACTAGATGTTAACTGTGTTGTAGAAATGTATCCTATAGAACCTAAACCAGTTATAGTAGAATTAAGAGCAGTTTGAGATACTCCTCCACCTATAGAACCAATTCCAGTTACAGTTGATGTTAATTGGCTTGTAGAGATGTAACCAATAGTTGCTAATCCAGTAACAGTAGATGTAAAGAATGGTGTAATAGACGGATTTATAAATAAGTTATTACCAGTATCAATCCATACATAATGATTTTCTACGAGTCTTGTTAAGTAGTTTACATTACAACTATTATAAGTAGTAAAGTTTCCTCCAACTAAGTAGTTACTAGAATTTTCTACATAAATATCAAATACACTAGAATTAAATCTTATTGGAGGGAACGGGTAGTTAGTTGAGATAGAACCATTAGATGTAAGTTTTGTTATATATGAAACATTTGACGATTGATAAGTTGTAAAATCTCCCCCAAGTAGATAATCTGTTTTTAAAGCAACTTTTCTCACCGCACTGTTGAATCCTGAACCGTATACGATAAGTGATACAGAACCAGTATATGTTAATTCAACTATTCTACTATTTAGCAAACTATTATAAGAAGTAAAATTTCCTGTTACAAGAATATTTAAACTATTAAGAATCTGAATATAGTAGACTGAACTATTAAATCCAGATCCTACACTAAAAGATGCGTCAATTAAACCATCAGTAGTAAGTTTTATTAACTTAGGTGAACTATATCCATCATACTCTGTAAAATCACCTCCTACATACATCGAACCATCACTAAGTAGAGCGATTGTATAAACTGTGTTATTAAATCCAAGAAATCCTGTATCAAAGTTTGTATCGAAAAATCCTGCTGTGGTTAGCCTGGCGATTTTTCTTGAAAAGTTAGAATTATAGTAGTTAAATTCACCACCAATAATAATCTTCTGATCTGTTTGTAAGATAATAGTATGTATACTACCATCAGGACCCGTGCCTAATATAAAAGAAGCGTCAACTGAACCAGTGTCACTTAATCTAACAAGATAGTTGTATGCTACTCCTTGATACTGTGTAAAATCTCCTCCAACAAGAATCTTCCCATCATTTTGAACTGCGATACTTCTTACCGTTCCATTAAATCCTGTGCCTATTGAAAATGTGCTATCATATGAACCATCTGTGTTCAAACGAATAATTCTATTACAAGATGTAGCTCCATATAGAGTAAAATCTCCTCCAACAAGAATCTTCCCATCAAACTGTTTTGTTATAGTTCTTACTGCTCCATTTAGTTGGCTTGTTGTAAAAGAAGTATAAATCTGTGTTGATGGTTCTGAAGTCCATATTGAACCATCTGCTCCAATAAAGAGTCCATATATAGAAGCATCAATACTTGCTAAGTTAGGATCAGAGTTTATGGTATCTGAATAGTATAAGAGTGATCTTCCAACATCTCCTTGAGCTCCTTGTGATCCTTGACTTCCTGTTGGTCCTCTAAAGCATCCACACTCATTTAATAATCTTTTAGCATTTTCTAGAGCAGTTAATTGACTAGATTGCATCCCTACTTCACTAAAGTATTTAAACAAGTTTAGCTTAAAGTGCGTTTACTACTATAATATAGGCGAGAGCCTCAGCAAGGATGGCCGAGATGGTTAAGGCGGCAGGCTTAAGATCTGCTACAGCGATGTTCGTGGGTTCGAGTCCCACTCCTTGCATAATCCGATATGGTGTAGCGGTTTAGCATAGAGCCCTTTCAAGGCTTTGACCCGGGTTCGACTCCCGGTATCGGAATCAAGTTTTTGGTAGTTTTTCTTTATAAAACTATCATTTACCGCCATAACTCAGTTGGTTAGAGTGTCGGCCTTTTAAGCCGAAAGTCGAGGGTTCGAGCCCCTCTGGTGGTGTGTTGTGCTAGTGGGTTTAAATAATATTATTTGTTTAAATCTTCTTGTAATGAATTGGTTCTGGTTGTGATTAAATTTGCTTGTAATAATAGAGTGTTTATCTATGAATAATAATAAAAAATCTCATAAGAGAAAGTCAAATAATAAAGTATCACCTTCTAAACGTTCAAAAAAGAATAATAATAGGCATGTCACTTTTAAAAATAGTGTAAATGTAAAAAATCTTAATATTGAAGAAAACGCTCGAGAATATAGAAAGCCGGTTCAAGTAAATAAAAAAAATAGGAATGAACTTCCTACTTATATGACAAATCATAGCGTATTAAAAAATAAGATTAATCGTATTAATCACCACAAAAAAACTACTTTAAAAGCGATGAAGAACACTTAAATACGTATAGAGTATACTTAGTAGGATAATAACTCCTCAAAGGCCTTCGTAGTTCAGTTGGATAGAATACCCGACTTCTAATCGGGTGGTCGTGGGTTCGATCCCCACCGAAGGTGCTTTCATATAATGATATCTATATGAAAGTATCTTTTATCAATGAATAACTGTTGTTTATCTAAAAAAAGAGTAGAGTTTACGATATTTAGCTTTTGATTTTGATTTTGATTTAGTTGGTGAAGGAGTTAATGATTTACCACGTATGCTACTGCGCGATTTTGTCCGACTTGGTGACCGACTTTTAGTGCGACTTGGTGTCCAAATTGGTGTGCGACTTGGTGTGCGACTAACTGATTTTGAAGATGTAGAAGATGTAGATCTTGTATAAGGAAATGATGGAAATGTGCCTAAACGTGTAGATGTTACTAAATAACTTCTAGTCGAAGATGGACTCGGAGATCCGGTTTGTGATACACTTGGGGATCCAGTTATAGATGAGCTTGAAGTAATACTAACATTAGTAAAAGATGATACCGTTGCTAAAAGACCACAAGTAAAAAGCTTTAGTAGATTCATCTCTACTTTATGAGTATTTTAAATCTTTTATATGCCCATACACCCCTTCATAAAGTTTTTAATATTTCTGCGTGTCATTTTTCCTTTTGTTAAAGGATTTTCACGTGGTATCTTTTTTAAGCATTTTGATTTTCTTGTTTTATTGTTCATTTCTATTGTAATAGAATATTATTTATTCTTTAGTCGTAAATAATGAATCTCAGCTACTAATTTCTTCAAATCATTTTCAACATCTTCTAACTTAGATACTTTTACTTTCTCAAATAATTCTTTGGTAGAATTCTTATAATCTTCTTCACTCCATTTAGTTGTTTCAAGAGTTTTATTTTTAAATTCTTCTAAACAATCTGATTTTACTGCTTTATAGATACTTACTGATCTCCATTGTTTTTCCTTAGTCTCTTTTACTTCTTGAGATTTTGCAGCTCCCATATGAAATCCATAACAAGGAATAGAATCCCATTCAATTGGATATGATTCTTTATAATCACTAATTATCTTCATTTGTTTTATGAAATAATCTTTATTATAAAATGCTTTCATCATATTACATGTAGAACAACAAGGGAGAACATTATCAATGCTATATCCTTTAGAAGTATCTTGTCTATCTAAACCATTTCCTACAATATTTTTAAATCCGCACAAGTAACATGGTTTATAGATTAAATCTTCATATTCTTCTTTTGTTAAAGTAAATTCTAAATTTCTCCTTTCTTCTGTCATACGTTTTAGATAAATATAATGAACAGGAATTTTATGCACATATATTTTCCATATATTTTAGAAATCTTTATTTTCTAAATTAGTTTCTTGAAATTTTGTAGTAATTTTTGCTTTTTCAATAAAGAATACTCTATGTACTATATGTTTCATACGATTACAATGCTTACAACAAGGGATACAATTTTCTAAAATATAACCTTTAGCATTATCAATTCTATCAATTCCATTAATCTCTTCTTCATTGTAATAATTACAGTAAGAACAAGATTTTTGAATTAATTCAAAATATTGTTCTTTCGTTAAAGTGCATTCTTTCTCTCTTTTTTCAACTGACTTTGAAAGAAATGATTTCCAAACATTTTCAAGATTACGTTTTGCCTCTGCTCGATAGTTTCTTATTCTAGGTTGACGTCTTGCTTCTGCTTTTTGTTGTGTTTCTCTACAACTAGGACAAAGTTTAGAATCGTTTCCTTTACTTGTTTTATAAGGTTCATATGTTTTTGAACAATGAGAACACTTGATTAGTTGCGACATTCTAATAGAACCTCACAATTAACCTTTAGACTTACGCCCAACCGGGTTAATTATTTTTTAATTTTTTATTTATTTTGTATTTTTATTTTTTTATATATAACCAAACACAAACAAAGTGCTTAGTTGGAGTAGGCGAGCATGCCTTCCGTTCTCAGTGCTCTAAGAACTCTACCAGCTCTCCTCAAATACACAATAACAAGCATATTTGATTCCTCTGGTAATCCACATCTCTATGGGGACGGACTTTATCTTATTCCAGTATTTTCATACTAGACCACTGACATTAAGTCTCTGAACAGCATTCGTAGTTTTTCAACCTTAGAACTTGGCTGCGGATTGTCCTTAGTCATAACCTTCTTACCATACCCACGAGTTTTCCCCTTGGTGCAACTGGGCAGATCTTTCGACCCCAGAGCGGTAGTTATGAATTGACAGGAGTTTCCCGCAATTTGACAGTGTTGCTTCAAGATATTTTCCAGCAAAATATCAAGTGTTATTAAACTAGCAATTCTTTTTTTGAATTACTATTGGCAGCCAAAATTATTCAACTTTTTATGATGTATTAGTATCATAAAATTGTTTAGTTGGAATAACTTAAACCGCCCATTCCTGACATCACTCTTAATACATTGTAGTTGGTCGCGAACACATAGACCTGCGAGCTGGTCGCAACGCCGACCGCATTGTTAGACACCGTGAGTAAGAGTGTGGTGTTATCAATGCGCGATAAGTTGCATGTGCCGCTGGGCTGGTGCTGCTCGGGCTGGAGAGCGAACGAGTAGACGTTGATACCAACCGCAGGGATGTTGGTGTGGTGCTGGAAAGGCTGCACCTCGTTGAAGTAGCGGCCTTCGCGGACTTGGAAGCGATCGTGGCCGTTGAGCTGTAAGAGCGCAGTCACGACAGGGTTGCGACCAGCCATGCCCTCAACGCGAGTGACGGAGTAACCAGACTCTAATACGGATCTGTCCCACCAATCGGAGAAGTTGAAAGGCTGCTGTCCCTTCCAAGGGTTAACAACGGTGTCATCGCACGACACATAGGAGTCGCGCTGGACAACCCAGATGAGTTCCTTGCAAGGGTGATTGAAGTTCAGCTTGAGCTTGTTGCTGGAGCTGGTGATGGATTCAGCGCCAGTGAACTGGAGGGTCTCGATGAGGTATTCGTGAGAAACCTGGGCGAACTTGCGACGCTCATCAGTGTCCAGGTAGATGTAGTCAACATACAGAGAGGCGGCCTGTAAGTTGGCGTTGGACACACGATCGCGAATGGTGTGTAAGTTGCCTAACTGGGGGGTAATCTCCCAGCATAAGTTGCGAATGTCGTTAAACTCCAGATTGATGCGCACCTCGTGGTATTGGAGAGCGATCAGAGGGAGAGCCAGGCCAGGGTTGCGGCAGAACCAGAACTGGAGAGGAATGTAGAGAGTATAGTCAGGGGCGCAGTTGCCGACCTCGTTAGAGGTGTTGGGCTCACCACCAGCGCAATCATCGTCGCAAGGCTCGCCACCCTGAACCAGTAAGTTGGTCAGCACGGGCACGTTACCAACCATCTTGGCGTAACCAGCCTGTTTGCCGGCCTCCTGAGTCAGCTCATTCCAGATGTGGAGCCAGACACCATAGTGCTTGTCAATGCGTTGACCACCGATTTCGAGCTCAACGGACTTCACTAAGTTGTGACCGACCCAGTTGAGCCAGCGGAACTGGGCACCAGAGCCGTCAGAGGCGAGCAGAGTCACCTTGGGTAAGGTGGCCTGGAGGTAGATGCGGTGGATTAAGTCACCATTGCGCTGAATGGTGCAGGTCACACGCTTGCCAAAGCCAGGGGAACCGTTGAAAGGGTTCTCAATAGACTCCATGGCGAAGTTAGTGTGGCGGCGATAAACCTGCTTGAAGAAAGTAATCTGAGGGTTACCAGTGAGGTAAACGTCTTGCGCGCCATAGGCAACGAGCTGCATTAAACCACCACCTGTCATTTCTTATACCCTTGATTTAGAAAAAAAATTTGGAAAAACTCTTTTTGCCGGAGAGAATGATATTTATAATAAACGAAAAGAAGTTTATTAATAAATCGGTCTAAACCTTAAAAAATTATCTCTATTAATGTCTTTGACCAATCCATTTTTTAATATAAGATCTACAAAACGAAGTAATCCTGAAGCACGAACAACATTAGATACCCTCCATAGTATTCAAGTAAAAAAAATGTACGATAACGAGAATAGTTTAGAATATTTAGAAGGTGAGAAGAAGAATGTTTTAGGAATGCTTAAGGAGACATCAATCGATAATCCTGCTTTATTGGATCAACTTGAAACAAAGTATAAAAATCTTAATACTGAAATTAATCAGAGGAAAAATAAGAATGAGTTCTTAGACTATTATTTAGAAACTGGAGATATTCTATATAAGTATTATGATATGCAAGAAAAAATACAGAATGGTGATTTACCTATAAAACAGAATGGTAGAAGAAAACCTGGAAGTATTTTAGATGTTTTAGATAAAGCCTCTGAAAGTATAGAAGATGATACTCCTAAAAAAAGTGATATAAAACCAACGAATCATCTAAGTCGTGATAAATTATTAGAAGAGTATCTGAAAAAAGTTCATCCTGAAAATGTTCGTTCTTCAGGAAACGTTTTAGATGATACGTATGGTGAGTGTGATCAGTGTGAAGAAGAGATGGTTTTTTCACTAAATGAAGCAGTTTTCACATGTATGACGTGTGGTTATCAAGAATTTGTTCTAATTGACTCAGATAAACCAAGTTATAAAGATCCTCCTCGTGAAGTTTCTTACTACGCTTATAAACGCATTAATCATTTTAACGAGTGGTTAGCGCAGTTTCAAGCAAAAGAATCAACTGATATCCCTCAAGAAGTTTTTGATCAGATTCTAGTAGAACTCAAGAAAGAAAGAATCTTAGATACACGTAGTTTAAAACAGACAAAAATTCGTGAGATTCTTAAAAAGTTGAAGTTAAATAAGTATTATGAACACGTTCCTCATATTATCAATCGTTTAAATGGACAGAATGCTCCAGTAATGAGTCGTGAGATTGAAGAGAAGTTACGATATATGTTTAGAGAGATTCAACCAAGTTTTCAGAAACACTGTCCAGAAGGTCGTAATAACTTCTTATCATACTCGTATGTTCTATACAAGTTTTGTGAGCTTTTAGAATTAGATGAATACTTACCGTGTTTTCCTTTACTGAAAAATAGAGATAAGTTATATGTTCAAGATAAGATATGGCAGAAAATTTGCGAAGAACTGCGTTGGGAGTTTATTCGGTCAATCTAAATCTAGGAGCACGTGTAGAGTTCAATTGAACTAAAGTTCCTGGTGAAGTAGAACCAAATGATTCTACAATTCTTAAACTTACCATAATAAATAGTATTGTTATGATAAATGCTACATATATATTAATTTTCATCTATATAGTTCTTATTTTATTTAAAACTTAGCACCAGGGAAGCCAACTAAGTTTGCACCGATACCGAATCCAGCACCTTGACGAGCAGTAAATGCGATAGAAGGTGACACTAAATCAAGCAGAGCAAACACAACTGAGGCAGTTACCGCTAACATCACAACTTCATTTACGCGTAATGAGTGTTTAGGGATGAATAGAGCAATCGCTGCAATTACTAAACCTTCAACTAAGTATTTAACAACGCGATTTACAACTTCAGTCGCAACGTTCATTTCTATATTGCTTAAAGGTTTTATTTTATTATTAAAGTTAGAATGGAACCGGAGGTAACTCTTTTGACATCTGATAAGGAGATACCAGGGCAGAAGTATACTCTACTTAGTTTTGTAAGCCCTGAAACTGTTTTAAAGAATAAAGATGTATACTATTTTAATCAGTTTCTAAAATCTTACGAATTTGAGTTTAAGACAAAAAGTATTGAAGAGTTTCTAGCCAAAACCGTAATTAGTATCAATACTAATCTTGAAAAGAAGGCAGTTGAATTTGAGAAGTTAGACTTAAGTGGTTCTGCGGATGTATGCCGTAACTCTAAAGTCCGCATTGATACTGTCTTCTCGGATCTACAAGAATTTATAAAAAAGAATAGTTCTGAGTTACACGAATCTCAACTAAAAGATAAGTATGACGATTATATTGCTCTAAATAAACAGAAACTTGAATCGGACTTCTATGTTGAAAACAAGTTTCAAACATCTACCCGTGGTCTAAAGATTCGTGGCACCTTCGGGTATCATGAAGAAGCAGAGGTTTATGCTCGTAAACTACAGAAGGAAGACCCTGTTCATAACATATATGTTGCCGAAGTCGGAAAATGGCTTCCCTGGGATCCCCAAGCAACCGAAGTGAAAGATCAAGAATACGCAGACGAACAGTTGAATACACTGATGAAGAAGAAGCGTGAGAATGAAGAGCAGAAAGAAACTTTTTTTAAAGATAAGAATCTTAAAAGACCAGAAAAGATTAAGTTTTCTGTTACAAATGAGAACGCTACAACAAATGAAACTGTTTCAAATGATGTAATGTTTAATCAAACCGGTGATCTAGCACTTGATCGTAAGATAAATCCTATGTAAGTAATTTTATAAATTACAATATATATGATGTTACATATAATTATTAGTAATAGGAGGAGAAAGTGCTTTACAGGTATTATTCTCACAGAATTCGCCTTCTTTACAGTTTACACCAGCACAGTCTATATTTCTAAAACTCTCATTACTCATATAGTAAGTATAACCAACATATGCGATAACAATAAGTAGAAGAAGAACTAATATGATTGGTGTCTTTGAACCTCTTGCCATTCTATATATGTTTAAGGAAAAACCGGAAGAGTATTCGGTGATAAATCTGGTTGAGATGGACTTATACAGAATCCGTTAGCACACCGTTTCTTAAAAGCACATGGGGGCATATCTACTCCACATCTTACAGGATTTTCAAATGAGTCAACGATTGAATTAATTCTAAAGAATCTATCAAATAGTAGTAATCCTAAACCTATAGATATTAGTATTAAAAAATCTGAACAGTTAATTTTCATCTATGATTACTTAATATTTCTTGTTAACTTGAATCTGAGGTCCTTTTAATCTTCTAGCAGCAGTTATATCATATGAATCTTCATCTCTTTCACCACCTCTATTTGCGGAGTGTTGCCAGAACTCTGGTGCGCCAATACGAAAATCACCATGTAAAGCAGCCTTATACCAGTATATACAATCTTCTAGCTTATTACTCTGTGATGTGTTATCAATAACTAAACACTCATAATTCTGTGTGCACTGATCCATCACTTGGCAGAAGAATTCAAATGAAGGGAAAGCAGAAGCGTAATTATCATAGATTCTTCTACGATTTGATGTGTATGCTTCTTTTAAAATAAAAACATAATCAACATTTGTTCTTAAAGATGGTTGAATACCAAGAGGATACTGCATAGTGATTAAAAAGAAGACTTTTAACCAACGACCGTTCATAAAAAGATACTTAATATTCTTATCGTGTGTCCAAGAATCATCATACATACAATCATCAAGAATCATAAAAGAACGAGGATCTATTCTTGACTTCTGTCCTGGAAACTGTTCTTGTTCTTTCATAATTTTCATCATCATAAGTTTCTGTCGTTTGCAGAAGTTCGCCATAATAGCAGGATTATACTCGCCATGAATAAAAATAGGAGGAATCATCTTTGAGTAGAAACCGTTAGATTCTTCTGTGCCTGAAATCACAGTGCCTAAAGGCATATCTTGGTGATGATATAGTAAATCTTTTAACAAAGTGGATTTTCCTGTTCTTCTTCTTCCAATAAAAACACATACCGCATCCTGTTGAATTTTCTTCATATCAAACTTTTTTAATGATACATTCTTAGTATCTCCCATTTTTTATATATCTATAAAATATATAAAAATCTGCGTTATTAAACATATGTTACTATCTAGATTAAAAAAAAGATGGATATCACTATACTCCGGGGAGTAACTTTACCTAATCCAACATTCCGTGTAGAAGAGTTATCAACTTCTTTACAGTCAATGAAACACTATTCTAATCTTCAATCAACTATACCACCTATGAAACAGATTTTCAATATTAAAAATCAATCAAATATCTTATTTGATAACGAATATACAATTAATAGTATTCAATTTACAGAAGATAATAGCATTAAAGGGAATTGTAAGTTAAATACTGTATATAAGAGTAAATTAATTAACATAGATTCATACTTGAAAGTAACTCATTTACTGGATCCTGTTTACTTTATTCAGAACAAGTATTCCGATGAAAAGATTAAAAAAAAGTTAGATGATCCTTGGAATCAAGCATATGTTGAAACAGTAGCAAGTTATGTTTTAGGAAAGTTAAAAGAACAAGATGTATCTCCTCACTTCAATCTTTTTTATGGTGCTTATACTTCAATAGCGGATAAGTATAGTTATAATATTTCAGATGAAGTTGAAAGTTATCGTATGTATCGTTGGTTCTGGGATGGGATAGAATCTGAAAGAATGAAGATTGAGATTGAAGGTGATGATGAAGTAGTAAAAGCAGAACTAATGAGCGAAATTATGGTTAAACCTGAATTTTGCATTGAATCAAAAGAAGATAGTGATACGGATGATATGATTGAAGAATTAAAAGGAGTTGATATAAGTTCTTCAAATGGTGAATTAGAATCTTTAAATAGCGACTTAACAACTGTGTCAGAATCATCAGAAGTATCATCTACTGATTCGGATGAGTGTGATGTATTTTTAACAGTTAATAAGTTTCCAGTAATGATGATTTTTACAGAAAAAAATACTTCAACTATGGATAATCTGCTAGAAGATTTTGAAGAAGTTGGCGCGGAACCTGAAACAGAAGGGTGGGAAGATAGATGGGGAGCATGGCTTTTCCAGATAGTAGCAGCTTTGACAGTTGTTCAAACTCTATTTAAGTTTACACATAATGATCTTCACACAAATAATATTGTATGGACCGAAACTAAAGAAGAGTATTTATACTATACAACACTAAATAAGAAAATTTATAAGGTTCCAACATATGGGAAGATCTTTAAAATTATTGACTTTGGGAGAAGTATCTTCTCATTAAACGAACATATCTTTATAAGTGATGATTTTTATGATGGAAATGATGCGGATACACAG
>Ga0114968_10003396_pt1 | contig 11960 bp, 13 predicted proteins | sample M_130807_EF_Meta_FD_87020 | JGI IMG/M metagenome (GOLD analysis project Ga0114968, IMG submission 87020) | Freshwater microbial communities from Lake Montjoie, Canada to study carbon cycling - M_130807_EF_MetaG | ecosystem: Environmental > Aquatic > Freshwater > Lake | place: Lake Montjoie... | reverse complement strand
GACATTTTTTTGAACAATATTAAACAACTTTGGCGGGATATAACTACCATAGACTTCTTTGCGTAACATACTAACACGCTGACGTCCAGCCACGTATTGATAGTTTACATTATTAATTTCTGGATTTTCTGTTTCATCAATCAAATCCACCATGGCTTTGAGCAGCAGTTCGTCAATGGTTTCAGTAGTCATACCATCATGCAATTCAATTTGTGCCTTGATTTCCACCATGCTTGGACTAACCCCATCAATACCAGTACATGCGTGAGCTACTTGTCTTTGAATTTTACTAATATCTAAAGGGACTTTCTCCCCATTTCTTTTGACCACTGTGATCATATCTATAACCTTTTCTGTGTATTGAGCTGATATTTAACCTGAAGGTTGTACTTCAATAAGATTTTCTACCAAAAATGATTCACGTATAGATTCCCACGGAACTGTATCAAAATCTTTGTAGTTAATAGCTATTTTATCGTCAATACAAACTATATTATAGTATACATTTTTAGAATTGTCTAGGCAAATTCTTATATCTATTAATTTATCATTAAATTTTTTAGTGAATTTAAGTGAATATGCTATCATTAAGGCTTTGGTAAAATCGTCATATTGATTTTCCACAATAATTTCCCAGGGCGTGGGCCAAGATTTAGGGTTATGCGGATTAACCTGTTTGTTATAAGGGATAAATGGAGCTGAGTGCCAAAATTCAGAAATCAACTCATATGGATTTTGAGCAGTTTCTATCTGATTTCGAAGTTTGACCCAGGACGACAGCCTTTCTTCAATTGGTAATTCAAACATTAATTTAAAAGAGATAACTTATATTCTAAAGTGGTAACAGATACACCAAAATTACTGCAAGTCAAACTAATATAATTTGTTGTTGTTGCAGAAGTATAATTTGTGGAAAATGCTATAAGGTCATTAGTGAATTCAACACGTTCACCAAATGCATAGTTATCGCCAACATTTGCAAATGCATCAGCTACTGGTGCTATATTCATAACTAGCTGTCCAGACCTAAACATGTCAACATTTGATAATGTATAATCAAACGTGGCTAGTTGAACATTTGATGTTAATGGTATTTTAATAACATTCACAGTGGATGACGATGATATTGATACTTGATAGGGTGTTGAATTAATAACTGATGCATTATTTGATGCCCACGGATACATATAAACATTATTAGGTGTTGAAACTTGTCTATCAAAGAAATCGTCAACACTTTGATAACCAAAATCATTAATTTTTATCACGTTGGTTATTTGATTAGATTCACCATTATTACCACATCCAACATTTCTAAAACTATTATTAGTACTAATAATGTAAGATTTAATTGCATTAGTACTAGTTCCAATTATAATTGCTTCTCTAGTAATATTTTCAAATTTATTATTATCAATAACCCCATTTATACCAGCCACTGTTGTGACTGTATTCATTGATTTAATACCATTTATTAACCATGAAAATTTATTATCTTTAATATTGATTTTATTCACAGTACCTTTATTATCTATGGCAGTCGACACTCCGTTAAAAATACAATGAGTAATATTAATATTTTCACTATTTGCCAAAGTTAAATCATCAGGGGCAACACCACTAGTTCTTATCCTAATACCAACACTAGTCCCTGTTGTTTGTATATTAGAACTAGTGCTACCTATATATAAATTTTCAAAATACACATTTTTAACATTATCTAAACTAATCAATGTAGAAGTTGCTGTAAAATTTTTAGGAAAATTCAAAGACATATTTTGTAAATTTATAAAATTTGCATTTTGTCCATTAGCAACTTCCATATTTTGTGAAAAACTTTTTCCATTAGCATCCACTGTTTGAAACATAGGTAGTGTCATATCATTGGCGCCAGAGTATATCAACACAGTCATTCCTATACCATCACCAATTAAAGTAGTATACGGTGGTAAATTTATTGTAGAACTAATTTTCCATATACCAGCTGGTATTTTAATAGGATTTGGACCAACTGGAACAGTACTGCCATTTTGGAAAACCACACCGCTGCCTATATTATCGCTATCAACAAGACCAATGGCATTTTGTAATATCGTAGTAATATCAGGTATAGTTCCTGGATTGGCATATGGTGGCCATACTGGATTGAAATCTGTTAAACTAACCCAGTTGTTTAATTTATTTGCATATGTACTGGTTGTAGACATCAACTGATTTGGCTGATTACCATATGGTATATCACCCCGATATCTATATGCGGTACTACTATTGGCCTGTGCTACACTGGCCTGTGCAATTTGAAATATTGAATTGAGGTCTTTGTCCGTAAGGATACGACTATTAAGATTATTACTAGCACCTTCTACAATACGTTTACCAATGTAAAGATTCTCAGTATCTTCTGCCCATGCCATTTCACCTGGCTGTAATTGCGGAACCCCAGTTTGGTATTCCTGTCCTCTTCGTACCTGTATAAGGGCAATTTCTATGATTGGCATGCAAATATCCTCGTTATTGGATATTTATGCAGATTGAGTTATGATGTTAGAGCGTAGTATTCTTCTACTTTCTTAAACCATATGTCTTGATACTTGTTGAAATCTTTGGGTAGAAGGTCAAATTGTTGGTATTGCAGATCTCTACTACACATGAAAATAACTCCGCGCTTGATATTAGTGCCGTAAACTTCATTGTGTGCTGTTGCATAGGCGGCCAATTGTAGATAATAATCTTCCACCCATTCGGCTTTTTTGGGTTTGTTAGTTTGTTTATGGTCGGCAATGGCTGGTTCACCGTCGTATACACCTACTAAATCTGTAGTCCCAGAAAATAATCCTGGACAGTACAAACTCTGTTCCATAGCCCAAACTTCGTTCATTTTACTCAAACCATTTTCAATAATCACATCAGCCATTTTGTTGGCCTGAACATGTACAGGATTATTGCCAGGTTGACGTTTTTCACCAATTAAGAATCTTTCTAAATTGGCATGCATAGCTGTCCCCACTCCGGCCGCCTCTGTAGTAATTTGCTGTGCCTTATCGTGACCAATCCTATTGCGCCATTCATTCAGCGCGGTCATATCTTTGGTAGCACCTAGAATAGTTGTGACACTGGGCAACCGTTCGCCATCTGGGGTTAAATAAACCCGTTTCCTAGTCACTGAGTCAGTAATTTGTTTACAGTTTTTATATTGGAAACGTTCTACAAATGGTGGAGGTTGGATATTTAAATTAATCATATCGTTAACTATAACACCAACAAGTCAAATTATCAATTATTTGTACACTGATTTGGCATTGCGTTTTGCCATTTGATCTATATTAGGTGTACTGGCTGTTTTTTTAGGTTGAGTTGAATCTTTGGTATTGGGTATTTCTGTGTTTAATACTATTGTGCCGTTATCTTTAATATCTTTAATAACATCACCTTGAGGATCAACTGTATTTTTAAGGGCTATTAATCCGTCTGGTGTACTTATACCAAGAGCTAATTTATTCAAAATAGATTTAACAGCAGGCCATGGTATTTCACTAGTCTGTTCATGCCCAGGTCGATTAGCTAGTCCTTGTAAAACTGCTAGAATTTCTCGGGCTCCGCCTTGGTCTACTTCAAATAATCTCATCGAGCTAATTTAGTAAGAATGCTATGAGATTCAGATAATTTTTGAGCGCGACGGGCTGCACGGCTTTCACGCATTGATCTTCCCGCAGTTTCATCTCCACCAGCAGCAGCGTCACTGGCTGCAAATTCATCTTCAGGATTCATACTATCTGGCTCAGCAACATCTAAACCATTATCTGCGTCCATGTCTGTATTAGGTTCCATACCCATCGGAGTTTCTGGAACAGCTTCGCCTGCTAATTCTGCCACAGCATTGCTTAGTATTTCGCGTTGTTGTGTTAAAGTTTCTAATGATGCAGTTAGTGCCGGTCCAACTTTTTGTTTGAATGCTTCAGATTCTGCTGCACCAAATTCTGCACGTATACTGTCAGCCAATTCAATGATAGCCTTAGTTTGATATTGGCCAATACGTTGCATCCAACCTGTAAAGTCATTTACGATATCACCTGCGGCTGTAATGGTTTTGGCCTTGGCTTCTTCATCTTCCTGCAATAGGAATCCAATGCTTTCGTTGACAAAACGTACATTGTGTTTGAATTGGTTTTCTTCTAATTTACCTTGTTTGGCTAACTTATTACGAACAGCGCCGGCCACACGTTCACCGGCTGCTTTTGAACCATAACGCTTGCCTGCATCTTTGGCAATTTTGGCAAAGTTTTTACCTGGCTTGCCCTCATCCTTGCCTTCATTTTTTAAACGACCATCAGCTTCTGCTGATTTCAACATGTCAATACGATCCTTGTATCCTGCTACTCCTGGTTTAATATCTTTGGCAGCTTTCTTCTCACCTGCTGTGGGATTTTTCAAATGCTTCATTGTGGTTTTTTCTTGATGACTAGCTTCGTACATGCCCATGCATTCATCACAGTCTTTGGTCATTTTAGTATGCCCATTAGCACATGATTTACTTTCTTTGACTTTCTTTTCTTTTGGCTTGTCTTCGGTGCCATTGTCAAATGTGCTAGATTTACGTGTGTATTCAGTACCAGACTTAGTTTCTTTCTTGTCAAACTTGCCTGTGCCTTTAGACTTTTCACGTTCTTCGTGATCTTTCTTTGCAGAGTCTACTGTTGGGAAACTTTCTTTGACCTTGGCGTCTTTGGCAGCCTTCTTCATGGGCTCTGTTTTGTTGCCGTCTTTGTCAAGATCTAAAAAATCTGGTTTGGATTTTTTGGCTTCTGTCAATTGATCCATTTTGTCACGTAGTTTTTTCATTTGTTCGCCTAGCATTTCTTTAATCCTCGTGTTGAGCAATTCTAACATTGCTTTATCTTTCTGGTATGTTTCGTTGGTCAACAAATCGTTGAACTTGGAAGAACCTTCTTGTTGAAAAATTTTGGTACGTAATTTATTACGAATATCCTCTAACTGCTCTCGATCATAACTGTTAAGATTGACTTTGGTATTGAATTGTTTAACTAGATTTTCAGCTAGTTTATCACTGGATATAATGGGTGCAAAGTCTTGGGTTTTCATAAGAGTTCCAAAAAAATTATTTCTAGTATTTATATCAATTTGATAAGTTTTTCAAAACTATTTGCTATTTCTTGTTTAAACTGTTGCTTTTTACTCTGTATCAGTTCATATTTGGTCAAATATATTCCAAATCGTTCAAAATCAGTAGTGGGCATGGATTTTTTATAAAGTTTTTCTTCAAAATCACAATATCCGTATTGTTGATCCAATGCCAGTAATCTGTTATCTTGGTAGTGTCCCAACGCCAATTTATTAGCCACCAATATAGCTGTCTGAGGTAGATTAATTTTTTGTATTAATATTTCATCCTCCCAATCTAAAATTACATATCCGTCAGGGTCTTTAACGATAGTGAAATGCCCAATAGATATTGAACCATTTTTATTTTTTACGGGAATCACCAGTCCTTTTTTTCTCAGTGTTTTTCTAACTTCTGAGCTAACTTGTGATATTTTTTTATAAAGGTCTTCAGGTTGAGTGATCATTTAAATTAGGAATTAATGTGTTACTATCTTTACTTATAGTATATACACCTTTACGAACAAGACTTTGAGCAATCCAGCCATCCTTTTCGTTTAAACTCGCTAATTTTATAGTTTGTTGATGATTTTCAATAAATTGCTGTTCCTCGTTGGTAACTGGGGTATTGATCCCTGATAACAATTGATGTATTTTCATGATTGCCCAGGCTTTGTAGATTGCTGTTGTTGCATTTGCATCTGTTTAGCTATCATAGTCTGCAATGTAGTAATTTGACTTTTTAACGAATCAAGATCTTTTTTCTCTGCACCCGTGGATGCTACTATAGGAATAGATCCTGAAGATGGAGAAGCCGTTGAATTCCCTGTTGGTGCCGTTAATGGCGGTTGTGTTGTGTTTGGTGTTGGCGTATTGCTAGTATCAGGAGGCCCTTCGGTGGGTTGCGTCGTAGGAAGTTTTCCACCTAACCCTGCAGGCTGTGGTACAACTGTTTGTTCCAGCAATTCCTTAATACGCATAAATCAGTGTTTGGTTAATAAAACAATTACTAAACTTATGATACCAGTTAACATAGTTCCAGCAGTGCCAACAATTACTTTGGTCATACTGGAATGTCCGTCTTCAATTAATTTTTTTAGATCTACAAATTTTCCTTCAATAGAAGTTAATCTGTCATCTAAATTTTGGTATCGTTGAGCACACAAATCAACGTGTACTTCTAAGTTTGTTCGTTCTATATCAATCATAGGTCCAGTGGACATTATTTTGCTCCTTCAGTTGGGATATTACGGTGCCTTAAAGTGTGCCTGACTGAGCCTTGATGATTGTATTTTTACTAAAGGGATCCTTACAGTTGAAGATCGCCTTAATCATATTTATAGTTTCTGTCAAATTTTTAATGATTGGCACGCCATCTATATCATCATCTAACAAACCTGTGACCCCGTCATTATTAGAAAATACATCAGTCCTATCTGGTATAAATGTAAAAGTCCAAACTTTGTGTTTACCTGTATATGTATCACCAAATTTTAAATGGTTAATGTCAACCATATCAACACTAGGCGGATGATCATAACTGATAATGCTACGTAACTCAACACATTGTAGTAATGTTGCAAAATTTCTATTTTGATCATATTCAAGTTGAGTACCTTGATTCGGCCTTGATACCTTTGTGTTAGTAATATCAACCAATGTTTTTATTTCAATAAAATCCATAATATATCCATACAATATATTTATGGTCATAAAAAAAGGGGTATATTTTTATACCCCTTAGGTTTTATAAAACTTTTAACAGTTTATAAATTATAGACCGTAAATACTGCCTGTTGCAACACCGCCTGGGAATACACCGAATGCAACAGTTGCTGAAGAAGCCAATAAGTAACCATTAACGGTACCCAATGCTTGAACTGCTGTTTGCATAAGAGCTGCTGTAACAGAACCAGTAGTAACTGCATCAACTCCAGATGTTTCAATAGCAAAGTTGACCACTGTAGCTGTTGTAGTGTAAGTTGCTGTTCCAATCATAGCCACTGTAGCCCCAACTTGTGGAATTGCAGTACGGAAAACTCTATCATACACACCATCTGTGGCTGTGCTTTCTGCTCTAGCATCAATGCCAGAAATAGTTAGGTTGTAAAATTGAACTGCGCTTGGACGCTGACTTGGTAGAAAAGTTCTACTATTAACTCTTGTAATTCCTGCTGACATAATATTTCTCCTTGATCTTGTATGTCCACTCCACCATGGAGTGTTTTTGTAAAAATATTTATGCCAAACCTTTAAAAATTAGGATAATGATGGTTAATCATCGTCTTTTAAATCGCCGTCAATGACTTTTAGGCTGCTGGCTGTTTCTTTATTATCTCTAACTCTACGAATACTTCTAGTAAACTTAGCACTATCACCTGTTCTAATACTGTTAATTAATCTACGCTCAAGTTCGTAGGCCTGTTCAGGATGGTAATTTTCACGAATCAATGCTAGAAGATTGATAGCACTATCAATAACATGGGTGGCTCTAGCTTCAATAATGGCCTCCCCATTTTTACGTTCAGAAATACTGTTTAACTCTTCTAATAAACTTCGAGTTCCTCGTTTCAAGATAGTTTCCTTTGTTTATAATGTATTTAGTACAATTGTAACACATTGATTGAGTAAAATACAATTAGAGTCTTATGCGGCAATGCAATATACTAGTATAAATACTAATAGTAGAAACCATTAATATCTACTATTTTTACACACAGGAAACAATTAAAAATGAAAAAATTGATCAAATACATCCAAAAGATGTTTACAAAATCAACCAAATATGGCTCAGACCTTGAGAACTATATTAACAGCAAACATCCCACTTCATCAGCCGATGTAGAACATTGGGAACGACAGTATCAGCAAAAACACGCTACTCAGTCATTCTTGGGGAGTTATAAAAATGTTTAAAAAAATTGCAAATTACATATGGAATTTTTTATTGTCAGTTAGCGAATCACGCTACGAATACTACAAAAAAAATCCAGTGGCTTATTACTAATAAGACTGCCAAATATGAATAAGAAAACATCATGGTGGCCGGCAAGCAACGAGGAATGGGAAAGATTAAACTTTCCTGAACGTTTTCAAGAAAAACGCTCATAATATTTGTTTTATATAGATTAGATCTATATAATAAATATCACAGCAGTTAATTTACTGCTGATACAGACATACACATAAGGAGAATATAATATGTCAGACTTTACCCCAAAACTTCCAGAAATGAAGTTTAATAAAAACGGTTACGAAATTCGCACAGACATTCTTGGAATGGCAAAAGATCTTATTAGCCATGATTTTCATGTCAAATTTCAAGGTTGGGAAATGACTGCTGAACGTGATCCAAAGACCAATCAAATTGTTAACAAGGTTGATATGCCAGAGTTTCCTGGATTAGATAAAGTATTGGAAACAGCTGAAAAGATGTATGCATTTGTTAATGCTGGTAATAGTAAAAAATAAATATTAAAATAAATTAGAATATCCGGGCATAGCCCTTTATAATAATTACTGTAGATAGAAAAGCCCCTTACATGGGGCTTTTTCTTTTATAAGAAAAATTGTATATTGGTCTGTGTAGTGGGACTTGCTCCAAATATCCAACCAGAATTGTTGCCAGCATTCACGCTGTTCTTGCCTGCAAACCACATGTAATTGGTACTGGTCACTGCACAATCCTGTATAGTTGCTGTGTATATACTTCCAGGGTTTGAACCGTGAACTAATGTACCTAAATTGTTTACTGGAATTCTTAAATTGGTACTTACACCTGATTGATCACTGCCAATAGTAAGTAGTTGGGTTGAGGAATTACGAAAAAACTTATCAAAGGTAAAAGTGCGACTGGCTTGAAACCGTACAATACTGGTGCCAACACTAGGGAAAGTAAACACAATAGACCCAGAAAAAGTATCTGAGCCGACGGTTGCGCTACCGTCTTTGGTATATGTCATAGTAGCCAATTGCCAAGTTGAGGCACTGGGAAATGTAACTGTGCCGCTTCCTGAACTGGTTCCACTGCCACTCACCCGATCGACCACAGTAGTACCCCCGATATTTATGGATCCTTTATCAAAGTTCGACTCACTACTAACTGTCCAGTTGTATGAATAGTTGGCTGTTATTGTCCCAAATGTATTGATATTATAATATAAATTAATTGTTTGTCCATTCACACCATTACCACCGCCATACAGAGAAAATGTCAAAGTCTTAGTAGATTCATTGTAAGAATGAGTCACTGATCCGCCTGCTACAGAAATAGATTGATTACTGTACACAACAGTTGGGGGTGACACTGCTTGGCCTCCAGCTGAGATGTCTTTGATATATGTGGTGCCTGAATTACTTACATCAGTGATGTTGAGTGTGCTGTCTGGTAATACAGTAATGTTGGGTATGATTCTACCACCCAGCTCCCAGGTTGAAACATTGTTTGGATATGTGGCAAGATTTGTGTCACCCGTTATGGTTATTGTACCAGTGGTACCAATAGTTAAATTTTGAAGATAGAGGGGATTAGGGGAATAATAACCAATAGTCACAGTTGAAGAACTGGCAGGATTGGTTGATAATATTGTTGTATTAGCTAAAGATCCATAACCCCCCAATGATAAACTACCTGAATTATGTGTTAGATTAGTCACAACACCACCATTTATAGACATAACTACATTAGTGTTAGTAATTACTGAATTACCCACATAGACATTGGTAATTGAAGCACCTGACTGTATAGATGTGCTATTAACACCATAGAAATAAGGTAATATACCTAATAAAAATAACGAGCTTCCAGTGACTGTGGCATAATTATAAAAACTATTTTGCAGATATAAATTTGTAAAAGTTATATTATTATTGCTTAAAGATATAGAATATAAAAATGAATTATCACCAATGGTTATGGTGTCTGTTAACCCATCATCACTAAACGTACATGCGTTATAAGTAGCTGTTGAATAATAATAGTTACTGGCGGTTGGTAAATTCACTGTTCGACCTGCCCCAGTAACAGCAGTGGCCTGTAGGTAAAAAGAAAGATTTCCTTTAATTGTTAACCCAACACCTCGAGCATTAATCACAGTACCATTAGTAGCGGTAACATTAAAACCAGTGCCAGAAAAACCAGTGCCACCGTCAAGGTTTTCGCAAATAAAATTATTAGTTCCTGACTGATTTAAATTCACGGTGGCAAAAGTCAAATAAACACCCCCGTATGTACCTGATTGAGCTTTTGACACAACGGTAGCCCCAGCCATGATAAAACTTGAGGTAGGACTTGGAGCAGTGAGATATGAGGGAAATATTTGAAAATATCCGTTACTGCTAAAAGTCATGGAGAACGGCCAATTCACAGGGTCATAGAACAATAAATAATTAGATAATGTACTAGTGCCGCCAGTAAAGGTAATAGTTCCCCCCAAAGTTCGATAAGTATTGGCATTTTCTATAAAACTACCATTACAGGTAAAATTGTACCCGCCTTCAAAGGTTGAAGGAGAAAGGTAGTAAAGGCTTAAACCACCAATAGTAGATCCAGATGTTATTCCAAACCTTTGTACCAAAGTAGTTCCTTCCCAGGTAAAAGCAAATATCCCAGAAGTGTCAGTGATGTTCCTCAATGTGCTGGAGGTAGCGTCATAGGTGGTAAACAGAACTATAATATTAGTAGATGTGGATTGATAACGACTCTGACTGAAGCCTGAACTCCAATTGCTGGCTACAGATCTATGCCTAATATGAAATGGGCCATTACTGTAGTCAGTATAGGGGAAGGAACTCCCGCTATCTAACCCATTCCAAGAAGCACTGCCACTGAAGTTCATTCTCAAGCAGTTTATGCCGTCATTGATAGAATTAATATCCATCTCAATACGTCCACCACTAATTGCTACGACATTACAGTATACCGATCCTCGATATAACCTAAATATACCACTGGTGATGCCAAATGCTGTGCTACTAGAGCTGGTTTGACTCATGAAAAGAGTTGTAGATTCGTCTACTGTTACTGTGCCTCCAGAAATTGTAAATGTGTAACAGTAAAAATCCCAAACAATAAGAAGAGATCCGCCTGAACAAATTACAGCATTGGTGGCTGCTGATGTACCCACGTACCCGTTAATTTTCCAGGCACCTGAACTGAATGTCATAGGACCCCAGTTTTTACTAGCTAGATCCAAAGTTCCGGTGGCCAGACTGCCGCCTAGGCCACTTACTAGGGAAAATGTAGTGGCTCCAGTGCCACCTATACCTGATGTCACGCTTGAGCCTAACAGCAGGCTGGCCCCAATGTTCATGACACTGGAACTGGATTTGCTCAGTGTTCCACTAAAAGCATAAGCATCAAGATTTAAAAAATAGTTACCACTGGTCAATGTCACGGTGCCAGCACCTGTAAAATAAAAGTTAGCTGGATAAGTGCTCATACCTGTAGTGGTCACTGTTTTGGCCGTGGCACTGGCATCAGAGACCGTGAAGTCACTGTACCCAGTATAACTCCAACCAGTACTAGTTGCTATATTGAATACAGTGCCAACTCCGGTGAGTGCAATATAATTGCTGTGATCTGAACTGAAAGTGATACTTCTGGTGTTTGAGTTACTGGATGAAAATAGACCAACACTTAGGTTATAGCCATTGAGGTCTAAAATTCCTGTGGTCAGTGTCAATGTTCTCAATGAGGAAAATGTTAAATTACCGTTGGCTGAACTGTCTGCTTTGACCAATCTATAGGTACTGGCTGTACCAGCATTTAGGGTAAGACTACAGTTAAATGTAGTTCCTGCGCTGGTGATATTATAAGTGGTCTGTCCAGCGGTGTTCAAAAT
>Ga0114968_10003391_pt1 | contig 11972 bp, 10 predicted proteins | sample M_130807_EF_Meta_FD_87020 | JGI IMG/M metagenome (GOLD analysis project Ga0114968, IMG submission 87020) | Freshwater microbial communities from Lake Montjoie, Canada to study carbon cycling - M_130807_EF_MetaG | ecosystem: Environmental > Aquatic > Freshwater > Lake | place: Lake Montjoie... | reverse complement strand
TTTCGCGGCTGCTCTCAACGAAGACCCTTGGGCAACGATGAGAGATGCGATTGTCTCAGGGTTACGGGAACAGAAAGTTGATTGCACTTTAGAAATGGGACGGTTCGGCACTGAAGTGCATGCTGTCATGCCCACAGTTGACCTTGATGGCACTGCACACGTTCAACCAGTTCGGTTTGTGGGAGTTCGTGGCTCTCGTTGGCTAGTTCGCGCCGTAATCAGCGGTGATGGTGCTTTGTCCAAAGGCGTGCAGGACATGATCGGGGTCACCGAGATCGACGAAGTAATTGCAAAGTTAGTTGTTAATCGCGGCGATGAACCACTGCCACCCGGTGAAAGGTTAGCTTTGCGCAGTCCAGGTACGCCCAGCCCTGAACTCGAACAATCAAATCATGTCGATTCTGGCGATAGTTTCAAGTTTGGAAGTTTTCACATCCAGCTCTAAGGGGTAATGAATACTTTCGAAGTTTTCTGGATACAGTTATAAGGTGAGCGACAACAATTCAGATCCATCCAATGAAGATGTGGTATCTGAAATCAAAGACGACTCAGCGCTACTAGCGTCTGCTCTTGGCGGCTGGGCGGGTGTACTTGACTCGGGTTTACCGTTTGTGGTTTTCACTGTTGCTTATCTGGTGACTGATAGGGACCTAGAAAGTACGCTTTACGCATCAGTTGGAACTGCAGCAGTGCTTGCGGTTTTTCGACTACTTCGTCGCCAGTCTTTGGTTCAGGTTTTCTCGAGCCTAATTGGCATTGCAATCGCAGCATTCTTGGCCCAGCGAACCGGAAATGCGGAAAACTTTTTCTTACCTGGCATCATCACCAACGCACTTTATGCCAGCGCTTGCTTGATAAGTATCGCTATTCACAAGCCGTTACTGGGTTACGTAATTGAAGCAATGCGTGGTCGCGACATGTCTTGGGTTAGAGACCCTCAAGCACACAGACTTTTTAGCACCATAACTTGGTTATGGACATTGATTTTTGGTATTCGCGTTGCGCTTATGTTCCCGCTGTATCTATTAGGGCAAACTGCTGCATTGGGCGCACTAAAGCTTCTTCTAGGATATCCACTTTTTGCATTAGGAATTTTCGTCACATTTAAACTTTTGGCGAGAGCAAAGAAAGAGACACAGTGACAGATCCCGATGTAGTGAAAATCGGAGACGTTGTTGATCTGGTAGTCGACAAGGTGGCCAATGGTGGCTTCTGTATTGCTCGATACAACGGTCAGGTCGTTTTCGTGCGCCATGGCATCCCTGGTGAAACTGTTAAGGCAGAAATAACTGACGTCAGTAAAAAATTTTTGCGGGCAGACGTGGTTCAAGTTGTTCAAGCTAGCGAGTATCGAGTAGCTGCGCCTTGCACCTACGCCGGGGCTTGTGGTGGCTGTGACTGGCAGCACGTAACTCTCGCGCATCAACGTAGCCTCAAGAGTGAAGTAGTTCGCGAACAGCTTTCACATTTAGGTGGCATCACGCACGTTAACGGCAAGCCGATTGCAGATTTTGAGGTCATTGCTCTTGGTCCCAATGAAGATGGATTGCGCTGGCGAACCCGCAATCGATACGCGCGGATTGGTGACGTCTCAGTTGGTATGAAAATGCCACGCTCCCATACCGTTATTGAAATCGATGATTGTTTGATTGCAGTTGAAGGTTCAGTAGCGCTGGCACAAGACAAGGTGCACATCGGACGCGGAGACATCAGTACTGCACAAAGTTCCAGTGGCCAACATGTAGTAGTCGATCAACGTGGCGGACCTTGGTTGGACGAAACTGTAGGCGATCGAAGCTGGCGGATTCATGCGGGATCATTCTGGCAAGTGCATAAAGATGCACCGAAAGTTTTCGTAGAAACAGTGCGACGATTTGCAAACCTTAAACCAGGCGATAAAGCTCTTGATCTTTATGCCGGTGCAGGTTTATTCGCTGCCAGTATTGCAGCGGACGTCACCGAAAAAGGTGAAGTGGTTGCAGTTGAATCGGTAATTGATTCAATGCGAGATGCGCGACGATCGTGTAGCGATTTGCCACAAATGGATTTGATTACAGCCGATGTGTCCAAATGGATCACTCAAATTGATGAAGATTTTGAAGTTGTCATTTTGGATCCACCGCGAGCAGGTGCAGGCCTTGAGGTAATCACGGAATTGAATCGAATCACTAAGCGCGCGATTGTCTATGTGGCCTGTGAACCAAGTGCCCTAGGACGGGACGCAAAGTACCTTGCCGACGCTGGCTGGTCCATGACGCAATTAGTTGGCCTTGATGCATTCCCAATGACTGGTCACGTTGAGTGCATTGCACTATTCGAACGGTTTTAACCACCAGTTAACGTCGATCGCTGCATCTAGGCGTAGAATGTATCTTGACGTCAAGATACTTTTAGGAGCTCCGTGAGTAGCCTCAATTCATTCCAGGCCCAATCTGAACTAGAGGTAGATGGGCAAACATTTACAATTTTTCGCCTGGATGCGTTGCCAGGTAGCGAACGCCTGCCATTCACTCACAAGGTTCTCCTAGAGAACCTACTTCGCACCGAAGATGGCGCCAATGTAACGGCGGCTCAAATTCAAACTCTGGCCAATTGGGATGCGCAAGCGCAACCAACTGATGAAATTCAATTCACTCCAGCCCGCGTAATCATGCAGGACTTTACCGGTGTACCTTGCGTCGTTGACTTAGCAACAATGCGCGAGGCATTTACTGAACTTGGCGGCGACCCAAATCGCATTAATCCACTTGCACCTGCCGAACTAGTCATTGATCACTCAGTTATCGCTGACTTCTTTGGGGATAATGCTGCCGCCGATAAAAACGTAGAGCTTGAGTACGAGCGCAATGGTGAGCGTTACAAGTTCTTGCGCTGGGGACAAGATGCATTTGATGACTTCAAAGTAGTTCCACCAGGCACTGGAATTGTTCATCAAGTAAACATTGAGGCACTTGCTCGAGTCGTGATGGTGCGAAATGGCATGGCCTATCCCGATAGTTGTGTGGGAACTGATTCACACACAACGATGGTTAACGGACTTGGTGTTTTGGGTTGGGGAGTAGGCGGTATCGAGGCGGAAGCAGCAATGCTTGGTCAGCCAGTTTCGATGTTGATCCCACGCGTTGTTGGGTTCAAATTGTTTGGTCAAATGCAACCAGGAACAACTGCCACAGATTTAGTCCTCACCATCACTGAAATGCTTCGTAAGCATGGTGTCGTTGGCAAATTTGTCGAATTCTATGGTGAGGGTGTTACCTCCGTATCACTTGCTAATCGTGCAACTATCGGAAACATGAGTCCGGAGTACGGTTCAACGGCAGCTATCTTCCCAATCGATGAAGAAACTTTGAATTACATGCGATTAACTGGTCGACCAGAAACGCAGTTGGCATTAGTTAAGGCCTATGCCCAAGAGCAAGGACTTTGGCATAACCCGGCAATTGAACCGGTGTATTCAGAATATATTGAACTTGATTTAGGTTCGGTTGAACCATCGATTGCAGGACCGAAGCGTCCACAAGATCGCGTGGAACTTTCAAATGCAGGTTCGGCATTTGAAACTGCAGTTCAGACATACACGCAGGATCGCGAAAAGACCGGACACGTTTCACTAAATGGGGAAACCTTTGATGTTGCGCACGGCTCTGTAGTAATCGCTGCCATAACTTCATGCACCAATACCTCAAACCCTTCAGTAATGATGGCTGCAGGTCTGTTGGCAAAGAAAGCTGTTGAAAAGGGTTTGACTCGAAAGCCTTGGGTTAAAACAACTTTGGCACCGGGTTCTCAGGTAGTAACTGATTACTACAACAAGTCTGGATTAACCCAGTACTTAGATGCACTTGGCTTCAACTTGGTTGGTTATGGCTGCACAACTTGCATCGGAAACTCCGGACCAGTTGCTCCCGAGATCAGTTCAGCGATTCAGCAAAATGATTTAGCGGCTGTTGCAGTTCTATCTGGTAACCGAAACTTCGAAGGCCGAATCAACCCAGACGTAAAGATGAACTATCTAGCCTCACCACCTTTGGTCGTTGCTTATGCGATAGCTGGAACCATGGCAATCGATTTGCAGAAAGACTCACTAGGTAATGACTCAGACGGCAATCCCGTTTACCTCAAGGACATCTGGCCAAGCGCAGATGAAGTAGCAGCCGTGATCGATTCATCGATCGATGCTGACATGTTCACTTCTCGTTACAAGGACGTATTCGCTGGTGATGCTCGTTGGCAGAATCTAGATACACCAACCGGAGCAACTTTTGACTGGGATGAAAAGAGCACTTACGTGCGTCGCCCACCATATTTTGAAAACATGCCTGTTGAGCCAGTTCCAGTAACTGATGTAGCTGGCGCTCACGTTCTTGCAAAACTTGGTGACTCAGTTACGACTGATCATATTTCTCCAGCTGGTTCGATCCGTGAGGATAGTCCGGCCGGAAAGTACCTTAAAGAAAATGGCGTGGCAAAGGCAGACTTCAATTCCTATGGATCCCGTCGCGGCAACCACGAAGTAATGATTCGCGGAACATTTGCAAACATTCGATTACGCAATCAATTGCTCGAAGATGTTGAAGGTGGATTCACCCGAGACTTCACACTCGAAGGCGCACCACAGACTTCAATCTATGAAGCATCTGTGGCCGCTGCAGCAAAGAGCATTCCGCTAATTATTCTTGCTGGAAAAGAGTACGGTTCAGGTTCGTCTCGAGATTGGGCAGCCAAGGGCACAGCATTACTTGGTGTGCGTGTTGTCATTGCGGAATCGTACGAAAGAATTCATCGCTCGAACTTAATCGGCATGGGAGTGTTGCCATTGCAGTACCCAGCCGGGCAGACTGCCGATTCATTGGGCCTAATCGGAACTGAGACATTTGACGTGAGTGGAATTGTCGAACTCAATGCTGGCAAGACTCCGAGCACAGTTTTGGTTACTGCAACTGCACTTGATGGAACGGTAAAAACATTCCAGGCCGTCGTTCGCATTGATACCCCAGGTGAGGCTGACTACTTCCGCCATGGCGGCATCTTGCAGTATGTTTTACGCTCACTTGCCAAAGCATGAGCAATTGGCCCACTGATTTGATCCCAGCTGGGGCACCTGGCTGGGAAATCAAGGCAAGTGCTTGGCTACTAGATCGTTGTCCATCTGAGTTTCGAACGTATGAAATCTTTCGCTCTCATCCGGCGGCCTTGGGCTATGTTGCTATGTACCAACTGGAGCATCAGGTTGAAGCCATCAGAGATGCTTACCGGAGTGCAAGAACTTCAACAAATCTGGCGCCTGAAGTTTTAGCCGAATTACTGTCCACCTTGGAGCACGAAGGAGCTCGGTTAGCCTTGGAGCTCAGCAGTGCAGTGGCAGTAATTGACGCCTTGAATTCGAGCAAAACCACAAATCAATAGGGATTGCCGCCTCTGGCATCGGGCGCAACCTGCCTATCTTCATTAGACTTGGGAGTCTTACTAGTTGGTTAGGGGCGAGACAGTGGCTTTTTTGCCTGGGATTAATTCCCCTAGCGATTTACGCGCTCTGGCTCCTGAGGATCTTGATGCCCTTGCTGCTGAAATCCGAGTCGCGCTAATCGAAAATGTAACCAAAACCGGTGGCCACTTAGGTCCAAATCTAGGTGTAGTTGAGTTAACACTGGCTTTACATAGAGTTTTTGATTCGCCAAAAGACCCGATTCTTTGGGATACCGGCCATCAGTCTTACGTGCACAAAATGGTCACTGGTCGCGCCAATGATTTTGATACCTTGCGGCAAGAAGGTGGACTCTCTGGTTACCCAAGTCGCGCGGAAAGTATTCACGATGTCATTGAGAATAGTCATGCCTCAACCGCGCTTTCGTACGCCGATGGCATAGCTAAGGCATTCGAAATCCATGGTGAAACAGACAGACATGTGGTCGCGGTTGTTGGTGATGGCGCGCTTACTGGTGGCATGACATGGGAAGCAATAAACAACATTGCAGATGGCTCTAATCGTTCTGTGGTTATCGTTGTCAACGACAACGAACGCTCGTACTCACCAACGATAGGTGGCATGGCACGACATCTAGCTAAGCTGCGAACCACAAAGGAATATGAAAAATTCTTAGGCTGGGGCAAAACGGTATTGGGACGCACGCCATTGATTGGCGCTCCAATTTATAGCGCGTTACATGGCATGAAAAAGGGATTGAAAGATTTCGTTGCGCCACAGGGTTTGTTTGAAGATTTGGGATTGAAATACATTGGACCTGTTAATGGACACAATGTTCTTGATCTGGAGTTTGCCCTCCAACGCGCCCGTGATTTTGGTGAACCAGTTATTGTTCACGTGATAACCGAAAAGGGCCACGGCTATAAGCCAGCTGAGACTGATGAAGCTGATCGCTTCCATGCAGTGGGTGTAGTCGATCCTGATACTGGCAAGCCTCTGACCCAGGCAGCAAAGTCTTGGACTTCGGTTTTCTCGCAAGAGCTTGTAGCAATCGGGGGCGAGCGCCAAGACGTTGTTGCGATCACTGCCGCAATGCTGGGACCAACTGGCCTTGATGCTTTCGCCGATGTTTATCCAGAACGGACTTTCGATGTAGGCATTGCTGAGCAACACGCAGTAACCAGCGCTGTTGGTATGGCACACGCGGGTTTGCATCCAGTGATTGCGGTCTACGCGACTTTCTTAAATCGTGCGATCGACCAAGTGATAATGGATGCAGCATTGCACGGTGCAGGTGTAACGTTCGCATTGGATCGCTCTGGTGTAACCGGGGATGACGGTGCTAGCCACAACGGAATGTGGGATATGGCTTTATTACGCGTTGTGCCAGGCCTAGATTTATTTGCTCCGCGGGATGGCGCTCGCTTGATATCAGCCCTCCGAAACTGTGTTGATAAGTCAGATCATCCAACAGTCATAAGATTTTCCAAAGGTGCGATTCCAAATGACATTCCTGCGGTTCAATCACTGGGCTTCGCCGATGTTTTAATCGCCTCGGCAAATCCTGACGTGACAATCGTTTCGATCGGGGGAATGGCGGCCCAAGCGCTTGATGCTGCTGCCACACTTGCGGAGCACGGGTTTGCGGTGGAGGTAGTTGACCCAATTCAAGTTTTGCCAGTATCTTCCGGACTAATTGCATACCTAGCAGAGCGCGAGTTCGTCGTCACAATCGAAGATGGTCTTGTAGATGGTGGCATCGGCGAAGCAATTGGAAGCGCGCTACGGAACGCTAAGTCGGATACTCGCGTAACATCGCTTGGTATCCCGAAGAAATTCCTCGATCACGCAACGCGCAAATCAATCTTGAACAGATTGCACCTGGATGCGCAGGGAATTGTTGAAACTATTGAGCAGGATCTCAAAACTACTGTTCGTTAGATTCAACTTGGGTAAGCCCCCAAATTGCAGTTTCTAAAACGGGCAAAACTAACTCGATTTGCCATTCGCGCGCACCAAAATCTGACAGGGTCTGGTGAAGAAGTTCTGCATCTGCTGGCGGAGTCCAAAGGACCCGGCGAATAATGTCTGGAGTCATGAGATTTTCAATCGGCAGGACAAGCTTTTCAGACATGACCGACAGCGTGGCACGAGCAAACTCGAGTCGGCGCCAGGCTTGTGGGTTTCTTACTTCCCAATTCCTTGGAGCTGGTGGCCCAGTCACTGGCAACTTTAATGCGGGAAGCTCAGCATCTGGCAAACTATGCGCTTTTAAGGTTGCGGAGATCCATACATCACGGTGTCGCTTAACATTTCGCAGATGCATAAATGACAGAGTTTTTAGCTCAGATTCGGTTTTCAGGTCTGAGTTTGCCAAAGCAACAATGTGTGAGTCCGACAAAATTCGGCCAGCTGCAACATCTTGTTCCCGGGCTATCGCATCGCGCGAGTACCACACTTCGCGCACCACAGCTAAATCGCGCGGTCTTCGAATCACGTGCATGCCGGAAGTTCGGCGCCAAGGATCAATGCGCTCAATCGGACCAGTGGTCCGTTTCACATGATCAAACTCTTGGATTGCCCAATGGTGCTTGTCAGAATCACGCAATTGGGATTCAAGTACCTCCCACAATTCGAGCAAGAATTCCACGTCAAGAGCTGCGTAGTTAAGCCAAGATTCAGGCAATGGGCGAGTGGACCAATCAGCCGCACTGTGCTCTTTGGCAAGCGAGAAACCAAGTTGAGTTTCTATTAAAGGTCCAAGTCCCACACGGGGCAGACCTAATAATCGACCAGCGAGTTCAGTATCAAAAACGTTAGCGGTAGGTATGAGACCAACTTCCGCTAAGCAGACTAAATCTTGTGAGGCTGCATGCAGAATCCAATCGACTCCGATGAGTGATTCTTGCAGCGCATTCAAATCTTTAAACAAAGTCGGATCAATAAGGTGCGAACCCGATCCCTTACGGCGCAACTGAATCAAGTAAGCGCGCTGACTGTACTTAAATCCAGACGCCCGTTCCGCATCTAGTGCTACTGGTCCAGTACCGAGAGCAACAGCAGATACCAAATCGGCTAGTTGTTCCGGAGTGGAAACAATTGGCGGCAGGCCTTCACGAGGTTCGGTTATTCGGATGCTGTCGACCTCAACGACGTCAGGGCTAGGAGGCTCTGTCACCTCAAGTGGCGACTCAATGTGTTCTGACATAAATAATTTGTTAGCGCTTTCGAGAAAGAGCAGTAACGCCTTCCGGTAGCGGAGTAAGACCTGATGCTTTTTCTACCAGCGCAAGCCAGGCTTGAATGTGATGCGTCAAGTCTTCGGTATCAGGAGACCAAGACGCTCTGATTTCCAGATCAGTCTCGGTGGATCTATCTTCAAGGCCAGCAAATGACCGAGAAACTGTGCGGGTCACCGTTCCGGACGAGTTATGGAATTGTGCACCGGCATCAGATAAAGCATCGGTTAGCCACGACCAGGCGACCTCATCGAAAAGGTCATCAGTTACAACGTCTGATTCCATGGGAGCCCGTACGAATGAAACAACGCGAAATGTACCATCCCAAGTGTCTTGGCCTTCGGGGTCATGTAAAACAATAAACCGTCCAACGGCTAACTCTTCATCGTCCGAATCGACTGCCTCTACCGCTAGCGCAATACTGTGCGGAGCTAGGCGCTGGGGAGCTGGGACTTCCTCGAGTGTAAATTCTGGACGCAGAGTTGGGTTTTGCAAACTGTCTAACGCAACCTGCCAAACGTCCACGTTTGAAGCACCCACCCTAGAAGAATTCATTATTAAGAAGCATATAAACAATGTTCTGGATGGTGGCAGAGGCGCGCGGTCGGTTAGGCTGGCGGAATGCCTATCATTCTCGCCTTGCTTTCAAGCCTGATTTGGGGTCTGGCAGATTTCCTCGGCGGAACACTTAGCAAAAAACGAAAAGCCATTGCGGTAATCGGTGGATCGCAATCTTTTGGATTGCTGTTTGCATCTATCTTGGCTTTGGTATTTGGCTTATGGACTTGGGATTCGACCGTATGGATTAATGGCGCTATTGCTGGAGCAATGGGGTTACTTGGTCTGGTTGGCTTTTACACCGCGCTTGCCACTGGGCAAATGGGAATCGTGGCACCGATTTCATCATTGAGTGCCGTAGTTCCAGTCACAATCGGTTTAGTGCAAGGTGAGCGTCCAGGCACATTGCAAGTTACTGGAATTGTAATTGCCTTGATTGGTGTGATCCTGGCTAGTGGACCAGAGCTAAATGGCGAAGTGGACCCACGTCCCGTTTTCTTAGCACTCTTCGCTGCCGTAACTTTTGGTTTCTGTGTTTACTTCATGGCAAAGGGTGGCCAGATCAATCCAACTATGACCATCACTGCCATGCGGGCAACTCAGGTTGGACTTGTCCTGATTCTGGTGCTGGCTGCCAGGTCGTTAGGCGGGCTAGTTAAGAAAGACATTCCGCTTCTGGCCACAATTGGAGCAACGGATGCGGGCGCAAACATCCTCTTTGCGTTTGCTGCATCACTTGGGTTTCTGTCTGTGGTTTCAGTGCTTGGTTCGCTGTATCCGATAGTGACCGTTTTATTGGCTTGGTGGATTCATAAAGAGCGATTGATACCAGTTCAATATCTTGGCATCGTCGTAACGTTTAGCGGTGTGGCTCTAATAGCTGTTGGGTAACTAGTTTTCGTCAGCAATCAAGGTCATTGAAATCGAATTGATGCAATAACGTAAATCTGTCGGTGTTTTGTAGCCTTCACCTTCGAATACATGCCCTAGGTGCGAATCACAAGCTGCACATCGGATTTCAGTACGCACCATTCCGTGTGACATGTCTTTAATCTCAGTAACTTTCTCGGCTGCCAATGGGGTAAAGAAGGACGGCCAACCACATCCGCTGTGGAACTTTGCGTCACTGCGAAATAGTTCGGCACCACAAGCGCGGCAGGCGTAGATGCCTTTGGTTTCAGTGTCGGTGTATTCGCCGATAAATGGAGCTTCAGTTCCAGCCTCACGCAGTACGCGATATTCTTCCGGATTCAATTCAGCTCGCCATTGATCATCAGACTTAATTACTTTTTCACTCATGTGACAAGGCTAGAGCAACTGCTCTGCTGGTGCGAGCGCAGATCCTGCTACATAAGCGTTATCGACGGAGAAGTCGCTTGAATTCAAAGTCACCTGATATTGCGGTGTTAACTTCATCCCAGACGGTTGGACTAGGCAGGGCGTCGGGCCAAAGGGGAGTACCACCAACAGTGACTGGCGAAATTGTTAAGTCATATTCATCAACAACCTGCGCTTTGAGCAGTTGCGCAAGCAAACTCGGACCACCTTCACAAGTGATCTTGAGTAGATGCATGTCATTAAGAGTAGCGATCAATGTCATTGCAAAATCCTGATCTTTCTTCACCGAAACTACATCGGCCGAATCGAGCAGGCTTTGCGCTGGAACGTTTTCACCAGCATTGATTATGAGGGTGCGATGTGCGCCACCCTGGAAAAGATTTGACGAGAGGTCAAAATCTAAGCTGGCACTAACAATCACAAGGCGAGGCACAGGTCTATCTAGAAACTTGAAATCATCTCGTTGCTTTGGTTGCCGATAGTTCTCGATGCGGGCGGTATTGGCACCGACTAAGACTGCATCTGAAAGTGCACCTAAAAGTAACAGCAACTTTAGGTCACTTTCACCTGTTAGGTCGCGAGATGAATCTCCAGCGCCAACAAAATGACGATCTTGAGAAACGATCATATTTGCCCGAACCCAAGTGTGTTGTTCAGATTGATACTGAGCCGCAACTTCTGGCAGCGATGCCGTTTGAAGATCTAACATCAAATTCCTGACGTTGTGAAAAAAAGATGGTGGTCGATACAGGACTTGAACCTGTGACCTCTTCCATGTCAAGGAAGCGCGCTAGCCAACTGCGCCAATCGACCGTTGTGAAACGGATGTTGAGTTATCTTCACTTACTGGTTGAGCACTCAAGAGGTGGAGACGGGATTTGAACCCGTGTACAGGGATTTGCAGTCCCTTGCCTCGCCTCTCGGCCACTCCACCGGGGTCGCCCAATGTGAGCTCTTCCGAGCGGATGACGGGATTCGAACCCGCGACCCTCACCTTGGCAAGGTGATGCTCTACCACTGAGCCACATCCGCGTACAGGCTAAGCCCGACCCCGTTACCTTAGCCCAATTACGGCACGGGTTCAAAGTCAGCCGGAAAGGGTTCGTAAGGTATAGATATGCCTCAGGACCTAGCAGTTGCAATTTTTGGCAATGTTATGGCGACAAACTTCATTGAAGCCACCACCGATGTGAGCAGCTTAGATAGTGAAGGGTGGTGGGCAGTTACCCACGCTTTTGAGGGGGAGTTTCAGGCATTTCGGTTCAGTGATTTGCAGCCGCTTGACGTGGATAAGTTGATTTCGCTCGGACACGCTCTTGATCATGATTCGATTGAGGCATCAAGCTGGGTGTCATCGATGTCTACGATGCAGTACGTAGCTGCAGTTGAGAGCATCAGACAAGACATTGCTC
>Ga0114968_10003389_pt1 | contig 11977 bp, 12 predicted proteins | sample M_130807_EF_Meta_FD_87020 | JGI IMG/M metagenome (GOLD analysis project Ga0114968, IMG submission 87020) | Freshwater microbial communities from Lake Montjoie, Canada to study carbon cycling - M_130807_EF_MetaG | ecosystem: Environmental > Aquatic > Freshwater > Lake | place: Lake Montjoie... | reverse complement strand
TCGCGGGCGTAGTTTTCATTGAGGCCGCGGTTGTCGCGCGCGCTTTGCGGGTCCACGCTTTGCCACTGGTCCAGGTAAAACAGCATGGCCGGGTGCTGGGCGCTGGCCAGCACCAGGTCTTCAAACTTGCCCAGCGCATGGGCGCGCGCCACATGCAGCGCGTAGTGGCCGCCAAAGGGGCGCACCGGGCCCTTGTTTTGGTAGATGTTGAAGTGGTTGAACCAAAACTCGGTCATGCGCGCCAGCAGCGGGTTTTCCAGGCTGTCGTTGCTGCAACTGGCCAGGCGCCAGGCGACCGCTTTGTTCACCATTGTGCGGTTGAAGTGCAAGGCCTCGGTGGGCTGCGAAAAATCAAAGCGCTTGTCGTTGGGCAGGGCCTCGTTGACCGGGCTGGCAGCGGTGACGGCGGCGCGGGCTTCGCGCTCTTTTTTGGCGCCTTCAAAGAGCTGGGGCAGCGTCAGATTGATCTCGGCCAAAGTGGCAGGCAGGGCCGGCGCTTGCTGGCTGGCGGCCCAGGCGGCCTCGAGCTGGGCGTGGGCCCATTGGCGCGCATCCGGCGCGCTTTGGACCGATTGCAAAAGCGCGGGGCTGGGGCCGTAGCCCAGGCGGTTGAGGGCACGCCAGCGTGCGGCCATGCTGTTGGTGTCAAAGCTGGCCGTTGCGGCTGTTTCGCCGGCCTGGCTGCGCGGTCCTGGGCCGGGCGCGTGGGCGCAGGCGCCCAGCACCAGCAGTAATACGCCGATAGCGGCCAGGCGGCAGCGGCTGTGCAGGTGGCGGTTGTGCATCGATGGGCCTTAGTTGCGCACGCCGCTGGCGACATGGCCGGCGGGCACGTGGCGCGCCGCCGACTCGATGTGGCCGGTCTGGTCGTCAAAGAAAAAGTCCGGCTCGAACTCACGCAGAAAAGCGCCTTTGTCCAAGCCGCCCAAAAACATGGCCTCGTCGATCTCGATATTCCAGTCCATCAGCGTGCGGATGGCGCGCTCGTGGGCCGGGGCGCTGCGCGCCGTCACCAGCGCCGTGCGTATGCGCATGGCCGGGCGCGCTGCTTGCTGCAGTTGGTGCAAGGCCACCAAAAGGGGTTTGAAGGGGCCGTCGGGCAGCGGCTGGGCCGCTTTGTCCTGCTCGTGCTGCTGAAAAGCGTCTAGCCCCTGCGACTGGTAGACGCGCTCGGCCTCGTCGCTAAAGAGCACGGCGTCGCCGTCAAAAGCGATGCGCACCTCGTGCGGATGCGCCGCGCTGGCGTGCGCTGACTGCGGGTAGACCTGCGCGGCCGGCACACCGGCGCCCAGCGCGGCGCGCACGTCGCTCAGATGGGTGCTCAGAAATAAATTGGCCTTCAGCGGCTGCAAATAGCGCCAGGGCGACTCACCGCGCGTGAAGGTGCAGCGGATGATGGGCAGCTGGTAATGCGCCGCCGACTTCATCACCCGCAGGCCGCTGACCGGGTCGTTGCGCGAAAGGATGACCACCTCGACGCGCTTGCCGGCATCGCTGCCCTCGTCGTTAAAAGCCAAAAGTTTTTTCACCAGAGAAAACGCCACGCCCGGCGTCGCTGGCGTGTCCAGGCGCAGGCGCTGCAACTGCATGTAGGCGCGGTCGTCGCCTTGCTCGAAAACTTTATTTTCTTCCTCGAAATCAAAGAGCGCGCGCGAAGAAATCGCCACAACCAGTTTGCCGTCCAGGGTGGTGGCCATGGGGTACCCGCCTAGCTTTGCAAAAACATGCGGTAGACCGGGTTGTTGGTCTCTTCCACATAGGGGTAGCCCAGCGTGCGCAAAAAGGTGGCGAAGGCTTTGCCGTCCGCCTTGGGCACTTGCAGCCCCACCAAAATGCGGCCGTAGTCGGCGCCCTGGTTGCGGTAGTGAAACAGGCTGATGTTCCAGCCTGGGCGCATCAGACTCAAAAACTTCATGAGCGCGCCGGGCCGCTCTGGAAAGACAAAGCGCAGCACGCGCTCGTCCTGCGCCATGGACGAGACGCCGCCCACCATGTGGCGTATGTGCTCCTGGGCCAATTCGTCGTGCGTCAGGTCGATGGCGCCAAAGCCGTTTTTGACAAAGTTGCGGGCAATTCGCCCCGACTCGCCCGGGCCTTTGGTGCTCAGGCCCACAAACACGTGCGCCTTGGCCGCGTCGTTCATGCGGTAGTTGAACTCGGTGACGTTGCGCGGCCCGCCTGGCAGCGCGCCAATCAGCTCGCAAAAACGCTTGAAGCTGCCGCGCTCTTCGGGGATGGTCACGGCAAACAAGGCTTCGCGCTCTTCGCCCACTTCGGCGCGCTCGGCGACAAAGCGCAGGCGGTCAAAGTTCATATTGGCGCCGCACAAAATCGCGGCATAGGTCTGGCCTTTGGCTTTGTGCGCAGCAGCGTATTTTTTAATCGCCGCCACCGCCAGCGCGCCCGAGGGCTCGACGATGGAGCGCGTGTCCACAAAAATGTCTTTGATCGCCGCGCACACCGCATCCGTGTCTACGGTGATGAACTCGTCCACCAAGCCGCGCGCGATGCGGAAAGTCTCCTCGCCCACCAGCTTCACGGCGGTGCCGTCCGAAAACAGGCCCACGTCGGCCAGCGTAACCCGCTTGCCGCTGGCGACCGACTGCATCATCGCGTCCGAGTCGTTCATTTGTACGCCGATGACCTTTACCTGCGGGCGCACCGCCTTGATGTAATTGGCCACGCCGCTGACCAGGCCGCCCCCGCCGATGGCCACAAACACCGCATCGAGCGGGCCTTGGTGCTGGCGCAAAATTTCCATGGCCACCGTGCCCTGGCCGGCGATCACGTCCGGGTCGTCAAACGGGTGGACAAAGGTCATGCCCTGCTTTTTCTCAAGGGTCAGCGCGTGGTTGTAGGCGTCGGTATAGCTGTCGCCGTACTGCACCACCTCGCCGCCAAAGCCGCGCACCGCGTCCACCTTGACCTGCGGTGTGGTGGTGGGCATCACGATGACGGCGCGCGCGCCCAGGCGGCTGGCGGCCAGCGCCACGCCCTGGGCGTGGTTGCCGGCCGAGGCGCAAATCACGCCTTTTTTCAGCTGCGCAGGGCTCAGATTCGCCATCTTGTTGTACGCGCCGCGCAGCTTAAAGCTGCGCACCACCTGCTGGTCCTCGCGCTTGAGCAGCACGGTGTTGTGAATGCGCTGGCTCAGGATCTGGGCCACTTGCAGCGCCGATTCGGTGGCCACGTCGTAGACGCGGGCATTGAGGATTTTGGTCAGGTAGTCGGCGGGCGACAGAGCGGGGGCTTTTTTCATAGGGCTGGAGAGTGCAGGCCGCATGATAATCCCCGGCTTTGCCGCGCACGCCTGCGGCCCACCACTGCACAAGGAGAGACTTTATGGAATGCACAGTCAGCTGGACCGGCCACAGCGGCACCCGCTCGGGCATGGGTTTTGTGGCCGAAACCGGCAGCGGCCATGTGCTGGTGATGGACGGCGCCCCGGACGCGGCCAAGCCCGACAACGGCGGCCAAAACCTGGCGCCCCGCCCCATGGAAACCGTGCTGGCCGGCACTGGGGGCTGCAGCGCCTACGACGTGGTGCTGATTTTGAAGCGCGGTCGCCACGCCGTGCAAGACTGCAGCGTCAAGCTCAGCAGCGAGCGCGCCGACACCGACCCCAAGGTGTTTACCAAGATCCACATGCATTTCACGGTGACGGGCAGCAATATCCCGGCCAGCGCGGTGGAGCGCGCCATTGCCATGAGCCACGAAAAATACTGCTCGGCCAGCATCATGCTGGGCAAAACCGCCGAGATGACGACCAGTTTTGAAGTGCGCGAGCCACGCGCCGCTTAAGCCCCAGGCCCGAATGCCTATGGCCTAGATGCGGTGCGCCACGGTCGTCATGACCTTGGCGGCCGCGCCCATCAGGGCGCCGACCATGGCCGGCAGCTGCGCCGCGCCGGCGGCTTGGGCTTGGCGGGCATGGGCGATTTCATCGTCGCGCATCTGGGTGACGATGGCCCGCGAGGCCTGGTCCGCGGCGGGCAACTGCGCCAAATGGCTGTCCAGATGTGCGTCGACCCGGTTTTCCGTTTCCACCACAAAGCCTAGGCTGACCTGGTCACCGAGCTTGCCGGCCAGCAGGCCCAGCGCAAACGCGCCGCCGTACCACAGCGGGTTGAGCAAAGAGGGGCGGGCGCCCAACTCCTGCAGGCGCTGGGCGGTCCAGGCCAGGTGGTCGGTTTCCTCGTGGCAGGCCTGCAGGTAGTGCGCCCGCAAAGCGGGGTTGGGCGTGGCAAGGGCCTGCGCGGTGTACAGCGCCTGGGCGCAGACCTCGCCGACATGGTTGACGCGCATCAGGCTGGCCGAGAGGTTTTTCTCGGCCTCGCTCATGGTGCCTTGCGCGGACTTGGGCGGCGGGCAGGCCTGGCTGGCGTGTGGCGTGGCAAACAAGGTGCGCAATGCGGTGTCCATGGCGCTGATAAGGTGGTCGGTGGTGCTCATCCGGCCAGCTTACATGAATCTGTCAAGGGTAAACCCTAGGTTTTGCAAAATGATTGCGCAAAACGTTGTTGCAGAGCGACAAACCCTAGTTTTCTCGTGGGCTTGAGGCGTCTTTTGTTTGTCACAAGGCCAGTGCTCTGGTGCAATAGGCGTAGCTTACTGACTATCAGCGGGCATTGGCGGGTCCAGGACGCTTGGGGTCGCCCGGTTTTGTACAACTTTGGAGATTTTTGAAATGAAAAAAACACTCATCGCATTGGCAGCCGTGGCTGCAACTGGTGCGTCTTTTGCGCAAGTGACTATGGCCGGAAGTGTCGGTGTGAGCTGGCAGCAAAGCCCGGTGATTGCAGCAGCCAATAACGGCCAGCACATTCAAGGTTTGGCGATTCAAGACGGCGAGATTTATGTCACCGCAACTGAAGACATGGGCGGCGGTTGGGGTGCTACTGCACGTGGCGGCTGGACGATGCGTGGACGCGGCAACGCCGTGGCTGACCGCGACGCAACCGTTGCTCTCCGCACGCCCGGCGGCGTGGTAACCGCTGGTGCACTGCGCGCTTGCGGCAGCATTACAACCCACGCGCTGTCTGGCGTGGTTACTGGTACTGTGTACTCGGGCAACGAGAGCAACAACTATGTTCCGATCGACAAGTGCTCTTTGGTTGACGTGGTGATCTTTGGCACCAAGGTCAGCGACGTCACCTTGGCACTGACTTACGGCGAGTTTGAGAGCGGCATTCCCGGCACCAGTGGTAATGACCGCGGCAATGGAACCGGTATCACCTTCACCGACGTGTCCGCGCAGTACACCGCTGGCGCCTTGTTTCTTGGCGTGGACTGGACCCACTTCAGTGCAACGACAATCAACTACGCAGGCGCCAACCAGGCTGCTGCCACTGGCGCTGCTTTGATTGCTGTCGACGGCGTTGACCGCTATCGTCTGTACGCAAAGTACGACGCCGGCTTTGCGAAGTTTGGCCTTGGATACCAAATGAAGGGCATGGCTTCGGACCAATTCGCTGCTTCTGTTGCCGTCCCAATGGGTAACCTGACCCTCGGCTTGGACTACATGGCACGTGGTGAGCAGACCTATGTACCAAAGACCGCTGGTGAAGCGGCCGCTGGCTGGGCATTGGGCAATGCGCGCACGGGTGACAAGGCTTCCTCTGCCGTTGGTGTGGGTGCCACTTACAACTTCAGCAAGACCGCAACCTTGAACGCCAGCTACATCACCTACTCGGACGCTGGTGTGAACACCAAGTTTGCGCCTGGTAGCTTGACTGCTGCAGGCACGACCCCCGCTCAGTTGGATACGGAATACCGCATCCGCCTGATGAAGACTTTCTAAAAAGTCCGCTGGCCCTAGCCAGCTGATCGAGAGCCTTAAGAGCCCCCCAGTTTCGGCTGGGGGGCTTTTTCTTTTGGGCTTCGGGTTTGATGGCGTCCATCGCCAGCTCCCTGGGGCGGCCGACCCTGGAACTGGCCTTTTGGCCTGGATTTTGTTGCTTGGGGGCCACAAAACAAGCCCCTCCAAGCGTCCCCGGGCGGATTTGCGTTGTCCGCGATTCCTTTAGATGTTGTAATGAGTCCGTTCAATTTGTGAAATTCGTCAAATTGCGCGAGCCGGGCTTGGCTGACTTTTGTCGCCTCGCAACGGTTTAAATTTTTCAACTTTAGGAATCAAGAAATGAAAAAAACTCTTATCGCATTGGCTGCCATCGCAGCGGTTGGCGCTGCTTCTGCCCAAGTTACCGTCTACGGTAAATTGGACGTTGGTGTTTCGAACACATCCGCAGGCGGAACCGTTGTTGGTGTAAACCAATGGGAAAACAGCCGTTTTGGTATCAAGGCTGAGCAAGAAGTCAGCAAAGGCCTCAAGGCTATGGTCAACCTGGAAGGCAAGCTGTCTACAGACACCGGCACGATGGCTGGTTTTGACCGCGTCGCCACCGTTGGCCTGACCGGCGGTTTCGGTACGCTGACCATGGGTACACAGTGGACCCCCTATGACAACGCAACATGGACTGCTGACGCCCTGGAATACAACGGCTTCACACCATTTGCTGGTGGTTTCTGGAACTACGACAACGGCAATAACACCAACTACTACGGTAATGCCAAGAACTCCATCCAGTATGCGACGCCTGACATGAACGGTTTCCAAGCGATCATCTTGACCGCTCCTAACGTTCCCGTTGGCGGCACGACGCTGTACACCAGCTACTCCGGTATCGGCCTGAACTACGCCAAAGGCCCCTTTGTTGTGAACTTCGCAACCCAAAGCTACAACGCTACGTCTGCTGCTCCCACCGTGAACACCTGGGTCCTGGCTTTGAACTACAACGTTGGCGCAGCCAACCTGTATGGCGGTTTCAACAGCGCGTCGGACGGTCCTAAGACTGAAACTGGCTACACCTTCGGCGTGAAAGTGCCGATGGGCAATGACTCTGTGTCGGTTGGCTATGCCAATGACAAGAAGTCGGTTGGCGGTGTTGATACCACCAAAGGCGCTTGGGGTGCTCAGTACATCAAGAGCTTGAACGCAGCGACTGTTGCATACTTCGGTATCCAGTCGGTTGACTCTGTCAACAAGACGGCTGCTGGCCTGCGCATCAACTTCTAATTCCCTGCTGGCCTTGCGCCAGCGTGTGAATTCATAAGTACAAAAGCCCCGCTGTGTTTGCACAGCGGGGCTTTTTATTTTGTCGTTTCAAACTGGCATGCAGCCAGTAAGTGGTCAGAAGTTGACGCGAAGACCGGCGCTGTACTTGTTGGCGCTGTCGATCGATTGCAGGCCCACGTAAGCAACGGTTGATTTGGTCACAGCGGCAATGTACTGCGCACCCCAAGCACCAATCGTGGTGTCTTTGCCAGCCACGGTTGCTTTGTTGGAAGCGTAGCCAACGGAGACAGAGTTCGCGCCCATCGGAACTTTCACGCCCAGCGTGTAACCAGTTTCGGTCGAGGAACCGTAGTCCGTATTGACCCAACCACCGTACAGGTTTGCTGCGCCCACGTTGTAGTTGATAGCGAACACATTGGTTTTTGTGGATGCGCTGGAAACTTGTTTGCCGCCAGCGAATGTGCCGTCAAAAGATTGGTTAGCGTAATTGATAACCAACGGTCCCTTCACGTAGTTCAAGCCAAAGCCAGTGTAGTTAGTAGAACCTTGGGTGTTGCCTGTGACGTTATTGGCGACCAACAAGAATCCTTGGAAACCGTTCATATCAGGAGTTGCGTACTGGATGGAGCTTTTTGCGTTACCCATGCCCGTATTGCCAACGTCCGCGTTCCAAAGGCCAGCCGCCAGAGGTGTGAAGCCGTTGTATTCCAGTGCGTCTGTCGTCCAGATGGCATTGTCAACCGGGGTCCATTGGTTACCGATGGTCACGGCGCCGAAACCACCGGCCAGACCTACTGTGGCAGTGCGGTCAAAGCCTTGGAAAGCGGCTTGACCATTGTCGTTGTTACGCAATTTGCCTTCCAGAACGACGGAGGCGGTCATGCTTCCCACTGTGTCTGAGGCCTTCACGCCAAAACGGCTTGTTTCCCAGCCATTTAAACCCACACTGGAGCCAGCCGATGTATTGGTGAAGGCGGCGTCCAACTTGCCGTAAACCGTAACCTGCGCAGAAGCAGCGCCAACCGCCGCAATAGCAGCCAATGCAACAAAAGTTTTTTTCATAGTTAATCCCTGAAAATTGTTAAAAAAGACATGTTCTTCAAAAAGAACACAATATATTGGAGCATGGACGCGACCTAAGCGGCAATGAATGCCCGCTTCAATTGGCTTTAGAAAACTAATTGGTTGCCAATTTGCAACGTATTGGCAGCCGCCATGAGCCGCGCTTAGCCCGCTGTGTTCTTGCGGTTGGGGCAGTCGCGCTTGGTGCAGTTGGCGTACAGGCTCAGCGCGTGGTCGGTGATGACAAAGCCTTTGGACAGGGCCACCGCATGCTGGCGTTTCTCGATTTCGGCGTCGTAAAACTCTTCCACCTGCCCGCAATCGAGGCAGACCAGGTGGTCGTGGTGCTCGCCCTGGTCAAGCTCAAAGACCGATTTGCCGCCCTCAAACTGGCTGCGCTTGAGGATGCTGGCCTGCTCGAACTGCGTTAGCACGCGGTACACGGTGGCCAGCCCGACGTCGGCCCGCTCTTGGAGCAGCACCCTAAAAACGTCCTCGGCCGACATGTGCCGCTGCGCGCTGCGCTGGAAAACCTCCAGGATCTTCAGGCGGGGCACCGTGGCTTTGAGGCCGGTGTTTTTGAGTTCGTCGATATTGGTCATACGCAGGGAAGGGGGCCCATCGTGGCGAAATAGGGCCACAACAGGCCAAAAAGTGCGAGGCTACAATGAGACGATCTTACTGCCGCACGACCTCCATGACATCTGATACACGCTTCCAACGCCTTTTGGGCATGGCAATTTCGCTCGGTGCGGGCCTGTGGCTAAGCGCTTGCGGCACCCTGGACAGCGCCAGCTCGACCTTGGTGGGCGTGCTAGAGCCCTACAAAATGGAAATCGTGCAGGGCAATGTGGTCACCAAAGAGCAGGTTGCCGCACTGACCAAGGGCCTCACGCGCACCCAGGTGATGATGGTGGCGGGCACGCCCTTGATTGCCAGCGCCTTTCACGGTGACCGCTGGGACTACACTTTTAGCCTGCAGCGCCAGGGTAAGGCGCCGCAGCTGCGCCGGATTTCTGTGTTTTTCACCGACGACCGGATGGACCGGGTAGAGTCCGACGCCCTGCCCACCGAGGCCGACTTTGTCGCCAGCCTGCGTAAAGCCGTTGATCTGCCCGCGTCCAAGCCCATGCAAGCGAGCTCCGCGCAATTGGCGCAGTTCCCCGGCCCGGCGCCCAAGCCCGCCGCAGCGCAGCCCGCGCCCTCGACCACGAATTACCCCCCGCTGGAGCCTTAAGGCGCCCGCCAGCCCGTCTCACCCGAGGAGAGCGCACAGATGACGCACGCCATTGCCGTTGCCGGTGCCTCCGGGCGCATGGGACACATGCTGATCGAAGCCGTCCACCAAGCCCCCGATTGCCACCTGGCCGGCGCCCTGGACCGTGCCGACAGCGCCGTGTTGGGCCAGGATGCTGGCGCTTTTGCCGGCCTGAATCTGGGCGTGCCCATTAGCGCTGAGATCGCCAGCGGCTTGCAAAACAGCCGCTTTTTGATCGATTTCACCCGCCCCGAGGGCACCATGGCGCACTTGGAGGTCTGCCGCGCCCAAGGCGTGGCCATGGTGATTGGCACGACTGGCTTCAGTGAAGCCCAAAAAAGCACCATCGCCTTGGCCGCCTGCGACATTGCGATCATGCTGGCGCCCAATATGAGCGTGGGCGTCAACGTCACCCTCAAGCTCCTGGAGCTGGCCGCCAAGGCGCTGGCTACGGGGTATGACATCGAAATCATCGAGGCGCACCATCGCCACAAGGTGGACGCGCCCTCGGGTACGGCGCTGCAAATGGGCGAGGTCATCGCCAAGGCCCAGGGCCGCAGCCTGGCGGACTGCGCTGTGTACGCCCGCGAGGGCATCACCGGCGAACGTGATCCCTCGAGCATCGGCTTTGCCACCATTCGCGGCGGCGATATCGTGGGCGATCACACGGTTTTGTTCGCCGGCACCGGCGAGCGCATCGAAATCAGCCACAAGTCTTCCAGCCGCCAGACCTATGCTCAAGGCAGTTTGCGCGCCGTGCGCTTCTTAGCGGGGCAAAAAAACGGCTTGTTTGATATGTTTGACGTGCTGGGATTGCGGTGAATTTTTTGGTCAGCGCCTTCCAAGGCGACGCCGTGCACCAGGCGGTGTCTGCGCTTTTGCTGGCCATGTCGGTTGCCAGTTGGTCGGCCATCGTTTGGAAGGTGCTGCTTTTGCGCGCTGCGCTGGCCGATACGGCGCGCAGCATCGCCGCCTTCTGGCAGGCTGCAGGGGTAGACGAGGCCGCAGCCCTTTTGCCCGCTTTTGACCGGCACCTGCTGGTATTACCCATAGTCAAGGCCTGCCAGGCGCAAGCGCGCGTTGCGGGGGCGCCCGCGCATTTGGGCGCCCAGGGGCAGGGCGCCGCTGGCTTTACCCGCGTTATCCGGGGCGCGCTCAGTCAGAGCATTCGCACCTTGCAAAGCGGCCAGGTGCTGCTGGCCAGTGTGGGCGCGATTTCGCCATTTGTTGGCTTGCTGGGTACGGTTTGGGGCATTTACCACGCGCTCAGTACGATTGCCAGCGCGGGCCAACTGAGTATTTCGCAGGTGGCCGGGCCGGTGGGCGAGGCGCTCATTATGACGGCGGCTGGGCTGGCCGTGGCCATTCCGGCGGTGCTGGCCTACAACGTGCTGGGCCGCCTTATCGGGCGCATCGAAGCCGATCTGGAAGGCTTTGCCCACGACCTGTTGGCGCTCATGACCGGGCCCGCGCCCGACGCGCCGCGCTGACGACCGCCATGGACTTTGGCCGCTTCGCTCGCAAAGACGGCGCCGCGCCGATGAGCGATATCAATATGACGCCGCTCATCGACGTCATGCTGGTGTTGCTGGTGATCTTCATCATTACCGCGCCGCTGATGCTCAGCGCCATTCGGGTCGATTTGCCCCGCGACAAGGCAAGCGCTGGCGCACAAAGCGAGACCGCGCCGCTGGCCGTGACCATTGCCAAAGACGGCGCCGTCTACATCCAAGACGAGCGACTCTCCGACACAGCCCTGCTCCAAGCGCTGCAAGCGGTGGCCCGGCGCAACCCCGAGACCGAGCTGGCCTTGCGCGCCGATGTGGCCGTGCCCTACGGCGCAGTGGTGTCCTTCATGGCCCAGGCGCACCAGGCCGGGCTGCACCGCATCGGCTTTGTGACCGAAAAACAGCCCTGATCGCGCGGGGGCTGCGCGGGGGCGCAGCGCCTAAAATGCGCTTTGCCCTCCAATCCCACCCCCCCATGCAAGACAAGTACCAACACACCGCCATCGAGCAAGCCGCCCGTAGCCATTGGGCGCAGCCTTTGTGGAACGGCCACGAGGCCTACCGCGTCACCGAAGACGCCGGCAAAAACAAGTTTTACGCCTGCTCCATGCTGCCCTACCCCAGCGGCAAGCTGCACATGGGCCATGTGCGCAACTACACCATCAACGACATGCTGGCGCGCTATTTGCGCATGAAGGGCTATAACGTCTTGATGCCCATGGGCTGGGATGCGTTTGGCCTACCGGCCGAAAACGCGGCTCTGAAAAACGGCGTGCCACCGGCCAAGTGGACCTACGAGAACATCGCCCATATGAAGCAGCAGATGCAGGCCATGGGCCTGGCCATCGACTGGAGCCGCGAAGTAGCCACCTGCGACCCGAGCTACTACAAATGGAACCAGTGGCTGTTTTTGAAGATGCTCGATATTGGTGTGGCCTACCGCAAGACCCAAGTGGTCAATTGGGACCCGGTGGACCAAACCGTGTTGGCCAACGAGCAAGTCATCGATGGCAAAGGCTGGCGCACCGGTGCGGTGGTGGAAAAGCGCGAAATCCCTGGCTATTACTTGAAGAT
>Ga0114968_10003385_pt1 | contig 11982 bp, 9 predicted proteins | sample M_130807_EF_Meta_FD_87020 | JGI IMG/M metagenome (GOLD analysis project Ga0114968, IMG submission 87020) | Freshwater microbial communities from Lake Montjoie, Canada to study carbon cycling - M_130807_EF_MetaG | ecosystem: Environmental > Aquatic > Freshwater > Lake | place: Lake Montjoie... | reverse complement strand
TCGGCAAAAGCATCGGCAAGGACCAATCCTCCGGCAAAGCCACCTATCCCCGCCTATTAGGCCTGGACGGCGCCCGCCGAGAGGCCGATCGCCTCACCACCGCCGCCCGCTCCGCCTTACGCCCGCTCGGATCCTCCGCTGCCCCGCTCCTCGCCATCGCCGACACTCTCCTTCGCCGCGACCACTAACGCTCGCTGCAGACGGATCGCCTCCTCGATCTCCTTGGCTGCCCGCTCCGCCGCGCCGGGTCCACCCAACTTGGCTGCCACTTCGCGGATCCGTCCGGCCATCGCCTCCGCCCCACGCGGATTTCTCAAGATCTGCAAGGCTGCTCGCGTCAGATTCTGGGAGCTTGCGGCCCCCTGCAAAAACTCCGGCACCACTTTCTCACCCGCCAGAACATTAACCATCGAAAGGTAGGGTAGTTTCACCAGCATCCGGCCCAGCCAATAAGTCAATGAGGAAGCCTTGTAGATCACCAGCATCGGAAGTCCGGCCATTGCACATTCCAACGTTGCCGTGCCCGAAGCCACGATAGCCATGGTGCAGCGCGTTAACTGGGTCAAAGACTGTCCGGACAGAATATCCAGACTGACCCCGCTCATCGGATGCCTGCCCCACTCTTCCTCCAGTTTCTGCCTCATCTCATGATCCGTCGCCAGAGAGATAAAACGGACGTTCCTCTGCTCATGTGCGATTTTTTGCGCTGTCTCGAGGAGGATGGGCCAATGACGAGCAATCTCCTTGGGCCGACTCCCCGGCAGTAGCACCACACAAGGCACCTCATCCTTTCTGGCTCCATGATTCTGTTCCATCCAGCGATCCGCCAGCGGATGCCCCACCCATTTCGTCTTCAACTGCGGGGCATGCCGGGCAAACCAATCCACTTCGAAGGGAAAGATCACCAGAAGACGTTCGAGTATCTTTTCCATCGTCTTCGCTCGACCGGCTTTCCAGGCCCAAACCTGCGGACTCACATAATAAACCACCGCTTGCCGATCCGGTCCGCGGCGCAGTGCTTTGGCTAAACGCAGGTTGAATCCCGGATAGTCCACCAGAATGACCACATCCGGATTCACCTCCGCAATCTCATGCTTCACCTGGCGGAAGAATTTCAGAAACTTGGGCAACTGCTTCAGCACATCGGTCAGTCCCACCACTGCATGTTTGGCCAGATCCAGACTCTGCTCCTGACCCGCGGCCTTGAGCATCGGACCCCCCACCCCGAACGCCCGCAGATCCGGATGACTTTTTTTAAGAGCTCGTAAAAGATCCGCCGCCAAACGATCGCCGCTCGCCTCCCCCGCCACAAAATAGACGCGGGCTCCTTCGATCCCCCCCTGCTTCTTCATGCCCCGATCGGAGTCATCTGCCCGCAGATCTGCGAAGCCAGTTGCAACGCCTCAAACCCATGTGAACCCGCCACCCGCGGATCAGTGTCGTGCCGAACGTTGTCCAAAAACTCTTCGAGCTGATTTTTTAGCGGTTCGCCCTTCATGACGGGAATTTTGTCCCGCGTGATCTTTCCGTCCAAACGCTTATAGATCTCCCCCTCCTGCTTCATGTAGTCGAGTGAAAGATAAGCGTCGTCCTGAAAAACCCTGATTTTTCTCAATTTCTCGGGGCTGATCCGGCTTGTTGTAATATTGGCCACACAGCCGTTCTGAAAACGGATCCGTGCATTCGCAATATCCTCCGCCTTGCTTAGTACGGGCACTCCCACCGCATCGACCGAAGCCACAGGAGAACGCACCAGATGGAGAATGATCTCCAAATCATGAATCATCAGATCCATGACCACCCCGATGTCTGTACTCCTTCCGGGATAAGGAGAAAGCCGGTGGGCTTCAATAAAACGAGGACGCCCTAACCTCTCCTCCAGAGCCGCCAGAACCGGATTAAATCTTTCCACATGCCCCACCGCCAACTTGGCTCCGTTCTTTTCTGCCAGATTCACCATCTCGCGCGCCTCTTTTGTGTCCATCGCGATCGGTTTCTCTACCAGCACGTGTTTTCCCTTTTTCAAAAAGGGCTCAACGGAAACCAGGTGCGTGATTGTCGGCGTCACCACACTAACTGCCTCCACCTGCTCCACCATTTCTGCGATTGATGAAAAGACACGTGTTCTGCATTTATCCGCAACTTTTTTCGCCGTGTGCGGATCGAGGTCGTACACCCCTACCAACTCGGCCTTGCTCGATTCGGCATAGATCCGCGCGTGCTCCTTGCCCATGTGCCCCACCCCGACGACCCCAACTTTGACCGGTTGGCTCATTTGGAGCCTTTCGAGGTATGGCCCCAGACGCAGATTTTGTGACGCACCGCCAACCGCTGGACTTCCCTGCCTTCAAGGATCAATGTTTTTCCCGACTCAACCACAATGGCACTTACCCGCCCCGAAGCGGCGGCTTGAATGGTTCGAGGTCCAATCACCGGAACATCAAAGCGCATATCCTGCCCCGGGGAAGTCACCTTGATCGCCACCGCATCCTGACCGGCGATTTCCCCGCCACGCTTCAAGGTGGCATCGGTTCCGTCAAAACCTTCCACCGCCATCACGGTCCCCTTTCTCACCACGAGACTCTGTCCAATATTCATCCGGGCCAGAGCCTTGGCTAAGGGCCAGCCGAAGGAAATATCTCCCGATAAATGCCGGGGCGGCTTAACTCCCGCCAGATGTCCCGTTCCGGCCAAGTGATTCTCAACAAAGGTCGTGGCCGGCAAAACCTTCATCCCTGCTTTCTCCAACTCTTTCACGACTGCACCGAAAAGAGTCTCCGCATTTCGCTCCTTGAGACCGGCCAGAATCCAGAGAGCCTTAAAGTCGGGCCTAAGGTCAAAAAGGCGTTTCGGGGTGATCTGCCCCGCAAAAATCACCTCTTTGACCCCCGCTTTTCTGAAAAAAGAGACCAAACGACCCAGTTGTCCCACCCGCAACCACTCTGTTGGCTTACCTTGGGCAGCCACCCGGGGATCCGTCTCTCCCTCAAAGGCAGCCACAGCCAAAGGGATCCTTTTCGCCCGTGCACCCTCCAACACCAGTTTGGGATAGACTCCCCGCCCCGCAATTAGACCGATCTTTGCCTTCATAAAGAGTTTATGCAAAACGAGAGACAACCGATTTCCAGGATTGACCCAAACGCTCGGTTTGATATGGTTTTCAACGGAGTTGACTCTCGGCGGTGGTTGGGTGGGAACTCAAGCGGTTTCCACCCTTTTTTTCGCCAAAAGCCTTCTCCAACAACAAAAAAATATAATCTCATGAACACACAAGACTTCCTCACGGTACTCGATTACATGGAAAAGGAGAAGGGCATAAGCCGCAAGGTGATGGCCACGGTCATTGAGAATGCCTTGGTGACCGCCGCCCACAAGACTTACCCCCTCGAGACGGAAATCCGCGTTAACCTCGACCAGAAGTCCGGCAAGATCCAGATGTTCGCCAAACTCAAGGCGACCGACCGCGCCCGCCCCAACCCAGAGGAGGTCTCCATCGTCAAAGCCCGCGCGGTCAATCCCTCCGCCCGTCTCGGCGACTTTGTTGAAATCGAGCTCGATGCCGGCCAGTTCGGTCGCATCGCGGCCCAGGTTTTCAAGCAGGCCATGAACCAGAACCTGCGCTCCATCGAGAAAACAATGATCATGGAAGAGTTCCAAGGCCGGGTGGGCGATATTGTCGCCGGCACCGTTCGCCGATTCGAGCGCGCCGACGTGGTTATCGATCTTGGCAAATTTGAAGGAATCATGCCCTCCCGCGAACGCGTCCCTACCGAGGAGTACACCCCCGGCGAACGCATCCGTGCTCTCGTGATGGCTGTCCAGAGCGGCGCCCGCGGACCTGAAATCATCCTCTCCCGATCTAGTCCCGATTTCGTCCGGCGTCTCCTCGCCCTTGAAGTGGCAGAGCTGAACGATGGCGTGGTGCAGATCAAATCCCTCGCCCGCGAACCCGGCTTCCGCACCAAGATCGCTGTCTGGTCCGATGTCGAGAAAGTGGATCCCGTCGGCGCCTGCGTCGGTATCCGCGGTTCCCGCGTCAAAAATATCGTCCGTGAACTTAATAACGAGAAGGTCGACCTTTTCCGCTGGTCTCCCAACGTTCACGAGTTGGTCATCGAGGCCCTCAAGCCGGCGAAACTTCGCAAGATCGAGATCGACGAGACCAACCACCGCGTCCGGGCTCTGGTGGATGCCGAAAATCTTTCCCTCGCCATCGGTCGCAAGGGGCACAACGCCCGCCTAGCTAGCCGTCTCACCGGTTGGCAAATCGACGTCGAGGAGGACAAGACCGAGGTCGCCGGCTTCGAGCAGAAGCTCGAACAGGCCGTCCAAACCTTAGCGACTGCGCTAGGCATCGAGCTCGCCCTCGCTCAGAAAATCGCCTCCGTCGGTTTCAGCACCGCGGAAGCCATCTGTGAGGCCACCGAGACCGATCTGGCCGAAGCCGTTCCTGACCTGACCCCCGAACAAGCCAAGGAGATTCGCACCAAGGCCCAGGCGGCCCTCACAGCCGCCAAAAGCTGAAGTCCCTTCCCTCGCCCGGCATGGCCACCTCGTCCACGAAAAAGACGGCCAAACCCGATGGGGAAGCCGCCGCACCGAAAAAACCGCGTGCTACCAAAGCCGCTGCTCCGAAAGATCCTGCCGCCAAACCCGCCCGAAAAACCGTAACCAAGGAAAAGACACCGGAGCCAGTTTCTACTCCGGCTCCGGCCCCCCTCGCCTCCTCTCCAGAGCCCCTTGCAGCCCCTGCCGCCAAAGCTGAGGCCGCACCTGCAGTTACACCCGCTTCAGTAGAAGCTCCTGCGGCCGACGGACCCATCGACGAATCCAAAGTGATTCAGATGAAGCCGCCGATCCAGGTACGCGACCTGGCAACCCGGCTCAACCTGAAACCGTTCCAGCTGATCCACGAGCTGATGGAGATGAATGTTTTTGCCACTCTCAACCAAACCCTCGAAGAGGCCGTGGCCAAGAAGATCTGCGAAAAACGCGGCCTCATCTTCATGGCGGAAAAACGAAAAGAGGGCGGTGGAGTTCACAAAGTCGCCCCCGTCGTCGAGCCTCCCAAGGCCAAGCCGGTTCCCTCCGCCAATCTTAAGCCCCGTCCCCCCGTCGTGACCTTCATGGGCCACGTTGACCACGGGAAAACATCCCTTCTGGATGCCATCCGCCGCACCAAGGTGGCTTCGGGTGAAGCCGGCGGCATCACCCAACATATCGGTGCTTACACCGTCAAACGCGGAGAGTCTTGTATCACCTTCCTCGATACTCCCGGCCACGAAGCCTTCACCGCCATGCGTGCACGTGGAGCCACAGTCACAGACATCGTCGTCCTCGTCGTAGCCGCCGATGACGGCATCAAGCCTCAGACGCTGGAAGCACTCCGTCACGCCCAAGCCGCCAAGGTCACCGTCATGGTTGCGATCAATAAGATCGACCTTCCTGGAGCCAATCTCGACAAGGTCAAAGGACAACTCCAGGAACTCGGTCTCGCCCCTGAAGAGTGGGGTGGCCAAACCGTGGTCTGTGAAGTTTCCGCCACCAAAGGCACCGGGATCGAAAAGCTTTTAGAAATGATCGGCCTCCAGGCGGAAGTGCTGGAACTGCGCGCCGACCCCACCGGCCACGCCCGTGCCCGGGTGATCGAAACCCAGATCGAAACCGGACGCGGCCCCACCTCCACTGTCCTCGTCCAAAGCGGTTGCCTCAAGGTCGGCGACTCCTTTGTCTGTGGACCCCATCTCGGTAAGGTCAAAGCCCTGCTCGATGATGCCGGTAATCCGCTGAAGAACGGTGCCGGCCCCTCGGTCCCCGCCCGTATCGTCGGACTCAGCGGTGCACCCGCCCCGGGCGAGGAAGTGGTGGTCGTTGGTTCCGAACGAGAAGCCCGTTCCATTGTCGAAGAGCGTCAGGAGGCTGAACGAGTCTCCCGTCTTGCTGCCGGACCTGCCGCCCCCTCGGGCGTCACACTCGAGAACCTCTTTGCCAGCATCGCCGAAGGACAAAAAAAGTGCCTCCGAATCATTCTCAAGGGCGACGTACAGGGCTCCGTCGAGGCCATCGTCGAATCCCTCCGGAAAATCCAGACTCAGAAGGTCACGCTCGATATCATCCTCTCGACGATCGGACCGATCTCCGAGTCCGATATTCTTCTAGCCAAGGCCTCCGGTGCGGTGGTCATCGGCTTCAGCACGAAAACGGACAACTCTGCCGCCAATGCCGCCAAGCGCGAAGGCGTCCAGATCAAGCTCTTCAGCATCATTTACGAACTCGTCGATCAGGTGAAGGAAGCCATGACGGGACTACTCGATCCCGAACTCCGCGAAAGCCCCCTCGGCAACGCCCTGGTCAAAAAGGTGTTCGAGCTATCGAAGTTCATGGTCGCCGGATGTCAGGTACAGAGTGGCCGTATCACCAAGAGCGGACGCGCCCGCGTCATCCGCAAAAAGCAGCCGATTTACGACGGGGGCGTGGTGACCCTCAAGCGTTTTCAAGAGGACGTTCCCGAAGTGCGACAGGGCTTGGAGTGCGGTATCCGGCTGGGCAATTTCGACGAGTACGAGGAAGGCGACATCATCGAGTGTTATCAGCTCGAAAAGGTTCCCCAGACCCTCTGAGCCTTAGTCAACCGCTCTCCTTTTCCTTCTCTTCACCTTCCTATTTATCTACATCTAGACCCATGTCCTCGCGTCGACTTGTCCGTGTCTCCGAATCCATCCGCTCGGTTCTCGCCCGTCTCATCACCCGGGAACGCACGCTGGAAGGGCAACTCATCACCATCACCGGAGTCGAAGTCAGTCCCGACCTACGTCACGCCCAGATTTTTATTTCCCATCTCGACGGTTCCACTCCCGATGCACAGGTCATTCACACCCTGAATATGCTGAAAGAAGAGTGGCAGTCGGAAATCAACAAGTCCCTCCACATCAAATACACCCCCCGGCTCCATTTCCATGTCGATGAGGCACAAAAACGCGGCGACCGCATCCTACAGATCATGTCAGAGATCGAGCCTCCTCCCCCGGAAAAGGCTTAGCCCCGAAAACCCTGTCAGCGTGAACCCGGCTTGGGCGTAGCCGGCTTGAAACTAACTTGGATGACTTTTTGGCCGACTGTCGGAGATGCGGTTCCTGTATTGGGATCGTAATTGGAACGGGAGAGCGGGATGACTTGGGTCCCGGTGGAAAACGGATCAAACGAGGAATCGCCCGTCGGCACCTGAATATTGAAGGCCGTATCGCCGGTCTGAGTTAGGCCGAGATCGTGGTCAATCAATTGACCCCAAGCATAAACGTAACTAGCCATCTGCCTCGAATTCGCAAAAGGAGTGGTCATCACCGCAGCCGTGTTGCTGATCAGCCGTGCGCTCGGGCGAGTGGCACCGGATGGAGAGGAAACCCCGTCTGTGTAAGCCGCTCGAGTCATCCGTAAGAGATCGGCTCCCGCCGCACCCCAAGTCGGATGGAGAGGATTGTTCCCCTTCCCGTCCAAGGAAGGTACGGGCCCCTGCGCCCCCGGACCCTGCACCAAATCCGGAGGAAGGGATCCGGATTTCGGAGTTAGCCCCGCCAAAGTGGTGGCTTCATCAAAAAAGAAAACATTGTCCTGAATTTTTGTCAGGGAGGTGTTTCTTCGGATGATATCGGAGAGCCGGGTCGCACGGAGAGCGGTCAACTGTTTCCCACAGAAGGATCTCTCGTACCAGTTGGAATCACCATCCCGTGTCCGCTCAAATTGTTGGGCGATGATCTTTTGGAAGGTCTGGCCCACGCTGGAACCAGGGAGGTGATCTTCGGCCAGCCCCGCGACCCATAGATCCATCGAATCCACGCTTCCATAAAGAGAAAGCAACTTGGCTTGAAGGGCGGTATCCGAAGTGACCTGCGCCATGCTGGTGACTCTCGCCAGACCAATACCCGCCCGAACGGTGTTGTAATCCGGCAAGCCATGATCCCGTCCACGTTGAATATTCAGGGAAGCCAAATCCAATCCTCCGGCTCCCGGAGGGCCAAAGAGGAAGTTTCTCAACCCCTCCACCAATTGCGTGTCGACCTCCTGCGTGTTGTCTGTGGCGAGATATTTAAGCAAAGGATCAGGTCCATTGATCTTGAGAGGAGCAGGGTTGAAAAAACCAAAGGCCAAGGGCAATTCATCCGCGATTTCCACACCATCGTTGCTCAGGAACTGAATGTCATCATTGATCAGGGTATGTCCGATGCGGAACGCAGCCGTCGAAAACTCCGTCGCCAACCCCGGATTCACATCGGGCCGATATCCTGAATAGGGGCGAAGGGCGTTTGGGCCCAGCAGAGCTGGCAAAAACTCCTGATAGGTGATCACCTGTACTTCGGCGATCACCAGTCGCCTGACTTTCTGGTAGATCTGTTCGTCGCTCAGCTTCGGATTCCCGGTTGCGATGGCCGCGGCCAGAAGGTTATGTTCTCGCACAAAGAGGGTGTGGAGTGACGTAAGCTCAACATTTTCATTCGCCCGAATATCCCCAGCCAAAAAGAGTTGATTGTCGGGGAAAATATGGGCGTCGTTCGCGTTTTCAAAGCCACCGGTGTTGAGGGGCGGAAGATTGCCTGTGCTGGTTTTTAATCGCCCTCCCGCAAACTCCCGCAGGGCGTTGGCCCTATTAATGTCCGATCCATAAATCATGGAGGCATCGATGAAGGTCGAGATCTGGGTGATCTGCTGCCTGGGGTTGGGTGTGGTGGCCTGTAGGTTGAGGGTATTGGCTCCCGGGGCCCAATCGACGCTAGCCTTGAAGTTGCCGTTGGGCTCCACCGTTACACTTTTGCCGTTCAGAGTGACGTTGATTTGGGAGGGGGCATACAAATCGTGAACGACCGTACCGCAAAGGACAGCCTTCTGATCTTGGATCAACATTCCGTTAGCCATGTTTAGATTGATAAAAGAAGCCGTCGGGGCGGAGGTCACGGATCCAACCGGCGGAACTGGTGCAGGAGGCATCCCTCCCCCCGCCTTACGAAGATCCCGCTGAGCCACCCATCCATCCACTCCTGCATCGAAATCGATCTTCCACCAAAGATCTCCTACGGAACGCATCGGACCCTCCAGAATTTTACCCGGCACTTTGGCTTGCTGTTTCCCGGCATAGCTTCCCCCCATGGGCGGAGTTACCCAGACGGGAGTTGATGGACCGGTCTGGACTTTTTCTCCGATCGCAAAAACTTTGGAAAATGCCACCGAAGTTGATGAATTGATGGGTGCAGCTTGGACAAGAGCGGAGGCAAACAGGATAACGATACCCAGATTTTTATGTTTCATATCATCCAACTCCTTTCTCTAAGGGTACTATAACTCAGAGGCTGAAAATCGCTAGCGACTAAATTTTTATAATGCCGAGTCATGTGTCATGACCCAGCCGATTGTCTGAGTCAGCTTTTTTTAGGCCCTTTTCCCCCAGGATTTCGCGGTTTCTCGTTCCCGCCTTTTTCTTCTCCCCCAGACTCCTCACCACCTTCCTCCCCTGTCACGGACCCGGTCTCAAATTTCTTTTTTAGCTCCTGCAGGAAAGGAGTCATGTCGGACACCTTGTCCCAAACAGCCTTGGCCACATAAATCGGCTTTTGTGTCTCCAGAGCAACGGCCACGCAGTCGCTGGGGCGGGCATCGATCTCCGTAATCGAAGTCCCCCCCAGTCCCACCTGCCGAAGGGTCAAACGCGCAAAGTAGGTGTCATTCCGAAGATCATTGATAATCACCTTGTCCACGGTGATCCCAAAACCCTGGAGGATGAGATGGATCAGATCGTGGGTTAAGGGGCGTTCTCGTTTCTCCCCCTTGAGCAAAAGCGCGATCGAAGTGCCGACGCCGTGATCCACATGGATACTGAAAGTCTTGGTGTCGTTCCCCAGAAACACCGCCATACCGCTGGCGGCCGGCATCAGTCCGAGAATCTGCACATGGATCGCATCACTGGCCATGAAGGCATGCTAACTCCCGGCGGGGCGGTCGCAAGAGAACCGAAAGTTACATCGAATCGTTGCATTCCGATGCCTAAGCCGTCTATCAATGACGGCGTGCCATCTGCGCCAGAAACTTGGACGATCGAAGAGGCGATCCGCACCTACGGCATTGCCCGATGGGGCGGCGGATATTTCGGTGTCAATCCCGAGGGACACATCACCGTAAAACCGATGACCACGGAGGGCGCGGATATCGATCTCGCGAAAGTTGCCGCCCGGGCCAAGGAGCGCGGCCTCCACTTCCCCCTGCTCATTCGTTTTCACGATCTTCTCCGGCACCGGGTCCGGGCGATCAATCAGGCCTTTGCCGATGCCATCAAGACCGCCCGCTACAAAGGCGAATATCGCGGCGTTTTTCCGATCAAGGTCAACCAGATGCGGGAGGTGGTGGAGGAAATCCTCGATGCCGGCGAGCCCTTCCATTTTGGACTCGAGGTCGGCAGCAAGCCCGAACTCTTTGCCGGCTTGGCCCAACACCGCGATCCGGAAAGCCTCCTCATCTGCAACGGGTACAAGGATGCCGAATTCATCCGCACCGCCATGATCGGCCGGAAATTGGGAAAGAAAGTCATTCTGGTGATTGAAAAGCCAGAGGAGTTGAAGTTAGCGGTCGAGACGGCTCGGGCGATGCAGGTTCAACCCCTGATCGGGGTGCGGGTGCGTCTTTCAGCACGTGGCGTCGGCAAATGGGCCCTTTCCGGCGGCGACAGCGCCAAATTCGGCCTCTCCACCGGGGAACTTCTCGAGGCCATTGAATACCTTCGCAAGGAAGGCTGCCCGGAAGCCCTCCAGATGCTTCATTTCCATGTTGGCTCGCAGATTCCCGACATCCTCGCCCTCCGACGGGCCGTCCGTGAAGCTACCCGGTTTTATGCCCAGCTTCACCACCTCGGGCTCAAGCCCACCTATCTCGATGTGGGGGGAGGTCTAGCAATCGATTATGACGGCTCACGCTCCGATTCCGAGAGTTCCATGAACTACACTTTGGCGGAATACGCGCGGGACATCGTCCGCTCCGTCTCTGAGGTCTGCCGTCAGGAAAAGGTTCCCCACCCGAATCTGGTTAGTGAAAGCGGGAGGGCCACCGTCGCCCATCACTCGGTCTTGCTGGTGGAAGTCTTCGGCACCATTGAAAAGACTCTCCGACCCTTCGTTCCTGCCAAGGACGAGGATCCAGAGTTTGTCCGTCAACTTTCTGACCTCGTGGTTAATTTGAATCGAAAAAATCGGCAGGAATCCCTCAACGATGGCCTAGCGGTTAAGGAAGAGGCATCCACGCGTTTTGATCTAGGCCTTCTTGATCTGCCGACCAAAGCCCGGGTCGAAGACACCTTCTGGCACTTGGTCGAGCGGATCACCGCCCTTTACGTGAACGGGCGCCCACCCCCCGAGGAGATTCGCAAACTCAACGACCAACTCGGCATACAGTACCTCTGCAATTTCAGCGTATTCCAATCTCTCATCGATCACTGGGCCTTGAAGCAGCTTTTCCCCATCGTTCCCATTCATCGTTTGAACGAAGCCCCAATCCATAACGGGCGCCTCGTCGACATCACCTGTGATTCCGACGGCAAGATTGATCAATTTGTAGCCGGTTCTGGCATCCGGTCGACTCTCCCCCTCCACGCCCCTGCTGGCCAACCCTACATCCTCGGTTTCTTCCTCTTAGGCGCCTATCAGGACGTCATGGGGGACCTGCACAACCTCTTTGGATCGGTCAACGAGGCCCACGTCTATCTTGATTCTGATGAGCCGGACGGTTTTTATATTGAGGAAACGATCCCAGGTTTCTCCATCGCCCGCGTTTTGGGCAACGTCCAGTACGATCCCTCCCAGCTTTCCCGATTGATCAAATCCCAGGTCGATGAGGCCATCAAGGCCGACAAGATGAAGGCTACCGAAGGCATGGATCTGCTGGATTCGTACGAAAAAGGGCTCTCCCACCCCACCTACCTAAGCTTCGAAAACAGCTAAACCGGCCCCC
>Ga0114968_10003384_pt1 | contig 11982 bp, 10 predicted proteins | sample M_130807_EF_Meta_FD_87020 | JGI IMG/M metagenome (GOLD analysis project Ga0114968, IMG submission 87020) | Freshwater microbial communities from Lake Montjoie, Canada to study carbon cycling - M_130807_EF_MetaG | ecosystem: Environmental > Aquatic > Freshwater > Lake | place: Lake Montjoie... | reverse complement strand
GTTGGTCGGCCGTCACTTTGAAGAGGCTAAACTGCTAAAAGTCGCTGATGCCTTCCAGCGCGACACCACTTGGCATCGTCAACAACCAAAAGTTTGAAAGGCTATTGCGTCTGACATTGAGGCGGCCCGTCAACACAGGCCGTCGTTTCTGTCAATCACCATTGATTATTTGGGCTCGAGAAAAATGAAAATTATTCCTTCAGGGCAGACACTCGGTGCACAAGTGCAAGCGCTCGATCTCAGCCGAGGACTCACCGACACCGAGCTCGAGGCCTTGATGTTGGCGCTTGGCCGTCACAGTGTTTTAGAGTTTCCGAAGCAAACGCTGACGACCGCACAACTCAAAGCCTTTAGCCAACGCTTTGGCGAACTTTACGTGAGCCCCGGCGGTCGCGCACAGGCTGAAGGGTTTCCAGAGGTCATGATCTTGTCAAATATGATGCAAGACGGCAAACCTTTGGGCCTCAGTGATGCCGGGCAATCTTGGCACACCGATATGTCTTATTCAAACATAATCGCCTTTGCCAATGTTTTACATGGCACCGTCATCCCGCAACGCGAGGGCAAGCCTCTGGGTGCTACACAGTTTCGCAAGACCCGCGCCGTATACGACGATATCCCCGAAGAATTAAAAGGGCGACTCGAACATACAACTATTACCCATGATTTCAACAAGTTTTGGGACATGATGCGCAGCCGCCCAGGTAACACCCGCCCTGCGCTGAGTGAAGAAGAAAAACGCAAACGCCCTCCGGCTACTCACCCCACTTTCTTGACCCATCCGATCACTCGGCAAAAAGTGTTGTATGCCAATCCCGGGTACGCCATGAGAATCAACGAACTCAGTCAACAAGACAGCGACAAAGTGCTGGGCGATCTATTTGAATTACAAATGCAAGATAAATATCTTTACACCTATCGCTGGCAAAAAGATTCGCTGTTGATGTGGGATAACATCGGCACCATGCATAACGCGGTCGCAGACTACGGCCCAGACGAGCACCGTTACATCAGGCGTTGTCAGGTCATGGCTACGCATTTTTATGGGGCACAAGGTACCCGCGCACCGATATTTTTCAAGGCAGCCTGACCAACGTGTTTTAAAGCTATCTGAACCCAGTGGTTTGAGCCGCTTAACCCAAGCTTGAACAAACGAACCTACTCTATATATTTGCGTGGCCCATGACTTTTTTCTTGATTGCACGACGCCTTTTGACGTATCTCGCCTTATGCAGCGTAGCAGCGCCCTGCTTTGCGCAGTCATCAACGATGAACTATCCCACGCGGGCGCTACGTTTGCTCATCGCTTACACCCCCGGTGGTGCCACCGACATTGTTGGGCGCTTGCTTGCGCAAGAACTTTCGCTGCAACTCGGTCAAACAGTCGTCGTTGAAAACCGTGCAGGTGGAGGCACACTCTTAGCGACAGAGGCCTTGCGTAAAGCAGCACCCGATGGTTATACCCTGCTGTTCGGCACGAACGCGTTTGTGATTACGCCACTGCTACACGACACCCCAACGTACGATCCCGTCAAAGATTTTGAACCCATTGCGTTGACAACCATCCAGCCTTTGGGGTTGTTGGTGGCCCCGCAAACACAACTCAACACCACTGAAAAGTTAATTGCTTACGCTAAGCAATATCCAGGAAAAATTAACTTTGCCTCGTCTGGCAATGGTACTGCGCAGCATCTTGCCGGCGAAGCGTTTCGGGTTGCTGCCAACATTGACATCATGCACGTCGCCTACAAAGGGGCGAGTCCCGCCCTGATCGATTTACTGGCGGGTCGCGTCGACATGATGTTTACCTCGTTGGTCGGCAACATGGATCATGTCAAAGACGGCCGACTACTATTGCTTGCCACGACCGGCAGCAAACCCACGCAAGCCACACCCACGATACCCACAGTGGCACAGGCTGGCTTGACAGGGTTTGAAGCCTACACCTGGCAGGGCGTGATCGCACCGGGCGGCACGCCAGCGCCACTCATTGCGCTGCTCAATGCTGCCGTGGTCAAAGCCGCCCAAGCGCCCAAGATTGTCGAAACACTGGCGGCACAAGGCATGGAGGTCAAGACCTCAACGCCCGACGAGATGCGTGCGCTGTGGGCTAAAGATACGCAACAATACAAAACTCTTTTGCAGCGCACCAAAACCAGTATTCAGTAGGAAAACGTTCGGATAATTTTTCGCCTATGATTGCCCCACTTACTCGGAGATCATATGGCAACCTTTACCTCAAAACGTTTTACCCAACTCACCATTGATACTGTTGCGCCCGAAGCGCGCGACTTGGCTGACGACATCCTAAAGATTTCGAGCGTCGGGTTGGCCGGCCCCTACAACGTTATGCTGCGCAGCCCAGTGTTTGCCGATCGCATGAAAAAAATGCTCGACTATCTGCGCTGGAACTCTTCGATCCCAATGCGTTTAAGCGAATTGGCGATTTTGATTCAAGCCCGTATCTGGACCTCGCAGGTTGAATGGCATGCCCATTACCCCATCGCCTTGCGCGAAGGTTTGCCAGCGCACGTGGCTGACGATATCAAAGCAGGGATTCGTCCGCGCAATATGCAGCCCGACGAAGCGGCCGTCTATGATGTCTGTACCACCATGACTCAAAACCATGAAATCAGCGATGAGTTGTTTAACAGTGCCAAAGCGATCCTCGGCGAACAGCAAATCGTTGACGTGATTGCTGTCACCGGCACCTATGTGACCATCGCGATGCTGCTCAGCTTAGGCGAAGAACCGGTACCTGTCGGCAAGCCCTTGCCTTTCCCCGAAAAAGCGCGCTCAGCTTAAACCGGTCAAACACGAATACTCGCATCCGTCAGCCAAGACAACTCACCGTCTGGGCTGGCGTGCGAAACCTTAATCAAACAAGGGGCGACCCCTTTGATCCTGGCAGCCGAGCGATTCACCGCACTTATTAACCTTGATAGCAAGCGCTATGGCGAGGTCATCAAAGCCAGCGGAATTAAGGTGGATTAGCTCAATACGCGTATTTCTTAACCTGCCCTTCGTCCCACTCAATCCCTGAGCCGGGCTCGTTGCGTAACACCGCCTGACCCGCCACAATCTCAAGCGGAGTCTTTAAAATTGGGTTGGCCCAATCGACGTACTCAAGCCAATGCGCAGTGGGTGTGACACACATCAGGTGTGCGCTCACCTCTGGAAACAAATGAGTCGACATCGGCAAAGCGGCAGCATCAGCGATTGCCGCCGCACGCAGCCAACCCGATACACCACCAATGCGCTCGAGATCAGGCATGACATAGTCGCTTGCCTGCGCAGCAATGGCGCGCGACATATCACGCGAGCCCCAGTAGTTTTCACCAATCTGCACTGGGGTTTTCAACGCAGCCGCGACGCGCGCGCAGCCTGCATGATCATCTGCCCGCACGGGCTCTTCGATCCAGGTTAAACCTAAGTCATCGAGTGCATGACCTCGACGAATCGCCTCAGAGGGGTCTAAGCCTTGGTTGTAATCGGTCATCAGTCGAACGCCCGCTGGCAAGGCAGTTTGCACGGCTTTGACAGCCGCGACATCATCGTTTAAGTCAGCGTAGCCCAAGCGTAACTTCATACCCGTAAAGCCACCTGCTAGCAATTCGTTTGACTCACGCGCCAAAGCTGCGACCTCAGCGCGTTGCCCCGTTAGGCCTAAACCGCAACTGTTGTAAGCAGTCACAGGTTTGAGTTGCCCACCTAACAGGCAAGCCAAGGGTTGCCCGGCCCGTATGGCGAGCGCATCCCAAACCGCCATGTCGATTCCTGAGATGGCCATGCCGACTAAGCCGACTGCCCCGAGCAGAGTGAAGCGCTGCGTCAGAAGGCGTTCGATTTCAAACGGCACCAAGGGCTGTCCCACCAACAGACTTGCCATATCTTCAATCAGCGCCACTTGCGCTTTGAGTGCAAGTGGCGTGACTGCAAATAAATAGCTACGCCCCACCACCCCGTCTGAGGTCGTGAGGTCAAGCAACACCATCGGGGCTTTACTGACGGCTCCGGTCGATGTTTGCAAGGGCCGTTTGATGGGCGCAAACACGGCACGCGCCGTCAGTGAATGAATCGTCGTCATAGGTTGCCTCCGATGGCAAAACTGCGCGTTATTTCAGGTTCGAGAACGCAGTGGGCTTCAGAATTGTGCGCGAAACACCTGCAAGTAAGGCGCCATCTTTTTCAGAGGCGGCGCGTGCAGCCAGCCACTTTGGATCCGCCATAAACGTGGCCGAGGCGCGATCGCGATGGTTCATGTCGTCCCATTCGAGCATGTAATAAAAGTCATTGGTATTTTCGCCGATATCGACTGTCCAAAAACCTACTGGACGAAAATCGTGGGTTTTCCAGATTGGCACCGTATGATTGGCAAAACGCTCGATTAGGGCAGGCAATTTACCTGGGGCTGCGTGATAGACGCGAAGTTCATAAATCATGGGGTTGTCTCCTGAGAATCGATATTTTTATCGATTGATTGATTGTTATTGATACTTTGAACTTAGAACCAAGAGCTGAGCACTGAACCCTAAGCATTAAGAGCCGAGCCCTGATCATAACCAGAACTAACGCCTCATGAACAAGAATATACTAATGGTCTGATCTTGGGTCTGTCACCCAGTCTGTCTACAAAAGGTAACCTAAAGTGACTGAATTAAAAAAAATTGATACTACGCTCGGCACTGGCGCAGAAGCGACACCAGGTAAACACGTGTCGGTTCACTACACCGGCTGGCTCTTTGATGCGGCCGCTGCAGACCAAAAGGGCGCCAAGTTTGATAGCTCACTCGATCGCGGTCAATTGTTTGACTTCCCGCTTGCTGCTGGCCATGTCATTAAAGGCTGGGATGAGGGCGTGGCTGGTATGAAAGTCGGTGGCAAACGCACGCTGATTATCCCGTCTGAGATGGGCTATGGCGCGCGGGGTGCTGGCGGCGTGATCCCCCCTAACGCAACCTTGGTATTTGAGGTTGAACTGCACGGCGTCGAATAACGCTTAATCGAGCATCACTCTGCGGGCTATCGCGTTCGTAGTTTTTACATTAAAGTCAAACAGACTTTTTACAAATGTACGGACACTGATAGCCATGCAAACAATCATGACTCGCAAAATCGCGGTTGATCGCGACGGCCGCCGCTTGGGGGCTGTCATTACCGTGAAGCAAATTCTCGCCGGCTTGACCCTCCTCTTGCTATGCCATGCGACGGCGCAGGCGCAGGCACAGCCCTCTGTCATACGCCTGATGGTGGGGTTCCCAGCCGGCGGCGGGACGGACGCTATCGCCCGTGTGCTAGGCGAACAACTCGGCCCTGCCTTGGGCGCCAACGTGATCGTCGAAAACAAGGCCGGCGCAGGCGGGCAAATTGCCGCTCAGGCTTTAAAAATAGCCCCTAAAGACGGGTCGGTGCTATTTTTATCGCATGACCATACGATTTCAATTTTGCCCTTAGTGCTCAAAAACCCAGGGTTTAATCCTCAACAAGATTTCACACCCGTCGCAGGGTTTGCCTCTTTTGCCAATGGCCTGGCCACATCGCCAGGCACACCAGTCAACTCATACACACAATACCTCGCTTGGATGCGTGCGCAAGGCCAAGCCAATCTGTCTATCGGGATCCCGGCCCCGGCCTCGGTACCAGAGTTTTTAGTAAAAGTGCTCGCCACGCAAGAAAAACTTGATTTGCAACCCATCCCCTACCGCGGTAGTGCCCCCATGCTGATAGATATGCTGGGCAACCAGATCCCTGCAGGCGTAGCCTCAGTGCCTGACTTTATCGAATACATCAAAGCGGGTAAGGTACGAATGTTAGCGGTCATGGGCAAACAGCGGCAAGCCTTGCTACCCGAGGTCCCCACGCTGACCGAACTTGGCTTGACTGGTTTTGACGACCTGCCCTATTACGGCATTTTTGCGCCCAGCGGCACACCACAACAGGTGATCATCCGCTATGCCACCGCCATCGAAAGCGTATTACGCCAACCGCAAGTACTCGAACGCCTGCAGAGCCTAGGCCTAACCATTGAATTCATGCCACCGGCTTCGCTTGCCGAGCGTGAGCGCGCCTACTCAAAAAGCTGGGAACGCGTAATTCAAGGCAGCGGCTTCGTACCGCAGTAATATGTCCGAATCACTATCCCATCAACATCGTTGCATTACGATCACGTGAACTCGATTGTTTAAGCCCATGTCAAAGTCTGCGCTATCGCTACGCGTTAACCGTCAGTTTTTAAGCACGATCGGTGATGCGCTTGATGGCGTCAAGACAGCGATGTGCGTTTTTGATGAGCGGGATCATACCGTCTACTGGAACCGCACTTTTTTAAATCTGTTTCCAGAACACATTGGAAAAGTGTTTGAAGGTGAGCCCTATCGGGACAATTTAAAACGGTTTTATAGTGCTCGTTTAAGCTCTGCTGATTTGCTCAATATTGAGCACTTCATTTCAATGGGTATCGACCGGCATCACGCCCAAATGCGCCCCTACAGCTTTGATCATCGCGATCAACGCGTACACGTGTCGTCTTTGCCCCTGCCAAATGGTCAGCGTGTACGTATCTGGAACACAGAGAAACTTGCGCAGCACGAACGACGCGCCCATAGCCCACAAGCAAAAGCGGTGATCTCAGACGAAACGGCCGAACTGCTTGATCGTTTACCCGATGGCGTCATGATCTGCGACCATGACGGCAGGCTGAAATGGGTCAATCAGGCCTTCGTTGACATGTATGGCTGTCGCGATCAACAAACGTGCCTAAACCACTCATTTTTTTATGTGTATGACCAAGCCTGGCAACAAGGGCAAAGCCCTGAGGCACTCGCCCTCAAGAAGCCTCGCGCTGACTTGATCGAACAGTTCAATTTTTCGGGCACGCCCTTTGATCTCATTTTGCCTGGCAACCGCACGATACGTGTGATTACCTCAAAAACAGTGCATCAAGACACCATTTACACACACATGGATGTCTCTGAGCTTGAATTGCAAAAATCCTTGTTAATGCAGGCGCAAGCCCAATTGCTCGACCTGGCGCATCAAAAGTCGGACTACCTCGAAGAACAAATGCTGTCTACACTGAATGCCATTGCGCTCGCGCGAGACAATGAAACTGGGCAGCACATTTTACGTACGCAACGTTATGTCAAAACACTTGCGCTTCGACTGCGTACGTTGGGACATTATCTTGAAGAGCTGAGCGATACTGACGTCGACACGATGTATAAAGCTGCACCTTTGCACGATATCGGCAAGGTCGGCATACCTGATAACATTCTCTTAAAGCCTGGACGCCTAACCGAGGATGAATGGTTGATTATGAAGACGCATGCCATCATCGGTGAAAATACGCTTGCCGCCACGAAACGCGACAAAGAACAGAACAAACTCATCACCGTTGCAAAAAATATTGCGGGTGGACACCATGAGTGGTGGAACGGTGCAGGCTATCCGAGAGGCTTGCAAGGGAATAAGATCCCACTTGAGGCTCGCATTATGGCCTTGGCTGATGTCTACGATGCGTTGGTCTCAGAAAGAGTCTACAAAAAAAACTGGACGCACGAGAGCGCCGTTCAATTCATTTCTGAGAAAAAAGAGATTCAGTTCGACCCACTTGTCGTCGAGGCGTTTTTGTCCGAAACAGACGCCTTCAAACAGATTGCGATAGCGTTCAAAGACTGAAACCTACTCGGATCGCAGACGCAGCAAAGATCTAGAAAAGACCTTTGCATAGCATTGCCAACCTAAGCACATCGGCACAGAAGGCAATCGCAATGGATTGCGCTCATACTGAGCGCACCATAAAAAAACTGACCCAGTGGGTCAGTTTTTTTACTTCAAATAAAGTCAAACGAATTTATCTGAGCAGTACAGCAGGCGACGCTGGGATGGAACCCGGTACTTTCGTCAAAGTTAACATTTGTGACAACATCACTAAGACCAGATTGGTGTACGAAGAAAAATCATCATCTTTGGGAATAGAGTAAGTCTCACCCTGATATTTAACACTCATCAGCGTTGGTCCAGAAGTACTACCTTTGTTAACAACAAACATAGGCCTCGAGCGCGCCACAACCTCTTCTGGTGTTGAGTTAGCATAAGTGGTTGAAGAATCAACCACTTTGACCATGCGCGGCTCAGCTTCATTTTGAAGGCGAACAACAGAACCTAAAAATTCGAAAACGTTACGCACAGAACGCAACTTAATCACCATGGTCACCAACGGTTTAGTGCTGCTAGACGATGCTGCTGCACCATTAGAGGTCTTGCAATACGCGGAAGGTGCGACCCTAAACGGCAAACCTTCATCGCTAGCAGACTGCTGCAAGCAGATGCGAAAATCAGGCGGCATAGCCCTCATCAGCTGAAACCCGTCACGACCGCCAGGTAATTTAGTAGGTAGCAGCAAAGTTCCGGCGTTAGCAGTTGCCATCGCAATACCCTGCAGGTTACGGTTGACCGTTTCAGCATCCATTGGTGCCGAAGCTGGCAGCATCGTTTCAACTATCTCGGTGGTGATGCCCGCGCGTACCAAATTGAAAAGCGTTTTTTGGAAATCTAAAAACTTTGGGCTGTAAGGATCGTTGAACACTTTCGCGACAGTCTTTCCTTGCGTATCTAGGCCCTCAATCGACTCAATGACAAGTGAAAACAGAAGGTCGCGATTTGCGATTTGAGAGTTCGCTAAACTTGCAACCGCACTTGGCTGCATACTAGCAAGAAATGAAGCCATAAAGCTTGCATTATCAAGCGACGATTGTGAGAAAGTAAAGCCGTTGTTTACAGAAAGTGATGCGGTTCCGGTGACATTAGAACCCGAAGCAGGCGTAAAGAAACCTGCAACCGATGACCCAGGTGCAACACCATTAATCGTAGGCCCCACTGACAAGCTGCTGGTCACGGTGCCAGAACCCGTTACGCTGGGCATGTCTAAAAAGCTTACCGGCATGGCTTTCGAAGCGCGAACAACGTTTAGCAACACATTATCATTTGCGTATTGTTCGAGCACATCACGATAGGCCGACGACATTTCACGAAAACTTGTCGAATTTGTCAGCGCTCCACAACCCGTCAATACGGATACCAATACAACCGGAACAAATTTCAAAATCCTTAGCATATATGCCTCATAAAAAAATGACAATTTTTATAAAAAATAAAGAAAAATTTAAAACTCGAAAAAACTTCACAAAAACTCAAAAAAATAATTCATTGTGTTGCTAACTTGATCTTCGACCAACATCGTGCAGCCGACTGGATCTTCCACCAACATCATGCCAACGGCTTGATCTTCCACCAACGATTAGTTTCAGTTTCTGGCTCTGGCTTTGTCTCTTGGGTTGACCGTTGAACAACACGACATGGTCTCAACCCCAAGAGCCCATAAAAAACCATAACAGGCGTTAGTAAGACTGAAAATAAAAGAACACCCCAAAAGCCGATACGACAATTTCTTCCATAAATAGCAACCACTAGGCAAGCACTAAAGTACACAATCGTCAAAATCATAACAATCTCCAAAAGACTAAAGAGCCATTCGTGTTGGCTGGTCGCATTTCTACTTTTTAGCTGCAGCAGGGGGGGTTGCCCCCTGGGGTGGTGCACCGCTCTGCGGTCCAGCGCCAGCACCCGCTCCAGTATTCTGTCCTGCAGTTGTTCCAGCGCTAGGTGCAGCACCGGCCCCTGCTGCACTCGCTGCAGCTCCGGCTCCGGCACTAGGCGCATCCGCTTTACCTCCTGCGGCACTCCCTGAAGTGGCCGGCGCTACTGAAACGGGGTTCGTTGAATCGCTATTCAAAATAAGCGGCATGCCGTTAGGCGAAGAACCAAAAATCACGACTTTTGAATTATTAGATTCAGCCAGCTTGAGGGTGGCTTCAATCCCCCTAATTTTCAAATAGGCGTCGGTCAAACCAGCGTTCACGATATCTTGATATTTTTTAATACCGCCCGCCTCAACCTCTTTGCGTTCTGCCTCAAGGACCGCGGCCTGCACTTTAAACACGCCCGCCTCGGCAATCTGCGACTCTGAAATCTTATTACGAATAGCCGCCTGTATCTCTGCAGGGAACTCCATTGATTCGAGCTGCACTGCAGAAATGCGCAGCAACCTGACATTATCGAGACCGGGAGGCCCGAGTTTTTCTAAAATCACTTTATCGGCTGTAATTGCAATATCACCCGTCACTTTTTCGAGCTGTTTGGTGAAAGCCTCTTGTGAACTTACGTCGGCAAACATGACCCTTGTCTTACCGGTGACCTCAGGCAAAACAATCTTAGTCAGGTAGTCGGCGCCAACAAACTTATGCAGCATCGGTAATGCGAACTTGTTGACCTGATATTGAAAAGATACTTTGATATCTGATCTCAGCTGATCCTTTGTCAACACTTCCATATGAATCTGCTTCATTTGCACTTGAGCGTCATACTGCGTGACGGTATTCAAAGGAAACACAATATTGAGGCCTTCGTTCAATATCTCATTCATTGAAACCCCACCGAGCATGGGTCGGTAAATCACGCCAACCGACCCCGCCGGGATGACAATCACGATCCTATTCCATAGCACTACGACCGCCATTGACACAAGAATGACCGAAAATAGTAGCCCTATAAAATTTTTATTAATCCACCCCGTGAAGATACGCGTCAGCCATATCAGCGGATAAAAAATAAAAGTCAACACTCGCTTACAAATCGTTCGAAATCGACTTAGCATAATTTAATCTTGATATTGTGCGTGAATAGACTGGCCGTTTTTCATGTGGATAACATGATCCGCTAACTGGTAGTAATGGTCATCATGCGTAATCGCAATCACCATCTTGCCCCGTTCTCGTAGCTTAGGAATGATGTGCTCATAGAATTCTTTTCTAAATTCAGGATCTTGATCGGCAGCCCACTCGTCTAACACAATAATTTTTTTATGCTCAAGCATCGCGACCAATAAGGCCAACCGCTTGCGCTGTCCGGTCGAAAGATTTAGATCAGAGAAAACACCATCATCGATTGAGACCTTGTGTTGTATCTGAAACAGATTAAGAAGTTCGTTGAGTTCAGTCTCGTCGGTTACCGAAATACCGTAAAGCTTCTTAAATAAGTAAAAGTCGTTAAATACCACTGCAAACAAGTCGCGATAGGCCGCATTGCTAGGCTCAGCGATCGGCTGTCCGTTTACGAGTACTCGACCGCTCTGAGACTGATACAAACCGAGTAACACACGAATCAAGGTGGTTTTACCAGAGCCATTATTACCCCGAATAAAATACACTTTACCCGCCTCAAACTGGTAACTAATAGGGCCTAGCTCGAAGGATCGTGTCGCGCCCTCACCGCCATGCACATACGTTACCTTATCCAGCGTCAGGGTATTCACCTCAGCAAACTCAGTCAGTCCAGCAGACGTCCGATCAGCGCTCACTAATGACAGTTTGTCGCTAAGCTCTCGCAAATTTCGTGCCGCAATGTTTGCGACCGAAAGGTTGGGCACCAAGATGATTGCCGAAGATACCGAACTCGCTAGAAATAAAGCGGTCGTCGTAACACTTAGCACGTGAGATGCAAACTCATTCGAAAAAACCGGTACGACAAAAATGATCAATCCAACAACAAGAAACATCATCATCTGTAGATACAGAAAGAATCGGGTGATGCGTTGGATGAATTCTGTTTTTTCGATCGTGACAGATTTCGACTCATCAATCATATCCCTCGTCAACCCAAGAGCACGGGGCGAATTCATTTTAACTTCTTTAAAACCGCTTAAAAATGATCCATACAGCCCATTGACCTGCGCCTCTCTGACGGATAAGACTTGTAGTGCGTCGACCAATTTAGTGAGTTCAACAATCCCTACAACAAGCATAATCAAGGTTGCACCAGTTAAAATAAGAGCAGCCGCCACCGAAACCGTACCCAAATAAAGCAATAGAAAAAAAACAGTCAACAATGACTGAAATACCGACAAGAGTGAACCGACTGTTTGCG
>Ga0114968_10003382_pt1 | contig 11984 bp, 7 predicted proteins | sample M_130807_EF_Meta_FD_87020 | JGI IMG/M metagenome (GOLD analysis project Ga0114968, IMG submission 87020) | Freshwater microbial communities from Lake Montjoie, Canada to study carbon cycling - M_130807_EF_MetaG | ecosystem: Environmental > Aquatic > Freshwater > Lake | place: Lake Montjoie... | reverse complement strand
GATAGGATGGATAGGCTGGATAGGCTAGATAAGCTGGATAGGCTGGATAGGCTAGATATGCTAGATATGCTGGATAGGCTAGATAAGCTAGATAAGCTGGATAGTTTCTACTTCTTAGCAATGTCTCCTGAAAGTGACGTTGCGTTTTTTTATGGTTTATGGTTTAAAACGCTTTGCTGCCTGCCTGCCGGTAGGCAGGGTTTAAGGGTTTAAGTCGCTGCGCTGGTTTAAAGGTTTAATTCGTTTCGCTGGATTTAGCGTTTACGCGAAATAAAAAACCATTCGATTTCAAATCAAGTAAAAATGTTCCATAGGAACATGTCGTCTCTAGAAAATAATTGAAATTATTTTCGGTCAACGTTCCATAGGAACGTATGGTGATATTGATTTCAATGTATAAAATGATGATTTAAACATTAATTTGCATAAATGAACAAAAGAATCAACATCCCATTTATTATCATCAGTTTATTAATGTTGAACAATAGCCTTTTAGCTCAACAATATTCTCATCAAGACACATTAAGAGGTAGTATTGGAGATGGCCGTTTGAAATGGAATGTGCTTCATTATGACATTACCGTCAAACCAAATATTGTAAACAGAACAATTGAAGGTGTCAATGTTATAACCATTCAAGATAGCGGGATGACAACCATACAGCTGGATTTGCAGGAACCTATGCAAATAGACAGCATTTTTGGAGATCAAGGAAAATTGTCATTCAATAGAGAGGGAAATGTGTATTGGATTAATTTCATTCCATCGATACAAAATGCCTTATACCCCAAAAAGAAAATTGAAGTATATTTTCATGGCAAACCACGAATAGCCAAACATGCCCCTTGGGATGGTGGATGGGTTTGGACTCACGATAAACAAAATAATCCATGGGTAAGTGTGGCTTGTCAAGGCCTAGGCGCCAGTGTTTGGTTCCCTTGTAAAGACACTCAATCTGATGAGCCGGACAATGGAGCAACATTAAACATCATCGTTCCAGATACATTGCAAGCCATTGGAAATGGTAGGTTGACATCAGTGAAAAAATTAGACAATCATCTAGACAAATACACGTGGGAAGTGACTTCTCCAATCAATAATTACGATATCATTCCCTACATCGGCAAATACAGCCATTTTTCTGAACAATACAATGGATTAAAAGGCAATTTGGATATGGATTACTGGGTATTAAATGACAATCTTGAAAAAGCAAAAACACATTTTACTGATGCCAAAAAACTTATAACAGCACTGGAATATTGGTTTGGCCCCTATCCTTTTTATGAAGATGGTTACAAGCTGGTTGAAGCGCCTTATTTAGGCATGGAACACCAAAGCGCAGTGGCTTACGGAAATGGTTATACGAAAGGTTACATGGGCAGCGATCGCTCTGGAACTGGGCATGGATTGAAATGGGATTTTATTATTGTACACGAAAGTGGCCACGAATGGTTTGGCAATAGCATTACTTCTAAAGATATTGCTGATATGTGGATTCATGAAAGTTTTACCAATTATAGCGAGGTTCTTTTTACAGAATATTATTATGGCAAAGAAGCTGCTAACGAATACGTGATTGGCTTAAGAAGAAATATCAGTAATGATGTGCCGATTATAGGCGACTATGGCGTTAATCATGAAGGCAGTGGCGATATGTACGACAAAGGCGCCAATATGATTCATACCATCAGACAAATTATCAACAGTGATAAGAAATTTAGAATCCTATTGAATGATCTATCTAAAGAATTTTATCATGAAACAGTAACGACAACACAAATCGAAAATTTCATTTCAACGAATACTGGAATTGATTTTTCGAAAGTATTCAATCAATATCTGAGAACAACAAAAATCCCACAATTCACCTATCAATTCAAAGCTGGAAAATTTTATTATAAATGGGAAAATGTAGTCCCGGGTTTTGATATGCCGATAAAAATAACAATTGGAAATAAACCTGAAAAATGGATGTATCCAACCACAACTTTTAAATCAATAAAAATGAAATCATTGGATAAAAGTATCAAAGTGAACGCATCTTTTTATGTAAACACTAGTAGTATAAATTAATTCTGTTGCACTAGTTTCTGTTGCTCCGAAATAATATATCTTCCTGCACCAATAAATCTATTGTGATAATAGTCTTCATTCAGACTGCTAATGATAACGCCTTCTTTAGTACTTGAATGAATAAAATAATCATTCATCAAGTAAACGCCAACATGACTAACACCGCCTCTTGTATTGAAAAAAACCAAGTCTCCTTCCGACATGTTTTCTTTATTTATTTTTTCACAAACTTTATATTGTTCGCTAGCCATTCGAGGCAAATTTATTTTATAAACTTCTTTGCATAGCATGCTGCTAAATCCACTGCAGTCGATACCAGATTTTGTGCTGCCTCCAAATCTGTATCGAGTATCCATCCATTCTTCAATGAATTCGTAAAGCGGCTTGTTATTTGCTTTCTCAATTTCTACATCTAATAATTGTGCATACTTAATTTGCAATTGACTGAGTTGTTCAATTTCATCGTCTTTTATAATTTCAATTTTTTGTTTTGTTTGGATGGGATTTGTCTCTTCATCTTTTATAATAATAGAAGTAGCCTTATTTTCATTTCTGCTTAATTCTATGCCTTCTATAAAATGAGGTGTTGACGAATTAGACGATTTGTTTTTTTGAGCAAACAATAGTATCGCATTCAGCGAAAACAATAAGATTAATATGTTGCTTTTAAAAAATGGCAAATTAATTGTAGTTGTGGTGAGGATAGAAAAATGTGTTTGAATCTAAACTAGATTCAATTCACAAATAGTTCTTTTTAATTCAGTCTGCAAAACTAACCTTTTCGAAGCTTTTTAAGTGTCAATTACACGATTATTTTAAAGAAATAAATCAAAAATGTGGAAAAATCCCAATCGTTTTATAACCCAAACAATCCGATATTTGAAGGCTGATGTTTCATTACATTTGATCTTTTTACAGCGTGTTTTTCCTGCTTAAATCGACAATTGTATTTTTAAATCCATCTGATATTTGAAATGAAATTTAGTCACTTACACGTCCATACCCAATACTCGCTGCTCGATGGTGCCGCATCAATCAAAAACCTTTACAAAAAAGCCATTAAAGATGGCATGCCTGCATTGGCAATCAGCGATCATGGCAACATGTTCGGCGCATTTGAATTTGTAAAAGAAGCTTATAATAATCTAGACGAATTTGGGAAGCCCAAAATAAAACCTATTGTAGGTTGTGAATTTTATATTACCCAAGACAGAACCAGAAAAACATTCAGCAAAGAAGAAAAAGACCCAAGACATCATCAGATTTTATTAGCAAAAAATGAACAAGGATATAAAAATTTAGTCAAGCTCACATCTCTCGGATACATTGAAGGCATGTATTCTAAATATCCAAGAATCGACAAACAACTCATTCATAAATATCATGAAGGTTTGATTGCCACTACTTGCTGTTTGGGCGCATTGGTTCCTCAAACGATTATTAAAAGCGGTGAAGACGAAGGTGAAAATGAATTCAAATGGTGGCTGAATATTTTTCAGGATGATTATTATGTGGAACTGCAGCGCCATGGCATGGCAGAACAGGATAAAGTTAATGAGGTGTTGCTTCGTTTTGCTAAAAAATACAATGTGAAAGTGATCGCCAGTAATGATAGCCATTACGTTGATCAAAGTGATTTCAATGCACATGATATTTTGTTATGCATCAATACCGGTGAAAAACAAAGTACACCTGCTCTACGTGAATTTAATGATGACGATGTCTCGAGTAAGAATAAACGATTCGCATTTCCCAATGACCAGTTTTATTTTAAGACATCAGAGGAAATGAGCAAAGTGTTTTTTGATTTACCCGAAGCCATAGACAACACGAATGAAATTGTAGATAAAGTAGAATTGCTTGATTTAAAAAAGGACATACTTCTACCCCATTTTGTGGTGCCTGCAAATTTCAAAACACAGGATGAATATCTCGCCAGCATTACTTGGGCAGGCGCAAGAGATAGATATAAAATTCTAACTCCCGAAGCTGAAGAAAGAATACAGTTTGAATTAGGCGTTATTGAGAAAATGGGTTTCGCTGGTTACTTTTTGATTGTTAGTGATTTCATCAGAGCGGGTCGTGAAATTGGTGTTTTTGTTGGGCCTGGTCGTGGTTCTGCTGCTGGAAGTGTGGTCGCCTATTGTATCGGGATTACCAACATCGATCCTATCAAATACAAATTGCTATTTGAACGTTTCTTAAATCCCGAGAGAAAGTCAATGCCCGATATTGATACGGACTTCGATGATGAAGGCCGTCAGAAAGTAATCGATTATGTAGTTCAGAAATATGGCAAAAATCAGGTGGCACAAATCATCACTTACGGTACAATGGCTGCTAAAAGTAGTATCGCCGATGTGGCTAGAGTAATGGATTTGCCATTGGCAGAAAGCCGCGCGATTTCAAAATTGGTTCCTGAAAAACCAGGTATTTCTTTAAAGCGTTTATTGAAAGCGCCATTTACTGCCAAAGAAGCCAAAGACGGAGAAAAATCTCTTGAGGAAAAAGAACAACTTAGTTCTGAAGATTTTGAATCGGTAAAAAAACTGAGAGAAATTTACAATGGCAATGATTTACAAAGTAAAATTCTTCATGAAGCTGAAGTTCTTGAAGGTTCTGTAAGAAACACAGGTATTCATGCAGCAGGTATTATCATTGCTCCAAAAGATCTGACAGATTTAATTCCAGTTGCCACTTCAAAAGAATCTGATCTTTGGTTAACACAAATTGAGGGCAATACGATTGAAGAAGCCGGTGTTATCAAAATGGACTTTTTGGGACTGAAAACTTTATCTATTTTAAAAACGGCTCTTTCTTTAATCAAACAAAATCATGGAGTAGAAATTGAAATCGATAATGTGCCGCTCGATGATGAAAAGACTTATCGCTTATACCAACAAGTTGATACCAATACTACGTTCCAGTTTGAAAGTGCCGGTATGCAAAAATATCTCCGTGAACTCAAGCCTGATAAATTTGATGATTTGATTGCCATGAACGCCTTGTACAGGCCAGGCCCAATGGCTTATATTCCTCAGTTTATTGCGCGTAAGCATGGAAGGGAAATTGTGACCTATGATGTTGATGACATGCAGGAATATCTGGAAGAAACATATGGTATCACGGTTTATCAAGAGCAGGTGATGTTACTCTCTCAGAAGCTGGCAGGATTTAGCAAAGGAGATGCGGATGTGTTGAGAAAAGCCATGGGTAAAAAACAGATTGCCACGCTGAATAAAATGAAGGTGCAGTTTATTGATGGTGCTACAGCAAAAGGTCATCCTAAAGATAAGCTGGATAAAATATGGACAGACTGGGAAGCATTTGCACAATACGCTTTTAATAAATCTCACTCTACTTGTTATGCGTTTGTGGCCTATCAGACAGCATATTTAAAAGCTCATTATCCAAGTGAATATATGGCTGCTGTTCTGAACCATGCGGGCAGTATTGATAAAATCACCTTCTTCATGGAAGAATGTAAATCAATGGGATTGAAAGTACTCGGCCCTGATATCAATGAATCTCAAAATGGTTTTGCGGTAAATAAAAAAGGTGAAATCCGTTTTGGTTTTAGTGGTTTGAAAGGTGTGGGCGAAGCTGCCATTGATAACATTATTGAAGAGCGAGGAAAGAGCGGTCATTTCAAAGATATTTTTGATTTGGTTAAAAGATCCAATCTAAGATCGGTAAATAAAAAATCAGTTGAGAGTTTGATTCATAGCGGTGCTTTCGATTGTTTTAAAGATATGCATCGTGCACAATTTTTCTATCAGGCTCCCGGCGATACCAATGCATTGGAAAAGATTATCAAATTTGGTTCGGTATATCAATCGCAGTCATCTAGTTCAACCAATACTTTATTTGGCGACATGCAAATGCCTGATATCATTCCACCAAAAATTCCACCTTGTACTCCATTTCAATTGATTGAGCAGCTCGATTTCGAACGTGATGTAACCGGCATGTACATCAGTGGACACCCTTTGGATAATTTCAAATTTGAATTGGCTTATTATAATATCAATCCTCTTAATGAATTCAATATTGTAAAAAATGCAATCGCTGAAACGCCCAACACAAGGCAGTTTCGACTTGCAGGCTTAGTGATTGATGCGCAACATCGCTTGACTAAAACAGGTAAAAACTTTGGTGTGTTGCATCTAGAGGATTTTAGTGGCAAAACTGAATTCATGCTTTGGAGTGAAGATTACCAGAAATACTCTCACTATCTTGAAGCTGGAAGAATTGTTTTGATAGAAGGCTCATTCAAACAACGTTTTAATAATGGTCAATACGAATTCAAAATTTCAAAATTTCATTTACTGGAGACATTGAAAACAACAATCACAAAACAAATTATTTTGGAATTGTCTCCCCAACTTTTAGATGAAAATTTAATCAACTTTATAGAAGAAAATACTAAAAAACATCCCGGCAAAACAACACTGAAATTCAATATTATCGATGAGTTAAGGCAAAAAAAACTAGGCATGTCTAGTTTTGAAAAAGGCATCACAATGAATGACGATATCATTGAGTTTCTTGCATTGAACAAACACATTGACGTATATGTTTCAACAATATGACAACCTGCCTCAAATTTTCTTTCAACATTAAATTTATTCAATGTGGATATGTCATTTGTGCATGAAATAAATATGGACTTAAATTTGTAACCCTATTAATAAATACATTCAAAATCTAAAAAATAAAAACATGGCATTCGAATTTACAGACGCAAACTTCAAAGTAGAAGTATTAGATTCAGATAAATTATCAGTAATTGATTTTTGGGCAGAATGGTGTGGCCCTTGCAGAGCTATCGGACCCGTTATCGAAGAATTAGCTAAAGAATATGATGGAAAAGTAAAAGTTGGAAAAGTAAACGTTGATCACAATCCACAGATTTCTATGGATTATGGCATTACCAGTATTCCTGCTATTTTATTTGTAAAAAATGGTGAAGTAGTTGACAAATTAGTTGGCGCTCAACCTAAAGCCAATTTCGTAAAGAAAATTGAAGCTCATAAATAGTTTTTCTGTATTTCCCCCAAAGAAAAGAGGCTGTTTAGCGCTAGTTTATAACTAGTGTTAATTCAGCCTCTTTTTATTCTAGCGCCGGTTTTAGCGCAGGTTTGAAACCGGTGCTAAATCATGAGCGTGTGTCTTCTTAATCATCCAATTTCAATACCGCCAAAAACGCTTCCTGAGGTATTTCCACATTTCCTATCTGACGCATACGCTTTTTCCCTTCTTTCTGCTTTTCCAATAATTTTCTTTTACGGCTGATATCACCACCATAACATTTAGCGGTAACATCTTTACGCATCGCACTGATATTTTCACGCGCGATAACTTTTGCACCAATAGCGGCTTGTATAGCAATCTGGAATTGCTGACGAGTTAATAGTTCTTTTAGTTTCTCACAAAGTTTTCTTCCAAATTCATGCGAGCGACTTCTGTGAATTAAGGCACTCAAAGCATCAACTTTTTCGCCATTTAACAAGATGTCCATTCTTACGATATCACTGTCTCTGAAACCGATTGGCGAATAATCAAAAGAAGCATAACCTCTAGTTTGAGATTTTAGTTTATCGTAAAAGTCAAATACAATTTCAGTTAAAGGCATTTCAAAAGTCAATTCTACTCTTGAAGGTGTGAGATAACCTTGATGTATCAAATTACCACGCTTACCAATACACAGCGTCATGATGTTGCCGATATAATCTGGTTTGGTGATAATCTGTGCTCTAATAAATGGTTCTTCAATCCTGTCTGTTCTGGTGGGATCCGGTAATGTAGCCGGATTGTGAACGTCTATTTTTTCACCTTTATTTGTATAAGCGATAAAACTTACGTTTGGAACGGTAGTAATTACTGTTTGATTGAATTCTCTTTCCAGACGCTCTTGAATGATTTCCATATGCAGCAATCCAAGGAATCCGCATCTAAAACCAAATCCTAATGCCTGTGAAGTTTCCAATTCGAAAGTTAGAGAAGCATCATTCAATTGAAGCTTTTCCATACAATCTCTTAATTCTTCAAACTTATCAGTATCAACTGGGAAAATCCCGGCAAAAACCATTGGCTTTACATCTTCAAAACCATCAATTCTTTCATGGGTTGGATTGGCAACTGTAGTTAGTGTATCTCCTACTTTTACTTCTTTGGCGTTTTTTATACCGGTGATGATGTATCCCACATCTCCGCAATGAACACTTTCTTTCTTCTCCATTCCTAATTTCAGGATACCCACTTCATCAGCTTCATAAGTCATTTCAGTACTGAAAAACTTAACCTTATCACCTTTTTTAAGAGAGCCGTTAAAAATTCTATAGTAAATGATAATACCTCTGAAACTATTGAAAACGCTATCAAAAATCAACGCTTGTAAAGGAGCATTAGGATCGCCTGTAGGAGCCGGAATTCTTTCGCAAATAGCTTCCAAAATCCCTTCAATGCCGATACCTGATTTACCGCTGGCCAATAAAATGTCCTCTTCCTTACAACCGATTAAATCGATAATCTGGTCTTTCACTTCCGGAATCATGGCGCCATCCATGTCAATTTTATTAATAACAGGAATGATTTCAAGATCATTTTCTATCGCCAAATATAAATTACTAATGGTTTGAGCTTGAATACCCTGAGTAGCATCAACTAACAATAAAGCGCCTTCACATGAAGCTAATGCTCTACTTACCTCATAACTAAAATCCACATGGCCTGGAGTATCAATAAGATTTAGAATGTATTCTCCGCTTTCAACTGCATTTGGAGCAGTTGTTTTCTTATAAGGATAATTGATTTGAATCGCATGACTTTTGATGGTGATTCCTTTTTCTCTTTCCAAATCCATGTCATCAAGCACCTGAGCCTGCATTTCTCTTTCACTAATCGTATTTGTAGTTTGCAACAATCTGTCTGCCAAAGTACTTTTACCGTGGTCAATATGAGCGATGATGCAAAAGTTTCTTATGTTCTTCATTTCAGCCATTACACTTTAGGAAGGCAAAATTAGCTTATTTTATGCGGATTTTCTATATTAAACGAATCCATTTTCAAAAGAAAAAAACACGGCTTAAATTTCATTTTATTAATGCATTGTTTATCTTTAGCATCCAAAAATTAAAATTTATAAAATATGGACAACAATCTTTTTCAGGACAATTTTAGCGGAAAATTTGAAGGCGATCCTGACGTGAATGTCAATTTGAAATTCTTGACAGCTTCTACGATCATTGGTGACAAAGTTCTAAACATGGAAGACGAAGACATGGGTTCTATTCACGACATCATGTTGGATATCCGCAGTGGAAAAATTGAATATTATGTTATTGAATTTGGTGGGTTCTTAGGTATTGGAGAAAAATTCTTTGCGATTCCTTTTCATTTATTGAAAGTAGATCCAGAGCATAAAGTTTTCCGTTTCAATGAAAAACGTGAAACATTGCAAAAAGCACCTGGCTTTGATAAAAATCATTGGCCTGAAACTAACGAACACAAACAAGATTATGTAAATGTAAGTTGGGGCTTTTGGGATAATCCAGACGAAGAAGAATTTTAAGGATTGAATATTCGATTCACTTTTACAAATCGTTCTACAAAATATTGGCTCATTTGAGACTTCATTACTCCCCTTCCTCCACCTGATGCAGCGTGGAGGAAGGTTATTTTATTATTTTGATTTGCAGTGATAAATCCCAAATGACCTACCTTTCCAGAGTTTTCATCGCTGCCAGTAAATAAAATAATATCTCCTCTTTTACTTTCTGAAATTTTCACCTCTCTACCAGCATTGGTAAATTGCACCGATGTTCTGGGTACTTTTACATTAAAATGGTTGAACACATACCATACAAAACCAGAGCAATCAAATCCGGTTTCTTCACTTGTACCACCATATTTGTATTTTGTTCCTTCTAAGCTTTCAGCATAAGTTATCAACTCATCTGCATTAATATTTTCTGTATTTATTTTAACTGCAGGAACTTTCTCTTTGATTTTAATTCTTGAAATGATTTCGCCGTTTTTTGGAATGCCAACGAGCTTTTTGGAATGGCTACAACTGATTAATAATAGTGTGATGAATAAACAAATAAAACTGAATTGAATTTTATTTTTCATCATAAACTTTATTTTAAAAAAGAAGCGGCACAATGGCCGCTTCTTTATTTTTTAATAAGATGATTATTTTATTTTTTTACAAATTTAGAAGTTACGATAACATTGTTTTCTGTAATTACACTTATTGTATAAGTACCAGCAGCAATTCGAGTGATATCGATATTCATCACATTGTTACCAGTATTCAAAACTTTCAATTGTTTTGAAACTTGTTTTCCTGTGATGTCATGAATGACAATGGTGCTGTTTTGTTGTTTAGCTGAATTAACTACAACATTGATGAATGCACTTGCAGGATTTGGATAGATACCATCAATCGAAAGTGTAATTAGATTGTTGTCTTTTAATACAACTACATTACTCAATTTGCTATGGTTGTCGTTATCTAATTGAACCAATCTGTAATACTGAACATGTCCAATAAAGTTTTGATCAACAAATTGATAATTTAAAGTTGAATTACTATTTCCGCCTGTAGCTCTAGAAGCAACAAAACCAATTTTAGTGAAATCAACACCATTGTATGAACGTTGAATTTCAAATCCGCTATTGTTGATTTCATTAGCAGTTGACCATTGCAATTGATTTTTCTTACCATTTTTATATCCTGTAAATTGAACTAAAGTAACAGGAGTGTTTGTAGAAATAGTGATGGTAACAGAGCTTAAAACTGTTCCGCAAGGGCCGCCATCAGCAGTTAATGTTAGTACTACGATTCCTGCTGCAACTTCATCAGCAGAAGGTGTGTAAACTGCATCTAGTGTTGTATTGTCTGGGCTATAACTACCATTACCACCTGTCCAAGATAAGCTAATTGGAGTGCCAGAAATTGTTCCTGCTAATTGAGCCGTTGCAGTTGGATCAATTGTTTGATCAGGACCAGCAAATACAACCACGCCTTCTGTAATTGTTAGATTGATGATCGCAATTGAATCACATCCATTTGAATTAGTAGTGGTGAATGAATAGGTTCCACTTGCTGTATAACCTACTCCATTCCATGAATAAATACCACAAGCTGACACATCTTCTGTACTTGATGTTGAAGTGTTAATAGTCAAATTCAAAGTTGCAACTGAATCACATCCATTAGCATTAGTTGTAGTGAATGTATAAGTTCCGCTTGAAGTATAATCGTTTCCATTCCAGTTGTATGAGTTACAAGATGTCACATCTTCTGAACTTGAAGTTGATGTGTTAATCGTCAAATTCAAAGTAGCAACTGAATCACATCCATTTGCATTGGTGGTAGTGAATGTATACGTTCCGCTTGAAGTATAATCATTTCCATTCCAGTTATAAGTATTACAAGCTGTCACATCTTCTGAACTTGATGTTGAAGTGTTAATCGTCAAATTCAAAGTAGCAACTGAATCACATCCATTGGCATTGGTGGTAGTGAATGTATACGTTCCGCTTGAAGTATAATCATTTCCATTCCAGTTATAGGTATTACAAGCTGTCACATCTTCTGAACTTGATGTTGAAGTGTTAATCGTCAAATTCAAAGTTGCAACTGAATCACATCCATTGGCATTGGTGGTAGTGAATGTATAAGTTCCGCTTGTTGTGTAATCATTTCCATTCCAGTTGTATGTGTTACAAGCTGCCACATCTTCTGAACTTGAAGTTGGTGTATTGATAGTTAAATTCAAAGTTGCAATTGAATCACATCCATTTGCATTGGTGGTAGTGAATGTATACGTTCCGCTTGATGTGTAATCATTTCCATTCCAGTTGTATGTGTTACATGAAGTAGCATTTTCGATACTTGT
>Ga0114968_10003378_pt1 | contig 11999 bp, 7 predicted proteins | sample M_130807_EF_Meta_FD_87020 | JGI IMG/M metagenome (GOLD analysis project Ga0114968, IMG submission 87020) | Freshwater microbial communities from Lake Montjoie, Canada to study carbon cycling - M_130807_EF_MetaG | ecosystem: Environmental > Aquatic > Freshwater > Lake | place: Lake Montjoie... | reverse complement strand
CCATTTCCAGCATAAAAGCCAACAGATTATTGGGTACGGGATTCTTGCCCATTGTTGATCTTTGTCGCGCTTTATGACTCTCATCTAGAATAAGCGTTCCAACTCGTAACTTCAATAAAATTTCAGCCTCTTTAGACTGATGCACTATTAGCCCAGTTGAAACAATAGCAACCTGAAATGGGCAGCGAGCAATATCCTCAGGGCCCCTAGTTAAAATTGTTCTACCTTCGTTGTCTACCCAGCATTTTTGGTTGCTTACCCAAACACCGCTAGGAATTCCTAATCTATCCTTTAGCTCCGCTTGCCATTGCAGCGTCAAAGTAGCCGGACAGAGTATGAGAACAGGGCCGTCTCCCAGTAAGGACGCAACTATAGCCGATGTTGCCATTGATAACGTTTTTCCAAGACCAACTTCATCCGCAATCAATAATCTGGCCTTACCGTAAATTTCACGATGCTCAAGAAACGTAGACACAAAGGCCTTTTGCCAAGGTTGTAGTTGCTCGCCACCTCTGTATATAGGTGACTCAACCATTGCAGCAGCAGGAACATCTTTGGTTGGTAATGATCCGAAGGAGACTTCAATGCGCTCGGATATTCTCTTAACTTCAGTTAGGATGGCATCTGGTAAATCATGACCCTCCTTCCACAGCAATTCAAATTCATCATCAACCCAGTTACAACCAGCTTCAGAGTTATCCTCCCACAGGATTTCATAATTAGAGGCAAATGCGGCCCTACTCTCATTAATACTTCCTAAGAAGCTAGTTCTCTCACCATTAGCCAATGTAATAACACCGGCTTTACCATGAAGAAAAACTCTATCTTTTGGGACTACCTTAATTTGGACTCGGCCACTACTTAATAAATTAAAAAGCTTCCTATATCTATCGCGATGAAAAAAAGCCTCAGTTTCAATGGGCTCTTGATTCCATCGCTCCTTAAGTGCTTGCTCTCTTGCAGCCTTAGAAACCATGACATCATGTGGATCGAGTTCGCTATTACAAATAATACGAACTTCAGGAATATCTTCGATTTGCTCCCCAACTAACTCGAGAATTGAAGATCGAAAATATCCTGCAATTCGCTTATAAGATTTCGCCCCTCTTAAACGGTCCGCCAAAAATACATGATCAAGTCTATGGCGAAGGGAAGAAAAACGATTTATTTCAGCCATAAATTAGACTTTTTCGCGCCGCACTAAATCTCTGAGAACAATAGCATTTGAGCTCTCTTCTGGCCTTAAGGCAGAAGTTTTCTTACTGATGTATTCAGCTAAAGCTGATATACGACTACGCTCACGAAAATAATCTGGGACTAAATCGCGCAGTTGATGCAACACATCTTCCGGCTTTGTTTTATTTTCTTCAAGTATGTGTATTGCATATAGAATGCTGCGCAGAATAGTTGGCCCAAATTCATCAGCCGCATTCATACCTTTTTTGCCCAATTGTTTGGCAGTTTTTAAGCTTGCTTTATTAGCTTTCGCCTCATTCATAATTTCACCATCATCGCGAACCTTAAAAGCTTTTGCAAAATTCTGGTAATTTGATAGTGTAAATATTCCTTTAGATTCCATATCAAGCATTTTCAAATACAGACGCTCAATACCAGTACTTTTTTCCCATATTGAAGTATCCATACCTTCTGGAACGAGGTACTCATTGGCGATGTTTACAGCAAACTCAATTAATTCATCTACCATAGTTGACTGGCCTTTAACTCTAGGCCTTAGTGACTCTTGTGGCATATCAACACCATCAATAGTTTTATAGCGAGTTAAGACACGCAAAGCAGCGGCATACCCAGCCATTTGGAGATCGGCGTCTTCAAAAAGATTCTCATCTTTATAAAAATCTTTTGAATCTCTATTTAATCCAGTCAATAAGTCAACTTGTTTTTTTACCTCATCAGCCAATTCATAAGCTAGCTCATCCCTGGCAACCTCTTGGCTTTGCAATCTTTTTCTCAAGATTAAAAGAATAGTGCCCTTAACATACTGACCCTCTCTTAGGGCGCTGTCTGTTTCCGTTACAACGTACCAGGCAGCAGTGACTTGTAAACCACTAGCCCAGACAATATTGGCCATATCCGCCCAAATTGATCCAGATTGATGGGTAAACATTATCACTTGTATGCCATTATCCGGCATACGTAATGTCATATTTTTATAAGCATCAACCATCGATAATTTAAAATCATGATCTTCGCCTTTGATGGCTAATGCTCTACGGCTATCCCAAATCCAATCAGAAAATTCTTTAGGTGGATTTTTTCTTAACCATGCTATGAAAAATTCTAGTATCTCCTCATATTTAACAGCATCACCATATGGAGGATCAGTAACAAAAATGTCAACTTGATCAATAATACCTGATGCAACATCATTAATAATTTTAAATTTTGAGAGAATCTCAAATTGAGAATAATGGGGTACCAAATGCTGTCCAATCCAGCATGACCCTCTACAGCCATAGTTGTATAGTGGATTTAAAGCCTGATTAGCAAATACTTGCTGAACGTTATTATTACCAGGATTCCATATACTAAGCTTTGCATTCCAGTTCAAGAGATTTATAAATCCAACAGCAGTATTTGATGTAATTTTTTTCTTGATAATCGCAGCAAGTAATAATTGCCTAGGATTAAATAATTGATGCCAATACGTCCAACCTCTGGTTCGAATTGGCTCATCTGTTTTGTCTCCTGGCTCAATCTTCATATCAGGAATTAGGCCTTCTTTTTGCCACTCCTCAATATTTTTTTTCACATATAAGTTCACCTTTTCTTCGCGATCTTCATCGCCTGCAGTGATACCTCGAAACTCTACATCTGACCTAGAGTTTCCATCATCTCTGATCCATTGAATAGCATACAAGCGCTCAGAGAATATGTCGTCAGATCTATACATTACCTCTGATTTTTCCCATTGCCTCAATTTATTCTTAATTATGCGTTTGCCATTTTCATGGTCGTTAAAATCACCACGAATTGTTGCTATTTTTGATCGATATTCAATCCCACCAACAGTATGAACCATGGATTGATCTTGGTAACTGCCTTTTTTTGCAGCAGTCATTTCGTCTTCACTTGCATTGTTGACAATGTCAATTCTGTATCGCTTGTTTAATTCATCAGGAACTAGTTTGCAAACTATTTTTTTTGTTTGGCTTATGATGAGACTAGGTAGTAAAGGTACCCTCCAACCCGTTTCTGGACAAGTGATCTCCAGGCAGTAAAGATAAACTTTTCCTCGCCAACCTTTTCCATCAGTCTCAATGTTAAGAGCATCAATTTCAGACCTAACACTCTCAATTAAAGCTTTTTGCTCTAATTCGATTTTGTTTTTTTGCTCTACATTCGAGCCAATAATATTAAATGCCCCCCAAGTTAACATGCATGCTATGGGATTAAGGTCTGAAGCAATCACATCACACCCCAAGCGTGCTGCTTCAAAAGGTATTTGGCCGGAACCAGAAAATGTATCGGCTAATACAGGTCTGCGACCAAACCGCATAATTCCGAGTTGATTAATAAGCTCTGAAAACGAATTAGCATCTGTGCCCAGATGAGAATTCACTTGTTCCCATATATGTGAATGTGCGAATCCATTGATTTCCTCAACGCGAGAAACGGTAGTTGCTAACTCTCGATAGGCCTTAGCAGGCATCGCAGCACATGCCAAAGAATGCTTTTGGTCTTCCGATAGATCTTTGCGCCAGCTAATAATTGGCTTAGCTAAGGAGCCGCTAGATCTAACCACTTTATAGTCATCCAAAATAAATGGGGCTGAATGAGGCAACTGAGATCGAAGTTCAGGAGGCGATACATCAAAATAATCCCATATGTTTGGTAATTTGAGTTGAGCAAGTAGCTCCTTTGGCTTTGGGAGGCCATACCTTTTAGATAAAGTTACTTCATCCATACCCATCAGTAACTCAAACACCTCAAGATCTCTTTTAATATTTTTTGTTGCAGGGAGTAAGCAACCCAATATGCATGCTTTATTTAAGACCAATGGTTTTCTGCCCTTCCAGTATGACCCCAACCCTGTCAATGTTTGACCAGAGCCAGCCATTCGCTCTTTATAAACGTCCACTGAAAGTTTTTGTACTGGAAGTACAGATTCAATTAAAGAAGGAGTTTCTCTAAGGATAAATGGAATAATTTTTTGTTGTTGACTCATGTGATTGATTTTTAATCCATTTAATTTACTGACTAAACAAGCTAAAGTTTTCTGGTTGGTCAATTTTTGCCAATCTCACTCTATTTGGCTCAACCATATCAATATCAGAAAATGCGTAATAAAGGGCCTTTCTCCAGCCCCTGTCTCGATCTTCCGCAAGACCTCCTTGGGCGGCTGTCATGGAATAAAGCCACCATCTTTCTTCTGGACGTAGTAAGGTCCATTTAAGACATATTGCCTCTATTTGTATGTCGCTTGCAGGCTCTGAGGCCCACATCAAAACGCAGAGCTCTTTTCCAAGCATTCGATCAACCAAATTAATTGAAGGCTTCCAGGAGCTTGGAGACGCCTTCGTAGCTCTCAATCTTGAATTGAAATCTTTTCTGGCCGTATCTGCAATTTTCCCCCACTTTGATCTAGGCAAAATTACCCTAGTCTCAAATTCTGGGGTGCCATCAACTCCAGCTAAAAAGCCATAATCCTCAGTAACGATCACATCGCCAGCTCTACCTGCTGGAATATTCACTTTAAATACATGGGCACCAAACTCAGCAGACGCACCAAATCCTATTGATTTAGTTGGTGAGCTAGGCTTAGATACTCCAGCCTCTTCTCTGTCATTGCTCATTCAGCAGCTCTCCATTCGCCATCATACGAAATACTCAATGCCGAACAAAAATCCATTAGATCCTGCCCTGTTGGGAAAGTCGCTCTAAAAGACATCGCAATTGGTGTTGATGGCAGAAACCCTGAACCCAGAGTTTCAACTGCTTGGAGAACTTGTGACGCAACAGTCTTGTGTCCAGTTATTGCGAATTGACCATAGGAATTACCCTCTTGAATCTTAATATTAATTTCGGTAAATTCAATATTCCTCTCCTGAGCTTTTGCAATTGCGGCAAAAACAAGCTCTCTTGATGTAAGTTGAGCACTTTTATTAATCGGAAAGATCACTGGCTTACTCAATGGAGGATCAGGCAATATAGTTGCGCCACCGCCAGCTGTAAGCTGAGGGATCATAAAATCCCCCCTACCTTCAAGCCCAGAGCTTTCTGCAAAAACTAATAGTCGGCCTGATTCTGGACCAACAGCAAATGGTTTAATATATTCAATTCCGCTTCTAGGTTCGGCACCATTAAGCGTATACCGAATAACGTCAGCCTTAGGCAATACAGATATGGATACATTACGAGTATTTTTATCGCCACCAGAAATTTCCCACTGAACAAGTAAATTATTTGTCCATATAAGGGGATTTCCTTTTTCAGCTTTCCCTGAATGATCGATTGCTAGAAAAGCAACCCTTAGCGCTTTAGTGGCTAGCTTGTCATCACCAAGTTTTTTGCTTGCCTCCGAAACTTCACCATCCTCTTCATAGAAAACACTGCAAGTATCTGGATTGGCATTCAAAACTGTAATCTGCAAAGTCACAGTGCCATCGTCTTGCATTTTTCCTACTGGAACAACTTGAATAGATACTTGCTTTGGTTTTGGTTTCTTTGAAATATATCCATTACCTAAATCTTCCCAAATTCCCTCATTAATCGCCCTAGCTTTTATTTTGTCCAAATCTCCCGGCGGAAGAAAAAACATTGAGCAATCAGTTTGTGCTTTATCTTTGATATCAGCCCATGGGACTTCATCTTGGGGGCCAAAGAGTCGCTCAATACGAGTGCGTACACCACTAAATTTATTTGAGTCACTCCAGTCTAAATAAAGCTTAATTGGATCTTTGGTAAGAGTGAACTCAACGCGAGCTTCACCGTCATTAGTGTCGCCACTTTGCTCAAGGTTGATAGCCTTTAAACTAGCTGCTGTACTTTGAGTTTGAAATGGGAAAAGAATTTTATCGAATAGAGTTTTTACAACCCCTGTAAAGGTAAGCTCAAACTGCTTCTTTAGATCCTCAAACTCCTCCCATTGAGGCCCGCCTCTAGTGATTTTCTGTTGCGCCTCTGCCTGGCTGGTAGCGTATACCATCCTTGCTGAATCCCAAAGCTTATGCATTTCTATAGTCTTTTCACCACTAAGCACTAATAAATTATTCTTTCTAGTCAAACCTGAAAAAAGTGTGCCAATCTCCTCTGGAGGCAAACTTGAATCCGGAGGAACAATTGCAAGCACTCTTCCTGCTTGAACGTCTGTTTGAATTTCATCTATAGTTGGCAAAGCAAGAACTTTTGAATAAGCAGATTTTCGCTTAGGCTCAAACATACTTTTCAGCCGATTTGCAACAAGCTCCCTTACCTTTGGCTCTGGAGCCCTTTCAGCAAGACCTACAATCATCTTGGTCAAGTTTTCTAATTTGTCAAAATAGATACGACCTTCACCAGACTTGTGCAAGTACCAAGCAGATTTTTGAAGATTATCTATTGCCTCTTCGTAAAAACTTAAATCCGATAACGGGGATGCAAGACACTCGAGAGCCTCAGACTTAGTAAGTCCTTTAACAGGATTAACAGCTGTAGACATACTTGAAATCAAAAGCAAGTTAGCCGCTTGCATGGCATGATCGTTTCCGCTATTGGCATCAATAACTTGAGCATGCGCACTACCATCACTCGAATAAATATCTCTCGCCATTGCTTCATCAAGTCGAGAGATAGAAATAATTTTTTCACGGACCTCATCAATATCCATGCTGAAATGTTGAGGGCCCATGAGCAATACATCATCAACTGGTCGGCTCCAAACAGAATTTAACAACCTGGAAGCTAACTCCATTAACCCGCGAGTCTGCTGAAACTCCTTGTTTTCCTTGAATAAGGCAAAAAGATGCTTCATTTGCGGGTGGAATGGATATGTCTGCTCAACCTCCATAGCTATTTGCTCGGGAGTTTTTTGCTGATCAATAGTTCTAGACTTTTGAGCTTGCTCTATTGATTTTGCGTATTGCTGTGCTAGGTGACTAATCTTATTATCGTCAGGCAGACTCGCGAACAATCTCTTCTTAAGAATTGCGTAGGTTTCATCGCCTGATAAATCTACTGGGGTGATATTGAATTCCACTCGACTCAGTTCTTTTCTAGCGTTTTCCAAAGCTGAATTAATAATTTGAGTACCTTCAGCATGAGAGGCCTCTAAATCTGAGATAACGACACAGATGTCCTTCCTCGCCATTGCAGCAGTCAATAAATTAGCAAATGCGCGACTTGCTACATCAGCGACCGTTCCACTGCCAATTGGTTGAGTTTTGTAATAAGCAAAGTATGTAGGCATCTCATCCAACAACAGCAAAATTGGGGATTTAACCTTATTAAAGAGATCGGTCCAATGGTTCTCGCCAGGCGCCTTGATGCCGCTCTCAAAAAATCCTTCATGACCCAACTGGGATGCAATTCTTCCCCAAAAGAAATCATCCGGCTGTTCACGACCATTAAAGAAAGTTACCGCTGCACTCCCAAATTTATATCTACTTGAGGCCTCAGGGAAAAACTCTGTTCTTAGACTCTCATGTCTCGCTAGAAAAGCCATCGTTTTAATTAAGTGGGTTTTTCCTCCACCCATCGCTTGCTTAAGACGAAACACTGGTTTCCCGCCCTCGCCGCCAGATAATCTTTTAAAACCTTCTTGAACAAGCTCAAGCATTCCTTTTGTTAGATAGGAATGCTTTAAAAACTTCTTACCATCCTCTATGTTTTGAGTTTCCTCATCAACTCGCTCAATACCATCACTAATTCGAATATTCAAAGCGCCTTCATTCAGGGTGCATGCTTGCTTTACGGTCATTACCATGGTTTTGTCCAGATTCTAATTAATGAAATTTCTATTGCTAGTTAAGTTGATGAGCTTTTGGTGATTGCTCGTATAACCATTAAAAACAGCTTGAAAATTAATATCCTAATGATATCAAGCCATTGATTTTCAAAATATTATCTTAATCAATGCGTTAGGCAAAGCTCAATGCATGAGCCAAGGGATAATTGAAACTTAAAAAATCTGGAATTAACTCAACCATGGCCCATTTCTTTGTGATTTCCAATCTTAATGGCCGCCCAGTGGCCAGAACCAAGATTTTCTAGATGCGCCCTAAATCCGGCATCTAACTTGACCGAATAGATATTTGGACCTTCTTTGGGCCAAGGCTTAAAACCCAGGCCATTAGAAAAACGATCTTCAATAAGTCTAGGCTTTGTGGTTGCCCATTTTTTTGCCAACATTGACTCTTTAGGGTCTTGAAGTTTTTTTATTACTTTGGGCGATTCAGTAATCGTTGTAACTGGAGGTGGCACCCAAGCAGGATCAATCCAGCTGGATAACTTTTGTGGGTAGATGACATACTCAGGACATAGCGCAGGCCTTAACAAATCTTTTGGAATTGTTCCTACCCAGGAAATAATATCTACTCTTGGAGAGCTGTATGGAGGCATCAGATCTACAGCGCTAGCCAACCACTCGCCGCTTAATACTTGTTTGGGCTCCTCAAATCTCGAATAGGCATTAGGCTGTAATGACATAAAGTCATGTGCGAATTCTCTTAAACCAACGCTTTGTTTCTTTGCCCACTCATAAGCTCTTCTGTTCGCTAAAGCTTCTTCTACAAAATATGATTTTCTATTTCGCAAAGCACGTCGTAAAGGAAGATATAAATGCTTCTTTAAAAGAGCCTCAAACATTAAAACTTGAATGTCTGACTGAAAATGATAGTGCTCATGTTCAAATAAGAACTGATGCGCCAACTCACGCGGATCTCCATAGCCTGGATAGGATCGTGATATATCCCACGCCAACTTATCTAAACCTTGTTTTATGTAAAAAATTCCCCACTTACCCTTACACGGCAAGCTATCTATCATTCGTTTTGATTTGTAAAATGCAATCGCCTCAAATCCTTTTGCCCTAATTCCACCTTCAATGATTTCACTATCTTCAGACGAAGGTTCAAAAATTTCTCTTCTATTACCCATCCTGCTACTTACTTCAATAGAAGTTTCATAGTCATCATAGGTAAAAATTTCTTCCTCATTATCACCATTGAGATCATCAGCTTTATCTTGCTCACCCTCAGGTAAATTAGGCCACTGAGGAACATTGTTATTGCTATCTGGAGGAAGTTGAGCATTTACATCCTCAAATAATCTATCGATAACATTTGACATGGTGGTTTCCTATTTGCTTAATTTGTTTTTTTAATAATACATCTCACAAATCCCACTCCCCTGTGGGCTCCATACCCTCCATGTCCTTTGGGCAAATAGGTGGGCCCAGATCCAAATACCGCTTTAGTATTACCACTTCATAGCCGCACTTGTCACATTTAGCGCCTGGTCTTTTGGGTGCTTTTTGCATTGCTCTTACTGGCAGACTTAATCTTCCATGCGGGAAACCCCCTAGCTTTTCACTAATGCGCATTAAATCTTGCTTTAGCCAATCCCCTGCCCCAGCACTTCTCATGGGCCCTTTTAATCCTACATCTAATGCAATTTTCTTAAAGTTTTCACCATGTCCGCTCTGACAGTCATCTACTGCATGAACTAATTCATGAACCAAGGTATCTAAAAAATCAAAAGGCGTCTGAAGATGTGGCGCAATAAATATTTGATTAATTCCATCTACTGCAGACTTAGTAGACCAACATTGTCCTAAGTGGCGTCCTCTTGCACCAGTACTCGGAAATCCTACTGATACCTTTACAGCAGGGACCACATGACCAGACCTCTCAAATATTGGGATTAAATGAGCAACAGCTTGCATTAACCACTGCTCACGATTTATCTCACTCATAGAACCCCTTAGTGATCCCGAAAACTACGGTTTTCAGCCATTCTTATGAACTCTAGATCCAATGATTTAGATTTTTCATATGACCAATCTTGTGGATATGTAATTTCATTCTTATCCCAGTTTTTGATCCGCAACTCCTCCCTCTCATCAATCTCGTCATAAGTAGCTGCAATCAGAATGCTTTCTTCTTGAGAGTCTTTCTTATCCACTCTCTTTTTGTCATTAATCGCCCTCGGGCGTACTAGGGGGATTAAGTCGAGCCAGTACACAGGAACGCTTGTACCAAAGACTTGGTCAACCAAGACTGCATCTGTCTTTCTAGGATCCTCTTCGTTGATTAAGGCAATTCTCATCCCCTTGCTAGCTAGCACCATCAAAAATGCTCTTGCCTCGTCATGATTTTTGTATTGCACACATAGCAGTTGATTGCAGGCAGTAAAGCTTACGTAATCATTTAGATCAAAGAGGAATTGGGCATAGCCACCTTGATAGCGCTCATGAATAGGGCCCTTTCTTAGTAGCACCGACACTCCCTCTATTAATACGGGCATAAATCCTCCATTGGTTTAATTGATTAAGGGAGGGTCAGATTAGTGATTGCCAAGCTCAAAATCCGAGCTCTTAAGGGTTAACTTGCTCTTTTTAAAAATATTTAATATTTACAGTTGATATTTACAGTAGTTGTGTTAATATAATCTCATGGAAGATAAAAAATACACTTTTGAAGAGCTTTGCGCCTTATCAGGCATAAGTTCCCGTACTTTGCGCTATTACATCCAGATTGGACTAGTAGACAAACCAATAGGACAAACCCGAGCAGCTCATTATTTGAGCTCCCACCTTGAGAAGATCATTCGTATCAAGCAACTATCCGAATCTGGTATATCGCTTGAGCGAATTCGTGAAGTGCTATCCGGCGAACCCCTTGCTCTACCTGAAAGGTCTAAGAGACCAGGTCATGTAGAAGTGCGAAGCCACCTTTGGGTAACGGATGGCATTGAGTTGCAGGTATCACCAGAAACAGCAGGACTTAGCCCTGAGCAGTTGCGTCAATTTTTAAAAGGCGTACTGCAGGCTTATGAACAAGTGAAAAAGGATGCGCAATGATTGAATTTGATGAAGTGGTTGGCTTAACTAATGAAGATGGCGAGCAGATGGCACTGCAATCAGTTAGCGCAAAAGGCAAGGTTAATGGCTTACTTTTGGAAATGACCATCCGCCAACAATACAAAAATACTACTAGGAAAACTTTAGAAACCGTCTACACCTTTCCAATGGGATGGGGCGCTACGTTTATGGATTTAAGCGTAGAGATTGGTGGAAAGCGCTTGAGTGGCGTCGTTACCGAAAAGAAAGAGGCTGAGGATCGCTATGAAAAAGCGATTAGCGAAGGTGATGCCCCAATCATGCTCGAAAAAAATTCAGACGGGCTCTATACAGTGAATTTAGGCAATCTAAAACCTAAAGAAGAGGCTGTTATTGAATATAGCTATTCACAGCTACTCCGATTTGAGGAAGGTCACGTTCGCCTTACCCTACCAACAACTATTGCTCCTCGTTATGGAGATAGTGCTCAAGGCGGTATTAAAAAGCATCAAGGAGTTGAGACTGACTTTCTAGTGGAATATCCATTTACGCTATCTTTACTGCTTGGTGGCGGAATTGAAAAGGCAACAATTGAATGTCCATCGCATCAAGTTCAAATTACAAAACAAGAAAATGGGGTTGAGGTAGGTTTAGTACGTTCTGGTTTTTTAGATCGCGACTTTATCCTTAATTTAAGTAAGCTAGAGAACCAATCTTTCTTTATTGTTACGCCAGATAAAAAGATGGGTCCTGAAGCATGTACCGTTTTAGCTAGCTTTTGTCCCCCTGCCCTAGCCAACCAAAAAGAAACTAGTGCAGATATCAAGATTTTGGTTGATTGCTCTGGTTCTATGGAAGGTGACAGCATTGAATCTGCCAAAAGAGCGCTGCATCATGTCTTAAGTAATTTACGTGAAGATGATCGCTTTAGCTACTCTTTGTTTGGCAGCAGAGTAAAACATGAATTCTCCAGCCTCAAACCTGTTAATCAATTTAATATTGG
>Ga0114968_10003377_pt1 | contig 12000 bp, 12 predicted proteins | sample M_130807_EF_Meta_FD_87020 | JGI IMG/M metagenome (GOLD analysis project Ga0114968, IMG submission 87020) | Freshwater microbial communities from Lake Montjoie, Canada to study carbon cycling - M_130807_EF_MetaG | ecosystem: Environmental > Aquatic > Freshwater > Lake | place: Lake Montjoie... | reverse complement strand
CGTCCGAAACAGTGCAGTCCAAATTGGCATGGCAGCGACAATCAAGGAAGCGACACCGATCGGTACCACTTTTTCGGCAAAAGCCATAGTCCCTAAACCAGTTCCCAGCATCAATACACCTAGGAAGACTGCGCTTGCCAATTCTTTGCGAGTTAATCTCAACGCATTCCAGCCATGTCGAAAGCCGATAAAAATAAATAGCGCCAAACTTGCCGCCACGAATCTAAACGACATAGATAAAAGTGGCGGCATAGTTTCAATGGTGAATGCAATACCAATGTAAGTAGTGCCCCAGGCAACATACATAATTCCTAAACCAATGGCGACTTTGGTTTTTATTGAACTACTCACACGCACACACTATGGCTGAGCATGAAACAAAAATTCTTTGGGTCGGTTCAGTCAGAACGAATTAGGCTAGGGCAGACTTCACAGCGGCAGCAACTGCGCCACCGTCGGCTCTACCTGATACCTGTGGCGAAACAAGTTTCATGACCGCTCCCATTGCACTGGGACCCGTTGCGCCACCTGCAGCTACTTCAGCAACCGCGCTAGAAATAATTTTCGCTAAATCTTCATCAGAAAGCGCGGCTGGAAGATATGCCTGAATGATTTCTAGTTCAGCTCGTTCCTTATCAGCAAGTTCGGGACGCTTGGCATCGTCATAAGCCGTAGCAGCCTCTTTCCGTTTTTTTGCCTCGCGATTTAGCACAGTGATCATGTCTTGATCATCAAGCACCCGGGCTTCTTTACCTGACACTTCCTCATTTGTGATCGCAGATAGCACCATACGTAATGTGCCAGAAGTTAGGGAATCCTTTGCCTTAATAGCAGTAGTTAGATCAATATGAATTTGCTCTTTAAGGTTTGTCATATCTATACCCTGTCAGACCACTTACTGATATCGGACCATTGCCCTTATGGCGTCAAGGTTGCCGATGAACTAGGGATTGGATCTGGACTGGGGGATTCGCTAGAAACTGGTTCAACTAACGCAGGATTTGGAATCGCCTTTCCAGTTAACGGGTCGATGACCATAGTTCCCTTTTTGAGTTCCTCGGCAAACTTCTCTTGGGCCTGCGTTGTTTCACATGTGATTAGCTCTAGGTTCTCTAACCCACCGCACACCTCTTTATTGGCAGTGATTTGATTTCCAAAACCTCCGGCATTGATGCCGTGTAAAGTCTTCAGATTCCACGGAGTTGCTGGAACTTTTTCAAGGGCACCTCGCAATGAATCGCGCCAGATCGGTCCTGGCATAGTCGAACCAAAAACTTGGCCGTAATACTGACCATTAATTCGGATGTTCTTCATTGGGTGGGTTTGGCCACCACGTGGATCGCCAACCCAAACCGATGCCGCCATGTCGGGCGTGTACCCAACAAACCAGACAGCCGCTGAATTATCTGTAGTTCCGGTTTTGCCTGCAGCGGGACGATCAAAATACATTGCGCGGCCGGTTCTGCCGCCAAGTGGCCCATCAATCACGCCGGCTAATACAGCAGTTGTGCTATCTGCCACTTCAACATCGATTGTTTGAACGCAATCCGCTGATGGAACTTCAAGTTCCTTTTGGTATCGATCCGTTATAGAAGATATCGCAATTGAATTGCAATGAACTCCGTGTGCAGCAAACGTTGCCAGTCCTTCGGTCATGTCAAGGGTTGTTACGTCAAAGCAACCAAGCGTGAAACAAGGATATCCAGCAAAATCCTGCCCATCTCCTTGTTGCACACCAGCAGCCTTAGCTATCGCAAGTGGTTCACATAGCCCAATCTTTTCTTCGAGCCCCACGAAGTAAGTGTTAACTGAAAAGGCTGCGCCACTAAAAATATCGAACGCACCAGAGCCAGTTGAATTCCTAACTGGGTACGGCGCAAATTTCGCACCAGACCTACACTCTTTAAATTCTGTAAATGTCTTGCGCCCTGGAGCGTTAATAACTTTAAAGGGATCCCAACCCAACTTGAAAGCAGCGCCGATTGTGAAGGTCTTAAAGGTTGATCCAGCTTGAAATCCAACAGTGCCATTGGCTGATACCGGTGCGTTGTAATTAACAGTTGTATAACCGACACCACTTCGTCCCCATTTTCGATTCTGTGCCATCGCGGTAATTTCACCAGTGCCAGGACGAATCATCGTAATCGCAGCAGCTTTACCGCTTTCATCATCAAATGGAATTTTGTCTTCGACTGCTTTTTGTGAGGAAGTTTGAGCATCAAGACTTAATGTGGTTTTGATAGTTAGCCCACCGATGGCTAAAAGCCGTGCTCGCACTTCTGGTGTTTCGCCAAATGCTGGATCATTCGTTAAAACTGTAAGAACGTAATCACAGAAATAAGGCGCATAAGAATTTACGCAACCATTGGACAATTCTTCTGGCTTAAGGTCAGTCTCCAACGGAACGGATTTCGCTTGCTCTGATTGCTCCTTAGTGATGTACCCAGCACCAAACATTGCATTCAAAACATCATTGCGGCGATTTTCTGCTCGATCAGGGAAACGAGTCGGATCGTATCTCGATGGATTTTGAACCAGACCAGCCAAGGTTGCGGCTTCACTCAAAGTAAGTGCATTGGCAGATTTTGAAAAGTATCTCTGCGATGCAATTTCTACTCCATATGCGCCAGCACCAAAATATGCAATGTTTAGGTAACCCTCAAGAATTTCTTGTTTTGATAATTTATTCTCTATCCCGATTGCATAGCGAGCTTCCCGAATTTTTCTATTAAGTGATACCGCAACAGCGGCTTCTTGCTCTTCTTTAGTTGTGGCTGCAGTTAACAAAATTTGCTTTACATACTGTTGGGTAATCGTAGAACCACCTTGTACTTGACCGCCAGCGCCAGTTGATATTGAAGCGCGCAGAGTTCCCTTGAAATCGATCCCAGCGTGATTAAAGAACCGCTGATCTTCGATCGCGATAATCGCTTGCTGCATAATCGGGGCAATGTCTTCGATTGGTACTTCAATTCGATTCTGCGCATATAGAACTGCAAGAACGTTGCCATCAGCATCAAGCAAAGTGTTTTGTTGGGGAAGTGGAACTTGCGTTAAATCACTTGGTAAACCGGTGAACGCCTGAGCGCTATTTCGAGTAGCAAGACCTACTCCACCAACTACGGGTAGAACTATCAGTGCTGCAATAACACCGGCAAGCGCTACGAATGTTGCCATCTTTGTCAAAATACCAAAGCGATTTAATCCAGGTACGCCAAAGCTATTTTCCATAGTTCTTTAATGGTAGCCCCTATTTTTTGACTATTGACACGGATATCACACACGTAACGCGGTTGTATTTGCGCAAAATAAGTTGGTCTGAGGTATTGACACGACCCATTGCCTACCCCAATAGTTAAGCAATTGGTGTTTGCTCTAGCATTTTGCGCAAGGGAAACATCGAAAGACGTTCATCCAAGTATGAGGGGATACAAATCGTCAATGTGGAATGCAGAATGGAGTCGCAGCGCAGCTTGCCGCGATACCGATCCAGATCTTTTATTTGTTCAAGGCGCCGCCCAAAACCGAGTGAAGGTAATTTGCGCTGGCTGCTCGGTTCGAACTGAGTGCTTAGCTGACGCGCTAGACAATGAAATCGAATTTGGTGTTTGGGGCGGGATGACCGAACGTGAGCGTCGCGCTCTGTTGCGGAGACGTTCAAACGTCACTTCTTGGCGAGAACTACTGATGAATGCTCGCAAGGATTACGATTCCATGGACCCAGTGGCTTTCGTCCGCGGCGCCTAGTTTCCAAATTTTAACTAAGCCACTAACTGTCGTATGCTCGTTGTATGACTAAGTGGGAATATTTGACCGCACCTCTATTGGTTCACAACACCAAAGCAATCCTTGACAACTTCGGGCTTGATGGTTGGGAACTGGTTGCGGTAATTCCAGGAATGAATTCAGAGAATCTTGTTGCTTATTTCAAGCGACCAAAGGACAGCTAGTCGCTGTATAGGCGACCAAGAGATTAGGAAAAAATCATGAGCGCAGTAGAAGATCGTTTGTCCGCACTAGGAATTACCGTTCCAGAAGTAATTCCACCAGTTGCTTCTTATGTACCAGCTGCACGCACTGGAAATTTGGTTTACACATCCGGACAACTCCCATTCGTTGCTGGTGAGTTAATGGCTGCCGGTCTGCTTGGCAAAGACGTTGACGAAGAAACCGCTGCCAAGTGCGCTGCACAGTGCGCAGTAAACGCAATCGCTGCAATCAAGTCCTTGATTGGCGATCTAGACAAAGTCGTTCGGGTAGTTAAAGTTGTTGGCTTCGTTGCCAGCACTCCAGAATTTACAAAGCAGCCAGTTGTAATCAACGGTGCAAGCGATGTTTTCATCCAAGCATTCGGAGATGCAGGTAAGCATGCTCGCTCAGCAGTAGGTGTTGCGTCATTGCCGCTTAACACCCCTGTTGAAGTCGAAGTAATTGTCGAAGTTCGCGACTAATTCTTAACGTCTATGTAGCAGAGAGGAAGCGGACATGATTGATAGCAACTTAGACAACACTCCGCTTTTCTCTGCTTTAGACGAAGAAGCTGCGATCGCACTAAAGCAGTCAATGGTTCCGCAGACCATTAAGAAGGGTCACGACCTTTTCAAAGAGGGCGACCCCGGCGATCGGCTTTACATTGTTACTGAGGGCAAAATTAAATTGAGTCATGCCTCAGGCGATGGCCGCGAATCACTTCTTATGGTTTTAGGACCTGGAGATATGTTCGGTGAACTTTCGCTCTTTGATCCAGGACCCAGAACTGCAACGGCATCTGCCGTAACTGACTCAAAGGTTCTTGGACTTGGTAATACAGATTTGTATCCTTGGCTTGCTGGGCGTCCGGAAGTTTCAAAAGCACTTTTAAAAGCTTTAGCTCACAGACTGCGGCGAACAAATGAAACTATGTCAGATTTAGTATTTGCTGACGTTCCTGGTCGAGTTGCAAAGGCGCTCTTAGAATTAGGCGAAAAGTTTGGCGCCAAGACCAACGATGGACTTTATGTTCACCACGATTTAACTCAAGAAGAATTAGCGCAACTAGTTGGCGCATCACGCGAAACCGTAAACAAGGCACTTGCTGACTTTGCTAGTCGTGGCTGGTTGAAGTTGGAAACTCGATCAGTTGAGATTCTTGATATTGAGCGGGTATCAAAACGCGCCCGTAAATTCTTCATCTAGTCTTAGGTAATGTCTCCGCGCGAATCTAAAACAGCCTTAACTGCTCGCGCAATCGCGATTGACACAAAACTTTCTCAAATGTTTCCGGAAGCCAAATGCGAATTAGATTATGAAAATCCACTTCAACTCCTAGTCGCAACTGTATTGTCAGCGCAATGTACGGACAAGCGAGTCAACATGGTCACTCCCGTTTTGTTTGAAAAATATCCAAACGTTACCGATCTTGCCTCCGCTCCTATTGAAGACATCGAAGCAATAATTAGGTCGACTGGGTTTTATCACAACAAAGCAATGTCAATTAAAGGCTTGTCAGCAGCAATCATTGAGCGCTTTGCGGGAGAAGTCCCAAATACTTTAGAGGAATTAGTAACGTTACCCGGCGCCGGTCGAAAGACTGCGAATGTCGTCTTAGGAAATGCTTTTGGTGTTCCTGGAGTCACTGTGGATACTCATGTTGGTCGAATTGCCAGGCGACTTGGCTGGACTAAAAACACCGATCCAGTAAAAGTTGAATTCGACATCATGGCGATATTGCCCTCAGAGTACTGGACCATGCTTAATCATCGATTAATTTTTTTGGGTCGCAGAGTGTGTCACTCTCGCAAACCTGCATGCGGAGCCTGTGAACTTGCCAGTATGTGTCCATCTTTTGGGGAAGGCCCAACTGACCCAACTGAAGCCGCCAAACTAGTGAAGACTGGTGACTGAGATGAGCGCGCCAGATTGGATGAACCAACTAATAACTCGTATGCCAACTTTGCAGCCGAGTGATTTATCAAGGCATGCCGTGCCAGAAGAATCAACCCGCGAAGCAGCAGTTCTAGTTCTTTTTGGACCACGAGAAGATTTTGGTGAAGTCGTAATAATTGAGCGCGCATCTCATTTAAAGGCACATCCAGGGCAACCAGCATTTCCTGGTGGTCGCGTTGAAGAAGGAGATAGCTCACTTTCCCAAACTGCACTGCGCGAAGCTAAAGAAGAAATAGGACTTAGCCCAGATTCAATTGAAATTCTTGGTGAACTTCCGCAACTGTGGATTCCACCATCTAATTTCAAAGTGACTCCGGTTCTTGGTTGGTGGCATAGCCCGCATGAGATAACAAAAATCGACGCCAACGAAGTTCAAGCAGTTCATCAAATTCCATTATTAGATCTGATCAATCCCAAGAATCGCACAAGGGTTCGTCACGTTAATGGTTCCTTTGGCCCGGGATTTAATATTGAATCAATGTTGATCTGGGGATTTACGGGCGGACTAATCAGTCGACTGATAGATATAGCAGGCTGGTCTATTCCTTGGGATGAGTCCCATGTTGTTGAACTGCCCGCACCAGCTCCAAACACTGAAGTTTCAAGTTGAACCCCTTTTATCTCGATTTGATTCTGATCGCATTCGCGGTTTTCATTCTGGTGTCTGGCTGGCGCCGGGGACTTTTTGTTAGTGCATTTTCATTAGTTGGGTTAGGTTTTGGAGCCTGGCTTGGTAAAACTTTAATCGAAATAGTGAATGGTGCATCAACAACAACTTCATTAACCCGAACTGGACTAAGCGCTGCCACACTTTTTATTGGAATTGGAATTGGCAGCGCAATCGGTGGCTTTATTGGGCGACGACTCAGAAATATTTTTAGTTGGTCACCAATTAGGTTGCTAGATAATTTGTCAGGTGCCGCGCTTTCACTGATTTCCTGGTCGATTGTTTTTTGGTTAATTGCCACAACTTTGTTAGCAGCTCCAGTTTCGTCGTTCACTAATGCAGTTTCACAATCCAAAGTCTTAAATTTCCTTGAGCAATACATGCCAATGTCGATCCGCGATGGTGTCGAGACAGTTCGAATCTATGTTTCTGATTCAGGGTTACCGGAAGGTATCGCGAACGTATTGCTAGCACCGTCAGTTGAAGCACCAGATGTAACTTCAATAGACGCACCCACAGTGGTAGCCGCATTGGACTCAGTAGTGAAAGTTGAAGGCACTGCGCAAGAGTGCAGTACTCGATTATCTGGATCAGGATTTGTAGTTGGTCCAGACTTCATCATGACGAATGCACATGTGGTGGCAGGAGTAGATAATCCAACCTTGCGAGTTAAAGGAAAAGGTAAGGCGTTCGAAGGGATCGTAGTTTATTTCGACCCCGACCGTGACATTGCAATCATCAAAACAAAAGATTTTCCGTCAGTAGCGTTGCGCATAAGCGAGCCACTTACTCGAACTGATACTGCGGTAGTGGCGGGCTTCCCTGGTGGCGGTCCACTTACTTTGATCCCGGCCAGAGTCAGAAGTGCTTCGGCATCCAACGGCACAGACATATATGGAAAAGATCCAGTAACTCGAGAGATCTATGCAATCTCAGCCGACATCAAACAAGGGGATTCTGGCGCACCCATGTTTGCCTTAGACGGCACAGTTGCTGGTTTAGTTTTTGCCTCCTCGGCAACAGATGCCGACACTGGCTACGCGTTAACTGCCAAAGAGTTTATGGCCGGATTTGAAGTAGCTAGTGTTGCTACGAAAGCCGTTGATACTGGCAAGTGCTCTGGCGTATAACCCAGGAGCTATTTGGGAAATAGGCTTGACCAACGACATTATTGGGGCAACGATCGTTATTAGAAGCAAAGTATAAAACTAAATTCCCTCAGAAAGTGTGGAAAAAATGAGTGGTGAAGCGTTAGAGAATTTATCTCACGAAGATCGAGTCTTTTTCCCATCTGAAAATTTTGCAGCACAAGCAAATGGCAAAGCCGATCTATACGAAAGCGCCCAAGAAGATCGCGAAGGTTTCTGGAGCGATAAAGCCAAAAACTTGCAGTGGGATACCAAGTGGAGCCAAGTTCTTGATTGGTCAGAAGCTCCAGTATCCAAATGGTTTGTTGGTGGCAAATTAAATGTTTCGGTTAACTGCATAGATCGCCATGTAGCAGCCGGAAACGGTTCACGAGTAGCCATACATTTTGAAGGCGAACGTGGCGACACCCAAACTATTACTTACCAAGATTTGCTGGAGTCAGTCAGCAAAGCCGCAAATGCATTAACTGAATTAGGAATCAAAGCTGGAGATCGTGTTGCTATCTATATGCCTATGATTCCAGAGGCAGTTATATCTATGTTGGCTTGCGCGCGAATTGGCGCACCACACTCGGTTGTGTTTGGTGGATTCTCAGCAGAGTCACTTCGCAGTCGTATCGAAGACGCCTCGGCAAGTTTAGTAATTACTGCTGACGGTGGTTTCCGTAAAGGTAGCGCATTTGGTTTAAAGGTTGCCGTGGATGAGGCTATCGAAAACATGCCAAGTGTAAAAAATGTTTTGGTCGTAAAGCGAACTGAACAAGAAGTGAGTTGGAATAGCGAGCGCGACATTTGGTGGGATGACATCATCGATCGTCAGCCAAATACTCATACGCCTGAAGCGTTTGATTCTGAACACCCACTATTTATTCTTTACACTTCGGGCACCACCGGAAAACCTAAAGGCATTTTGCATACAACAGGTGGTTACTTAACCCAAGCGTCGTACACACACCGCGTGGTATTTGATCTAAAGCCTGAAACCGATGTCTATTGGTGTACTGCAGATGTTGGTTGGATTACCGGTCATTCATATGTAACGTATGGCCCGCTTGCAAATGGTGCGACTCAAGTTATTTATGAAGGCACACCCGATACTCCTCACAAGGGACGCTGGTGGGAAATTATTGCTGAGTATGGTGTGACGATTCTTTACACAGCACCGACGGCGATCCGCACGTTTATGAAGTGGGGAGATGAATTTCCGCAAGCACACGACTTATCAAGTCTTAGATTATTGGGAAGTGTTGGCGAACCAATCAATCCGGAAGCCTGGATGTGGTACCGCGAAGTTATCGGCGCGAACAACTGCCCAATTGTTGACACCTGGTGGCAGACCGAAACTGGTGGCATCATGATCAGTCCATTGCCAGGCGTGACTGGAACTAAACCAGGTTCTGCGATGGGACCAATTCCAGGAATTTCTGCGGAAATTCTTGATGATGCTGGCGTAGCAGTTGGTCACGGAAGTGGCGGATATTTAGTATTAACCGAGCCATGGCCGGCAATGCTGCGAGGTATTTGGGGTGACATGGATCGCTACAAAGAAACTTATTGGTCACGTTTCAAGTCACAATACTTTGCAGGCGATGGCGCTAAGTGGGATGACGATGGCGCAATCTGGTTACTTGGTCGTGTTGATGATGTCATGAACATATCCGGACATCGGATTTCAACAACTGAAGTTGAATCTGCATTGGTGTCTCATCCAACAGTTGCAGAAGCTGCAGTTGTTGGAGCAAACGACGAAACTACCGGGCAAGGCATCGTCGCTTTCGTAATTTTGCGGGCGGGCTCAGAAGACGGCCCAGGTGTGGCCCAAGAATTACGTGCTCACGTTGCAAAAGAAATTGGCGCGATTGCTAGACCGCGTCAGATTTTGATTGTTGCTGAGTTACCAAAGACACGTTCTGGCAAAATCATGCGTCGCTTACTGCGCGATGTCGCTGAGAATCGAACTTTAGGTGACGTTACAACACTTGCAGATCCAACAATCATGAATTTGATCAGTGATGGTTTGAGTAATTCAACATCAGATGATGATTAGGTTTTTCAGATAAAGTCGAGAACATGGTCAATGAAGTAGATGTTCTTAATGCGGTTCCAGGAAGTGAGCAAAACTGGATTTCGCGCGTCCTAAAGAATGAAACTGTCGGCGGCCTGCTGTTAATTGGAGCTGCCGTCCTTGCACTGATTTGGGCAAACTCCGCTTGGGCAACTTCGTATCAATCTCTTGTCAGTTATCAAATCGGCCCAGAATCACTTCACCTTAATTTGTCGCTGAGTGCTTGGGCTGCCGATTTCTTACTTGCAGTATTTTTCTTTGTAATCGGTTGTGAACTAAAGCACGAGTTTGTTTTAGGAACCCTGTCTAATCCTCGGATTGCAGCAGTGCCAATCGGTGCAGCTCTGGGCGGGATGGCCGTAGCTGCAGGAATTTTTCTCGCGTTCAATTATGGAACTCCAGCGCAAGTGGCCTGGGGTTTGCCAATTTCAACCGATGTGGCGTTTGCTCTTGCAGTACTTGCAATTGCCGGAAAACGTTTACCAATTGAATTACGGTCATTCCTTCTGACACTTGCCGTAGTTAATGATCTCGGCGCCATCATTGTGATTGCAATATTTTACGGACATGGCTTTTACCTAGGCTGGTTTCTAATTACGGTTGCATTACTTGCTATCTTCGGATTACTGCAATCCAGAAAAGTCACTTCACTTTGGATTTTCCTACCGCTTGCTCTAACAGTTTGGTATGCAATGTTTCGAAGTGGAATTCACGCAACTATCGCTGGAGTCGCACTCGGACTTTTGATGCGAGTTAGAAAAACGGAGAGCGAATCTATTTCTCCGTGCGACAAGGCAGAGGTAAAGTTCAGGCCGTTTACTGCAGGCTTTGCTGTTCCAGCGTTTGCATTTTTAGTCGCTGGTGTGAATGTTGCAGGCACCAGTTTGGAGCAAGCACTCTCTGATCCTTTAACAATAGGAGTGCTGTGCGGATTGATCATTGGGCAACCAGTCGGAGTTACGGCTGGCGCATTCATCGTCTCTCGATTTACCAAAGGAACTTTGAATCCGGCGCTGTCTTGGTCGGATGTGGCCGTAGTTGGCTCTTTGGCCAGCATCGGTTTCACGGTAGCCCTGCTGGTGGCTGAAGTTTCATTTGGTGATGACTTCGCAATGATGGGCACAAGCAAATTCGCAATTATCTTTACCAACTTAGTTGCCATCGCTGTGTCAGTCCTAGCGATCTCGTTGCGATCGTGGGCTATTGGGCGCTATAAAACCGAGTAGTTCAATAGATTTAGGTTCTGGCTGGCCTGTATTACGATGTGACTATGAGCTCAGAAAAAGATGCGAACTTTGTATCGATGATCAATTCGATTAAAGAAGACGTAACTTCACTTGTTACTAGTCACATTGAGTTGGCTCAGGCAGAGGCAAAAGAATCCGTCGGTCGTTTGGCAAAATCTTCTGGCCTATTTGTAACTGCTATCGCGTTATTCAACCTTGCATTTGTATTCGCATTCATTGCTGTGGCTTATTACTTAAACACACTTGGCTTCGAACTATGGGTTAGTTTCCTATTTGTGGTTGGTGGCCTAGTTATCAGCGCAATATTTTTAGGTCTGTTGGCAAAGCGACAAGTTTCCAAAATAACTTTTGGAACTAAAACTGCGCAGTCATTAACAAACACCGTGCAAACAATTTCAAATTTGCGTTCTGGCCCCAAGTAATAAAAGTGTCTTCGCAATCAAAAATTGATCCACTAAGTAACCTGCTCTCGATTCCTGGCATAACTAGTGAATGCGATGCAACATTAAAATTAATTGACGAATTGATGTGGAACCGAACGGTACGTCGACACAAAGATGCCCTGATTCCCTATACCCGAAGAATTGCTGGGTTTGCAACTGCCGCTCTTGATGGAGTGCAAATGCCAAAAGATCCAACTATGGAACCAGAAGTTTCGCCAATGGGTTCGCTTTCGGATCAAGGTTTGTTAGTAACTGCCGAAGCTGATTTACAACATTTAGCATTTAGATTTGAACCGCTCAAAGTATTTGCGCGACTACACACTTTTGTATCAACCGAAGAAGAGCGTGGTCACCCTAGAACAACGAATGAAATAAATGATCCACTTCGGTTAGGTAGCCTGCCACCGCATGAAGTTTTGCAAGAGCGGCTAAGCCAGCTGGCAGATTTAGTTATTGAATCTAAGGCTCCTTCAATATTGGTTGCAGCAATTGCCCATGCGGAACT
>Ga0114968_10003376_pt1 | contig 12002 bp, 24 predicted proteins | sample M_130807_EF_Meta_FD_87020 | JGI IMG/M metagenome (GOLD analysis project Ga0114968, IMG submission 87020) | Freshwater microbial communities from Lake Montjoie, Canada to study carbon cycling - M_130807_EF_MetaG | ecosystem: Environmental > Aquatic > Freshwater > Lake | place: Lake Montjoie... | reverse complement strand
TAGTTTCTTGCACTTCTTCTCTAGGTTTTAAAGAAGCTCTAAGTTCAGAAAAACTTATAGACTTTTCTATGGGTGCCTTTGGTTTTTCAGGTTGTGTTTTTTGACCGCCTACTATTAATGGCATTAGAGCACCTTATGGACCGCCATTAGATTTTCATGAGACTGTGCCATATGATCATGTACTTTTGCTCTGTCGGCGGGCTTAAGCTTATCAAGAGCGTGTAGTACTTTACCAGCTACATCGTGCTTGACGAAGTGTGTTTTGCCATTTGCAAATTTAACATCAGATCCACCTTTTTCATCTTTCATATCATGAGCTACTTTTAGCTGTACTGAAATATGCTTATCCGGCTCAGTATTAAGGTGAGGGCTATCTGGCCTAGCCGGTCCATGATCTTCTTCATCATGATCATCGTTACCTTTGGCCGCAGCAGCTGGTTTCTTTTGCCATTTAGGATCATCTGGGTTCTTGCGGGGACGGCCGCGGCCCTCTAAAATCTGTCTTAAGGTAAGGAGTTGTCTTTCTTCTTTCATATTCTTTTCTTCTTTTTTCTTCATCACACTCTGCATACCTTGTTTAGCTAAGTGGGCTGCTGCCGATGCTCCATAGCCTTTTTTACCAGCAACAGCTATCTTTTTAGGATTATTATCAGGTTCGAATGGTGGCTTATCCATAATTACATTCCCTTCTTTGGCTTATTGTGAACATGAGCTTCTGAAACTAAAATATCAAGATCTTCAGTCATTACGCGCTCAATACCATGATCGAACATGACATCATACCAAGCAATATCCCCGTTCTCATCAGGCTCAGCATGTTGTGTTGTAAGAGTCTTACCTTCACCGAATTGCTCATTCTTAACATGAATAGCGCATTGATGCTCGCGACCGTTTCCAGGAGTATCAGTAGCTTCATTTTTAAGACTCTGACGAACTTTGTTAGCTATTTCACCGCGTTTGTTTATTTTTGCTAATCCTTTTAATGCATCAGTATGATTTTCAGGAGCTTTACCTAAAGTATATCTAGTGCGAGTATCGGCATCCAAGTATTTTTTTTTCAATTCTTCTTTTCCTAAGCTAGGAACATCTAAGCCAGGACCATATTTACTTGAAGTTGCACCTAAAGTTTCATCAATATGTTCGTATTCTTCAACATACTTTCTTTTACCAGATGACAATTGTGCCTTATATTTCTTGTGAAGTGCATCAGTAAATGTGTCTGCTTGGCGCTGATATGCTTTCATCTTTATTGGATTTTTACCAAGTGAATCGCCAGAAATTCTTTCTGCTTTATCACGAGCTCTTTTAAGTAAATCTACGGAGAGTTCGTCCAGATGCTCAATTTCTTCATTTTTGCTTTTAGGGGCTACGTAGGGCTTGATTGGCTGCGGATTGGACTTAAATCCCTTCAAAAAAGTATTGCCAGTTCGCTTTCTGTCTGCAAAAGAACCTGGAGGTGGTAAAGCATTACCAGTGGTGCTCTTTCCTTTGTAGTACGAAGGGTCTCCTTCCTGAACTTGCTCTACTTCTTCTTTGGCCATTTTCTTAGTATTACTCTTAGGCATAATAATTTCATATGTCTTAGGATGAATTTTAGCACCAGTCATGTCTTCGCCTTCAGCTGCTCTGCGATCCATATGTCTTTGAGCTGCATCCATGTTTAGCTCATGCTCTCTCTTGGCATTATAGCCTTCACTATTCATCTTCTTACCTGAACGAAGAGCAGCAAAATCAGCAGCATCCATCTTATCTGGATCTCCGGCGACCTTAGCAATCTTCTTTTGCTTTGGTGAAAGCATTTTTTCTGCTACAAGCTTATCCATTTCAGCTTGCTCTTTAGCGTACTGAACTCTTTCTTCTTTGATTACATTTGTAATCGAGTCTAACAATGATTTTGGGCCTTTAAATAACATTTCTGTCTCCTAGTCGTTATCAATAATTTTTAACTTGCGTTGAGCTTTTAAATTTCTACTTAGCAAAAACTTAGAATTGTCGATGTCCATATCACGTCTTTCAGGTGTTTCTTCATAGGGAGGTACACCGAATCTACGCTCGACCTCTTTGTTAAGATCTAACTTGTTTTGATCAACGACATTTGAATCTTGAGAAGCGTATTTTTGTATCTTTGCAAAGCTATCATTAACATATGAATGCTCATCTTTAAGGTTCATCATACTTGCCATGTGCATAATTTTATCTACCAGTACGCGTGCACTCTCAACATCTTCAGGAGTGGCTCTGCTAGTAGCAAGAACTTGTTTTTCTATAGCAAATAGTTGATCTTGAAATATGGCAGCTTTTTCCGCAACATCTGGGGGAGTGTCTTTAGGTAGCTTGGTGTAGAGAATCTGCGCTTTAGGTGCTTGCTCGAAGTTTTTGGTATGGTATGTACCAGCTACTATTTGATCCTTAACATGCTTTTCTATATAATGCGGCTGCTCACCTAAGATTACTCTCTTAATAGAATTTACAAGCGATGCCCTTGAACTAGTCTCAATAAGACCTTTTTGAGAGTCTCTATACACTGATATCAGTGATTTATACTTATTCATTTTCTGCCTTTTTAAGAATAGAGCGAAGCATCCATTCATGTTTCTTATGAGCTGCCATTCTATCCTGTAAGAAATTAGCTAAGCCTAATTCATTGAATCTGTCTGCAAGAACATACACGGTCATTAGCATACCCAGGTATTGCTTATTCTGATTAAACAAGTCCAGAAACATAGCTTCTGCCGAAGGGACCGATATAGTTTCAGTGATGCTTGTTAACTCTTTAAATCTAGTAAGGGTGCCAGGAGCATAGGCATTCAATGCTCTGATGTGTTCTGCTATATTATCAACCGATCCAAAAATCTCTTCATAGAGCTCACCAAGGAACTCATGATATTGAGGAAAGTTGCTACCCTCAACGTTCCAGTGATAGTAATGAGCCTTAAGATAGAGCGTAAACGCATCAGCTAAAAGCTTGTTCATTTGATTAACTAATTCATCCATCATACATCCTTGTTATCTAACGGCCCGTTGGTAAGCCATGCATCGCATGTTCTTGTACCGGCGCACTTAAAATGAAGTATATTACAATACCCTAGATCAGCTTTATCTACTGTAGATTCAAAATTATCTACTTCTCCAGCATCGTCTTTATCAGCACGACCATTTACTATACACTCACGCATCTTGTCTGTTATATTAAATGCAGCGCAATTGCCACATCTAGCTGTTTTTGCATATTCAGGAGCGACCTTCCACATCTTTGCTTTAGCACTCCAAAACTCATTCGATGGCTCCATAGGGTTTAAAGGTCCATACCCGTACTCATCAATAGCTCGCTGTCTATTTTCTAAATTAAGCGAAAGATCAAAAGTGGCAGCAGGGCAGCTTGTTTCTTTCTCAATTAGGTGCTGTAAAAATGTTTTCATTAGCAATTCCACTTTCTTAATGCAAGAGCCTTGCGCGTCGGGTGACCTTTTTCATCCTTCATAGGACCTCTTGCTCCACCCATTCTAGCACAAAACGACTTGCGTCTGTTATAAGCTTTACTACCTTTTTTAAGCTTAGAAGGCTTTGTAGTTACTGCCATAGAAAGCTTACTACCTGGATTCTCTCTTCTGTAACTTGCAATACCTTTTTGATTAAGACCACCGGTAGGGCTCTTACCTTCTTTTCTTTGCCAAGCCGCAGACTCTAAAATAAATTCTTTAAAAGTTAGCATGTTAGTCTTTCTTATGCATATTAATATACCAGTGAGCAAGCTGTTTTGTTCTTGGTGATGCAGAATTTGATGAGCGAATTTTCTTTAGCTGAGTAATCGACTTTCCTTTAAGACCATGCCTAGCCATGTCACCTTTATCTTCTGGATTCTTACCGTTCATAAAGTTTTCTGAGAAAAGTTTAAAGGAGATCATTTTACAGCCCCGTAGGTCTTGCACGGAGTTTGACCACAACCACAGTTTCTGTTCTCTTTTATATCCGGTGTGTCTGCATTAACAAGTTTTTTAAGCAGTACGCTTTGCTGGTGATGCGTTTTAACTGATTTATCCAGCTGCTTAGTAACCTTCTTAAGATGTCTCACTGTATTGTCGGGTATTTGTACGGCTTCTTTCTGAAATCTAGAAGCTGGAGATACCTTAGATAGAGCCTTCTTAATTCCACTCATTCTCTTATGGAGTCTTTCTAGATACTGAGATTGAGACTCATTATCTTTTGGTTCGTGAGTTGATGTAGCCGCTTTAGCAACATATCTCATTCTAGTACTAGTTGATATCTCATCAATCTGTTCTACGTCTTCTTTGAGGTCAGGCTTACTTACAACCTTAACCTTATACCACTTTAATTCTGGATCTTTTTTAGCTATCTTGCCAGCAATATTTTGTGCATGGAAAACTGATTCTGCATGCTTAATCTTGTAGTGTCTTAGTTTTTCATCTGTCTGGCCATGATGAATAGCTACTTCATAAGCACCTGGTCTGGGCTTAGAGTCTGCTTGTCCTTCTTGCAGTTGAAAGGCCCGACTAAATTCTCGATTAAGATCCATATTTCTCTCCTCAGGCACGCAATTAGGAACTTCTTTTCCGTTTTTCTTCTTAGTACCTACCGGCTTGTATCCTTTCCAGCATGGATTGTCAGAAGCATCCTTTAGACTTTCAAATAAGTCAGTATCCTCTTCAAGAGCCTTTCCACCATTAATAAAGGAATTAACTCTAGCAAATGCCCATTGCTGCGCTGTTTTATCTTCAGGCATAGATTTAACCCAGTCTTCTACTCCTCTTTGATAGACCTCAACTATTGTCTTAAGAGGAATGTTATATTCAGAAGATTTTTTAAAGAGTGAATTAACACCTTGATTGGAAGGCTTGTAGTCTTCTACAAAATCATAGATTTTATTAAAGTGTTCAAATGTAATATTTGAAGAAAATCTTGCCTTAAACGATTCATTAAGATCTAATTCTTCTTTAACAGATCTAATATGGTTTGCTATTTCATTAGCGTGTGAGTGTAGTGCTTTAGGAAGCCCAGATTTAAATTTATCCATTTCACCAGCTCTTGCATGAGCTCTCATCTTGGTACCTGACATACCTTCAACACCTTCAGCGTCCGGGTCTCTCTCACCAGATGAAACTACTTTAATAGATTTAAAGTTATAGTGACCTTCCTTACCATTGTAGTGATTGAGTCTTTCTTTATATTCATTAACTCTATCACTACCTGCAACCATGACTAGATGCTTATGACCGGCTTCGTGAAGTTTCTTAGCGGCATGCAGGAACGACGGTGCTTCTTTAGAAGAGCCGCTGACATGAACTGAGGAGGGAGCTACCTTCTTGAGATGTTGAATCTTCTTATCTTGAGGTAGAGGATCTTTTGGTTTGTTTTCGCTATGACTTGCTATGACATGAGCTGTACCGCCATGCTCTTTAGCAATTTGTGCGACTTTATGAATTAGCTTCTCATGACCAACTGTAGGTGGATTAAACCTACCAAAGGCCATGACAGCTGTAGAGTCTTTCTCTTCATTAATGTTAGTGTCAACCACTTTTGGGTTGACTACTATCTTGTCTTTTTTTGTAGAAGGTACCTTTACCTTCTTTCCCTTGTTAGGGAATGACGTAACTTGATCATCTAATGCCATATTTTATCCTTATCGGAGTTTTCCGTAGACTTATCCGTAAAGGTATTTATACCTTATAGTTGCTCAAGCCAGGCGCCATTATCTTTCCCTTGCAAGGAAGTTAGCTCTACTGAACTCGCTTCTATCTACTAATTTAGTTGGTCGGTTACCTCTAACGGATACAAAGCCTTCTGGCTTAGCAGCTTGACCACCAATGTGATGTTCAAACTTAGGATCTTTTGACATAGCGTGAACAAGAACATCCTTAGCAGCGGCTGAATGCTTATGCATGTTAAGTGTGCTTTGAAAATGTCCCGGGTGCTTATCTACGTGAGCAAGGTGTTGATCCATAACACCTTTCTTCTTCTCTATAGCAGCTGATGTTTTGACTTTACCAATCTCTTTAGTAAAATGATCTTTTAGATGCTGCTTATAGCCGGCGACTGTAGGTTTAGTGCCTTCCCGTACAGTCTTATTAATATAAGTCTTTAAATGCTCTGTGTGTGGTTCAATAGCTTTGTGAAAATCTTTTGGTGAGTCGTGAAAAGCTTTTACAGCAGCTTTAATATGATGCTCGAACTTATCTTGCTCTTCTTTTGGATAATGTGATTTACTAAAGTCGTGATGTGTTGATATCACATGAACATCGGGATGCTCTTTAAAGTGAGATGTATCAGCGTTATAATGTGCTTTCATGTTCTCTAAGTCTGAACCATGATATGCAGTATGAACCGCAACACCAAACTTTGACTTAGCAATCTTCCTACCTTCTTCTGATCCGGTCTTTGTAGAATAAGAGATTGTATTTGGCTTGAAGTGAAACTTGCCGCCATGTTCTTCAACATCACCGTGAGGGGTAGATTTTGACTTGACGCCAGAATGCATCACATCCCCTTGAAAGACGCCATGCTTAGGCGTCACTTTAGGAAGGTGCTTCAATGCAGTTTTTAACTTCTCGGCAAGCCCCGGTGCATGACCATGGTTCTTATCGATGTCTTCATTTGAGTAGTTAATTTTTGGTGACTTATTAAAAACTGATTTTGAACCAACAAAGAACTTACCCGTTTCAGGGTGATGTCCAAACACAATAGAAGGTGAACCGTCATACTTAGTAGTAACTGTTGTGCTGTTGTGCTTGCCTTTAAGCTTATCATGCACGTCAGTAAGATTATGATAGGCATGCGCGAAGCCTTTTTCCCCGGCATTTATAACATGATCTTCAGCATGCTCAAGGTGAGTTAGCTTCGATTCATCCGAAACGGCTTCGGTAAGGAAATTTTTAAATGTGATCATCTTAGAAACGGGTTCAATTTTTTTGTACCGGGCTTGAGTGAGTATTTACTAGTACCCATATTTATGATCTTAATTTCAGCCTGTACTTCATAGAATTCTGAACGAGTCGACACGCGAACTTTAAATTCACCCGTGCCTTTCAGCTGCGGAACTCCTTGACCAATTCCCAAAGGATCGGCATTAGAGATAAGAAAAAAATCATCACCGGCCTGCATATAGTATGCAGGACTTTTTTTACCTTTGGTGTAGTGATTAATAACTACAGATCCTAGATTGCTTTCTTTACTAGCAATGTACCGATTCTTGCCTGGCTGATCAAAGTATGCTTTCATTACGCTGAGAGGCACCGCACCGGGTTCTTTCAGACCACCTTTTGTAGTTGGAATTTTTATTTCTTTAAGAGGTATTTTTGCAAACATAGCCAAGTCTTCAACAAACTTTTTAGTTTGTGATGAAGAATTTAAGATATTAACGGCTGCTGTCGCTGATGGTGTACTATAAGATGCTTTCCATCTACCATCAGAATAGAACATGCGCGGGTTTGCTAGATTGTCGGTGTGATTCATCTTGACTTCTAGCCATTCTTTTTTGTTCTTGTAGTAGATCAAGACATCAGAATAGCCAGTATCCCCAGGTGGCCGAGTAGCCTTAATCCCAGGGATGCTATTAATATATGATGCTACGTCTTTTTCGTACTGATCTGATTTAGCCGACATGCTACCTACCTATGCTCTACACTAAGGTATTTAGATAGAGCGCCGGTTCGGCTAATAACGATCGCTTCTCTCATCATTGTATGCAAGAGTACGAATTGCGCTGGCTACTTCGTACGAACCCAACTCATCGGCCAGGTTAGCACATTCAAGCCTGATTCGCTCTTCGAAGTCATTCACAAACCTCTCAAAAGACAGAAAACCGGCTTTAAAGTGTTCTTCATTGTTCCACTGGAATACACCGTCACTACCATCAAACTTATACTGATATGCCATTTCAATTATCTGTTCTCTTTTCACTTCCTTCTCCTTTGAATCTCACAGCCTTAGGCCAAAAAATTTTCCCTACCGCTTCTTCCTATTGTTGTACGTACTCTGACCACACTTCTGCCATTTGCCAGTCTGAGTACGTATGTAACTACGAGTCGTCCCGTTTTTGTTTCTTACCACCTTGACTTGCTTCATCGACCCCTCCCTGCACTCTTTCTTTGAGGCTTGTTGACGTTCACCTGACTCTTGGAGACTACGTCAACACCACTACCCCTCTTCTTGTCTACATGAGATGAAGAGTTTTTTTTCTGAAGAAGATTTTTAAGATTATCTGCCAGTGTCATGACACCTCCTGAGTGAAGAATAATACTGTATATTAATATAGGTCTCTGAGAAAAGCAATTCTACGGGGTTTTTGCGCGCGCGATTTTCCCGCGGATAAAAATCTCAGAGGCACGCACTATTTTTGTACTGGGGGAGGGATAAAGAGGTTATGAGAGCACGCAAAAAATTACACGGTTAAATCTTCGTTAACGTACCAACTATTTTTGTACCCATGTACCCTACTAGTACTAATTCTGCAATCACTGTACACTAGTGCCTCATGTACGACGGTCCAGTATCATGACCAGGTTGACGCCGGCCATGATGGAGAAGATGACGGCATGGTACGTGTCACCACGCACTACGAACACCGGCACCAGCAGTGCACATACTAGTGTCACTACGTACTGTAAGTAGATCATACTAGTGCACCTAACACGATGTAGCCTAGCAGGAAGCCTGCCACGAACCAGAGGGCGTAACCCACGTACATGTCACCATTATTCAATTCCATTCTCCTTTTTGTAGATGTGTAGCCACTCACGAGCAGCCATTTCAGATACCCAGTCATTGCCACGGACACGATGGAGGATCATGCCGGTCCGTCGACGTACGGTGTCTTCTGGATGTGGATGAGGACCCCATTCGATCACCTCCCAGAAGGACCACTGGTCCGGGTCCTCATACAACTCGACACTGTACTCCATCATGCAACCCTCCGCTTCCGGAAGTCTTCATCAGCAGCCTGACGCTGCTCATCATAGCGACGGCTCAGATAGTACTTCGCCCGATTCAGGAGCTGACGGACAGCCTCCTTGCCCTCCTTGTCATCATAGTGCTCCAGGATCTCCTGACAGTCACTCATGATGCCTGCCACGTACATGTCGATACCGACCATCTGCACGTACGACGACTTGAAGGTCTCTTCGAGGTGCTTCTCAGCAACACCGTAACAGCTCAATTCCCATTCTAGACTCATTTCTCTCTCTCCTTAGTGAGCCAGCTTGCTCAAAGTGATAACCATGTCATGCAGACCGTAACCACCCATAACGCAGAATGCAACAAAGATCAGTTCTTTCATTTCCCTACTCCTCTTTCTCTCTCTTGATGATTCATTATCGGCGCCACACGAAAATAAGGCCACTACTTCGTGGCCTCGCGTGCTTTGCGGATGTGGTTGAACGGCAGACCGAGGGTGTACTCCAGGTACTCATCGTCCCCGTCCGTATCGTGCGCATCATGTGCCCACTTGATCGCCATCGTGAAGTCCTTCGCACCGGCCCGGTACAGTCGATCGAGCATCTCATCGAAATCCTCCACGGCCTCAGCTTCACGCTGACGCTGGTACTCCATCTCACGATCCAGGGCACCCAGCAGGTCGTCCCAGATCCGCTGCTTGCGGTCGTCGTCGGCACCTGTCCAGTACTCCCAGAACGACTGGCTCGGACGAAAGCCGTAGGCATCCTTGTGCAGGTCGCTGACGATGTTTTCGTCGAAGGTGTAGGTTGCTTGCATTTCTTTCACTCCTCTCTCACAATGTACTTCATTATGACGTCTTCAGGAAATAAACGCAACCAGAAAAGGTCCCGGTTACTGGTCCGGGGTCGCACGCGGGCGACAGGTTGGGTGGTGGCCTCTGCGGAGAGTGAGAGAGGAGCCGAGGCCACCGGGGGAAATCGTTGCCTGTTTTTGGGTCATGTCCCAGGCTCGACCCTGCTCATAGTCACCCGGTGGCTTTGGCAGCCGTACACCACCTGGTCGGTTCTTACGCTGCGTGACGCTCGCTGAACGTCTGCATCCATGCACTCAACAGGACGCGCGCCTCAGCCTTGTTCATGCCAAACTCCTCGACGATGTACGGTGCAGCTCCAAACATGTTGGTCTCACCGCTCAACCGCAGGTCATCCAAGAACTCGAAGACCTCTTGCTTGACGATATCCAGATCACTCATTGCACTCATTGCTCAATCTCCTGAAACACTTCCGTAGGAACCGCCGTGGCCAGCTGATCCTGGATCCACTTGTTGACAAACTCCACGCAATCGTCCGACTCCTTGAACATCAGCTCGAGCATCTGCTCATGAGCGTACGCGGCGTAGCTATCCCATCCATCTGCATCGTACACCGTCTTTCTCCTCTCTCACAATGTACTTCATTGTAGCTTCCTGAGGAAATTAATGCAACGCCGTCATCTCAGCATACTTTGCATCAGCCCAGAGGCGCACGGCCTCGACCTCTGCCATGTAGTCTTGATAGGATAACTCGTTGCCCATATACTGGCGGTCGATGCGATCGAACCACTTCTCAACGACCAGCTCAATTTGTTGCTCAGTCATTCTACGTCCTCCGCGAAAGCCGGATCGAACTTCGTCTGCAGAGTCGAACGCACGTAGCGATCAAGCTCCTCAACAAACGAGATTCTGCCTGCGTACTTGTCTGCGTGAATCTCCAACGCCTGCGCCAAGAACTCGGCTTCATCGGCGTTAAGCATCAGCGTGATTTGTTTCAGTTCCGTCATCATACTCTCCTCTCTCTCATGATGATTCATTATATCCTGCCGCGGAAATTAAGTCAAGCGACTTCGTTCAAAAGCTATCTTCGATTTCGTTCAACTCTTCTTCGATACCCATCACCTGATCTTCCAGATCCTGACGAACGTCTTCGAGTTTAGCGATAGCTTCTTTCGTATCCAGATCCGGAAAGCGATCAGCTTCATCCAGTTCATTGATCGTGCGACTCAATGCAACGATTGCGTTGGTCAGGATGCTCAATTGGCTTTCGAGAATCATTTCACGTTGATTGTTCATTTCCTACTCCTCTCTCTTAATGTACGTTCATTATGCATGAGCCCGGAAAAAAAGTCAAGCCTCGATTTGACGCAATTCGTCTTCGATAAGCATGTACTGATCTGTCAGTTCTTGACGAATCGCTTCGAGCTTCAAGATCGCATCATTGGTATCCAAATCGCACCAGCGATCACCGCTATCCAGTTCTTGAATCGCACGACCGATGGCGATGATTGCGCTATCCAGAACATCCATCTGACTGTCAAGAACCATCTCACGTTGATTGCTCATTTCTCTCTCCTCTCTCTCATGATGATTCATTATATCCTGACGCGAAAATTAAGTCAAGCTCAAAATTCACACATCAGCTTCGAGTTCTCGTTAAGAGTAGCGAAAACGTTTTGCTTCATTCCTTCTGAGAACTCGCACTTATATACGAAATGGCCATCGCTATTCAGACCAACGAACTTGCTTGACTTAATTTTGATATCGAAGTACTCTGCATTGCGAAAGCCCTTTTCGATACTCAGTGCATCGAGGCCCATCATATGGTCAATCATCGATTCCGTGTAGATCATTTCTCACTCCTCTCTCTCATGATGATTCATTATATCCTGGCGCGGAAAAAAAGTCAACAACTTTCTCGCCCCAAAAGTGCTGGTTTTTTTTTCCGCGCCCCAGTACAATGTCTTTAATGATTCGAAAGGCACGCCTGGGATGGACGGGACGGGTGGCCCACAGCCCTAGCACCGCAAACAAATTGCGCTACTGATCTGAGTTGATTTAATTTCAGAGATCAGGCATAATGGAAGATCATGTGCGCGAAAGCTGAATGCGCTAATGACTAGCTGTATCTGTTTGCGATAGTGATTTGCGAAAGATTATTGCGGTAGTATAATGCTGCAAATCATTTGCTGTACATAGTAGCGCGGCGCGATAATGCATAGAGTTTTCATAGCGGTTTCATAGCGGGGAATGCATAGAGTATTTCATAGAGTATTTCATAGAG
>Ga0114968_10003375_pt1 | contig 12003 bp, 9 predicted proteins | sample M_130807_EF_Meta_FD_87020 | JGI IMG/M metagenome (GOLD analysis project Ga0114968, IMG submission 87020) | Freshwater microbial communities from Lake Montjoie, Canada to study carbon cycling - M_130807_EF_MetaG | ecosystem: Environmental > Aquatic > Freshwater > Lake | place: Lake Montjoie... | reverse complement strand
TCTGGCATACTGGAAGATGCCATCACTGACAGTGATATGAGAGCATTGCAGCGTGTAAAGGGATTCAGGGACTACGAGGACTGGAGTGATTTTGAAGAATATTGCGAAGACAATAATGATGTAAATCCCGTTGAAGAGTTTGAAAGATTGACCGGGCGATCACTCAAAGTCTCCTTGGTAAATGACATATTAGAGAAGGTTGATGATACCTGGAGTCTAGAGGACTTTTTTGATGAATATCCCGACGCCTTGAAACTCATCAACCCGTTTGAAAATGGATCCATATCCAGGCCCACCATGCAACAATTGGCCCACATCGATACAGCGGCCAAGGGTGCCAGTTTGCCTGCACCTATCGTGACCATGGCCAATGCTGTGGCAGGTCTGGTGCGGCAGATATTCAAGTCTAATGGACAACCGCTGGCAGCACCACAACAGTCTGCTGTTCAACACGCTCGCCATACACCAGCATTGCCTGCTCCTACCCGACCTGAATTTGATATCACTCCTGATCTAAAACAAAAAGAAAAAGTTCCCGTGCAGCGTAAAGGAGACGATGAAGAGCAAGGTGTCACGGAAGGTGAATACGATAGTAGAAAACCGTTTGGTGTGCGTTATAAAGTATTTGCCGGTCGTGAAGGCCGATTGATCACTCGAGAATATTACACTAGCTCAGAGGAAAAATTACAAAGGGCTGTGGACAAAATCCAAGCACTAGACAACTTCTACGAAATTGATGGATATAGTTATCCTAAAGAACAGCAAGGGGTGGCGGAAGGCTTGACAGAGATGGACAAATCACAAACTCCCCCAGGCCGTGATACCGGTCCTCGTGAGGGTCCAGAGAAAATAGCAAAGCCAATCTCAAAAGAAAAAATGGTCAACCACGCGCTTGATACACTTTCCAAATCAATGGCTAAAAAAGATGACAAGAAAAAAGATGTCAAGGAAGGCATACTAGGTTCAGATCCAAATCGTGGACAGAAAGTTCCTGATTGGGCCAAAGGAGGTATCATAGGAAAGATAGGTCGCAAGTTAGATCCAGCCTGGAGCGATGTTCAGATAACCGTCCCTCAGCACCTTCTATCTAAGAAATCTGATGTACCTGCTACAAACACACCGGCCGCTAAAGACACAACCAAAGCCGCATCAGTTACTCCTACTGGAGCAATTCCCCAGAGAGCAGGAACCTATAACCCACCCCCTAACTTTCCAGGACAAATACAACAACCGGGTCGGGCGAAAGTAGCACCAGCACACTTACCTGATCGTTTGCCTGGCGAACACGATAGTCAGTTGCCCTATCGGCAAGGTATGAGCCAGAAGCCACAAATCCAACAGATAGTGCCTTCGATGATTAAAGAGAAAAGCATCAACCCATTGATGAAGAAACTTCAAGCAGCCATGGTCAAGGAAGGCCGTGTGAAAGAATTGGCCGATGATCTCAAAGCCATGTCAGACGCTGACTTCATGAAAAAATACGGCAAGGCCAAGGCTGCTATCCGCAAGGAAATGAACAAGCACCTGGCAGAAGACGACACAGCCGGCCAGCAATTTGTAGGAACAGGCACCAGCAGTAACTGGCAGATGTCAGTGACTATTGCTGCTCTGAATGCCAAACGAAAAGCAGCTCAGAGCATTGCTGGCACTAATAATATTCCCAATGGAGTTCAGTTGCCTGCAGGAACAAAATACGGTCCACAAGACACCAAGTCTGACGGAACAGGCAAATATGTATCCACATATGTGATCACTCTGCCTGCACCCAGTCAATCGGCTGAACCGACACCAGCAGCACCCGGCGCTGCTTTAGATAGTTCGCCAGCTACCAGCACCATGAACGGCAGCATGAGCACCGGGGCGCCTGCTGCTACTGGTCCTGCTGCTGGCAACTATATGAAAGTAAATGAACTCAGCACCAACAAGCTGGGTCAATACAAAACTGCTGCTGCCAAGGCTGCGATCCGTGCGGACATGAAACGAGTGGATGAGAAACTGACCACCAGTGATCCATTTGCTTTTCCTGCTGCTAAGGCCTCGTCGGGCCGAGCCATAGATGATCCTGACATCATGGGATCTCTAAAGAGCGCCAGCGAACCTAAATTTGATCGCTTTAGCAAAACAAGCAATGAACCCAAATTAGATTTCCGAGCCGGAATCACCGGCGATGACGAAACCGAAGTTGCGCCTGAACCAAACCCATACATGCAGTCCTGGGGCGGCAAGTATGCAACTGGAGGATCCGGCGAGCCACAGTGGAGATATGTAGAGAAAGGTGAGGATCCTGCAAGATATGGCAGCGACACAACCGTTTCTGGCACAGGAACTCCGGATTGGCGATCAATAGCGGCATCCAGCAAGTCTGCGGCTGCTCCTATAGCATTGGATCCTGGTTCCAAGAACAAATATAAATTTGATCGAACCACCCAGAGTCAGGTGCCAGCAGATGGATCAGGTGCCAATCCCAATATCGACGATGCCACGCGAGATCGTGCTCGTGCCTGGGCAGCACAACAAAATGCACCCGGTGCTGCCTTGGCCGGAGCCATGCGTTCTTCGGGCAACCCAGTTGACACTGCCAAAAGCAAAACAGATTGGAAAACCATCTACAATCTCAATAAGTCCATCATCGGTGATAATCCCAACTCAATCAAGCCCGGAATGAAATTGAAGATGCCTGATGGATCTACCTATCGTGTACAACCTGGCGACAATCTGAGCAAGATCGCCGCAGGCCAGATCAACGAACTCAGCACTAATAAACTGGCTCAATACAAAACTGCCGCTGCTCGGGATGCTCGACAAGCCGATCAAGAGGGCGACGTCAAACGCGGAGACAAGCGGTTCAGCGGTATAGTACAGGCTACTAAGAAGCAGTTTGACAACGATGCCAAACAGGTTGATGAAAACCGTGCTGCTCGCAGAGCACTCATGGCTCGAATTGTGAACCACCGTTGAGTTAGCCGAAAAGTCTTGTGATTTTGCCACACAGTTGTTATACTGTGTTTTTACTGGAGATACACAATGAAAACATTCAACGGCGAACAGAAGATCAAACTCACACAGATCATCAACGAAGGCATGCAGGTCATGCACGAAGTGGACACACTTTCAGCGGGACTCAATGATACCATCAAGGCCATAGCCGAAGAACTGGAGATCAAACCTGCTGTGCTGAAAAAAGCCATCAAACTGGCACACAAGGCCGAATTTGGTCGAGCCAAACAAGATCACGAACTGTTGGAAACCATCCTGGAAACTGTGGGCAAAACGCTTTGAACAATTTCGTTGGCGATATTTGTGGTTGGATTCGGGATGATTACAAAACCTCTCCTGTACGTTTTTTCATAGAAATCACTGCCTGGGCAATTTCAATCGGCTGTGCCATCACCATGGCACTCACGGTACCAAACCCGCCATTGATCGTTCTTTATCCCATCTGGATCACGGGTTGCTGCATGTATGCCTGGGCCAGTTACACTCGCGGTTCTGTTGGCATGCTGGCAAACTATGTATTGCTGGTGAGTATTGACAGCATTGGTCTGGCAAGAATGCTGCTGTCATGAAAAGATAAGTATATATATTATACAGGAGTCGCCCACCTTGACGGGTATGAATCACGGCTTACCGGCCATAAACGGAGATACATGAGTTACGTTGACGCACTTTATGATCGAGCACACGATCGCATACATGTGGTTGAAAGGAAAGATGGCGAGAGAGTCTATCGCGAATATCCCGCCAACTATGTGTTCTACTACGACGATCCCCGAGGCAAGTTTCAATCAATCTACGGCACGCCTGTGGCAAGATTTTCTAGCAAGAACAACAAGGAGTTTCGCAAAGAAGTTCGCATGCACTCCGGCAAGAAGATCTATGAGAGCGATATCAATCCTATTTTCCGCTGCTTGGAGGACAACTACAAAGGTCAAGACGGTCCGAAGTTGCACACAGCATTCTTTGACATTGAAGTGGACTTTGATCCTGAACGCGGATTCTCTCCGGTAAGCGATCCATTCAATCCTGTCACAGCCATATCCATCTACATGGATTGGTTGGATCAGATCGTGACCTTGGCTGTGCCGCCCCGGCACATGAGCATGGAGACAGCACAAGATATCGCCAGTGAGTTTAGCAACTGCTTTATGTTTGAAAAGGAAGCAGACATGTTGAAATCATTCCTGGACTTGATCCAGGACGCAGATATTCTTACTGGATGGAACTCAGAAGGCTATGACATACCTTATACTGTGAATCGTATCAGTAGGGTACTGAGCAAGGATGACACGCGGCGCATGTGCTTGTGGAATCAGTTTCCCAAGCCGCGCATGTTCGAACGCTTTGGTGCAGAGAACGAGACCTTTGACTTGGTGGGCCGTGTGCATATGGACTATATGCAACTGTATCGAAAATACACCTACGAAGAGCGGCACAGTTACAGTTTGGATGCCATTGGTGAATACGAAGAGATCGGTCGCAAGACTGCGTTCGAAGGCACCTTGGATCAACTGTACAATCACAACTTCAAGACCTTTATTGATTACAACCGCCAGGACACAATGTTGATAGGCAAGCTGGACAAGAAACTGCGTTTCTTGAGCTTAGCCAACACACTGGCGCATGAAAATACCGTGCTGTTGCAGACCACAATGGGTGCAGTAGCAGTGACTGAGCAGGCCATCATCGTGGAAGCTCATGAGCGCGGTATGGTAGTTCCCAACCGTAAAGAAAGGCTCTCAGATGAAGACACACAAGCCGCAGGTGCCTATGTTGCTTATCCCAAAAAAGGCATCCACGAATGGATCGGTAGTATCGACATCAACTCGCTCTATCCCAGTGCTATTAGGGCCCTTAACATGGGGCCCGAAACCATTGTTGGTCAACTGCGTCCCATAATGACCGATCGGCTGATCCAAGACAAAGTGGCCCGAGGAGACAGCTTTGCTGCTGCGTGGGAGGGATTATTTGCCAGCCTTGAATACACAGCCGTGATGGAACAACAACGTGGTACAGAGATCACTATAGATTGGCAGGATGGCGCAGAGACCATACACTCCGGTGCCGAGATATGGAAGATGATCTTTGATTCCAATCAGCCTTGGATCTTGAGTGCCAATGGCACCATCTTCACATATGAGAAAGAAGCTGTGATTCCCGGCTTGCTCAAGCGTTGGTATGCAGAACGCAAGGACATGCAGAAAAAAGCCAGAGAATACGAAGGTCGAGATGATGTGCAGTTTGAATACTGGGACAAGCGACAACTGGTCAAGAAGATCAACTTGAACAGCTTGTATGGTGCTATTCTCAATCCTGGCTGTAGGTTTTTTGACAAACGTATCGGCCAATCAACCACCCTGGGCGGAAGAACCATTGCCAAGCACATGGATGCGTATGTGAATGAATGCATCACCGGCGAATATGATCACACTGGAAAATCAATCATCTACGGTGACACAGACTCTTGTTACTTCTCAGCATGGCCCATGCTGGAGAAGGAAGTTGCCGAGGGCCGCATGGAATGGTCTGCCGAGACCTGCATCGCTCTGTACAACTCCATAGCCGACCAGGTGAATGATTCATTTCCCAGCTTTATGGAGCAGGCATTTCACTGTCCAAGAGACATGGGATCAGTGATCCGTGGTGGTCGAGAGATTGTGGCACGAACTGGCTTGTTCATCACCAAGAAGCGTTATGCTGTGCTGTACATCGACAAAGAAAACAAGCGTGTGGATGTGAATGGCAAGCCGGGCAAGGTCAAGGCCATGGGCTTGGATCTCAAAAGGTCAGACACACCTGTGATTATTCAAGAGTTCCTGAGCGAGATTCTAAATAAGGTCCTAACAGGAACACAGAAGGATGAGATCGTGACACGCATAAGAGAGTTCAAATATGTATTCATGGAACGACCGGGCTGGGAGAAAGGTTCACCCAAGCGTGTGAACAACCTGACCAAGTACGGCAAGAAAGAAGAACGTGAAGGCAAAGCCAACATGCCTGGGCATGTGCGAGCAGCCATGAACTGGAACACCTTGCGTAGGATGAATTCCGACAACTACTCCATGCAGATCGTGGATGGAATGAAAACCATCGTATGCAAACTCAAACCCAATGCACTGGGATGGACCAGCATTGGCTATCCCACAGATGAGATGCACTTGCCGCAGTGGTTCAAAGACTTGCCATTTGCGGATGACGAGATGGAAGCTACAGTGGTTGATCAGAAGATCGACAATCTCTTAGGTGTGCTGGGATGGGACTTGAAGTCTAGCACCAACACAGCTAACACATTTACCAGCTTATTTTCTTTCGAATGAAACTCAGCGACACAGTCAAATATCTAAATCATCTTGACACACTCAGTGTGCATGAGGCTGCTGCCACAGCCATGGCAGAGGTTGCCAAGGTCACACATGTGGTGCAGCACCATCTGGTACAGATCGCTGATCTATCAGCGGATCTGACCTCGATTCAAGCAGACATAATGGCATGCCTGCAACAATATGAAGAAAAATTACGGCAACACTGTCAAGATGTTCATGTGTTGGTTCAGCAGCATGAGCCCGAATATTTTGCCAACAGTACTGATCTTTATCGCCAAGGCATGAGATCAGAAGCAGCACAGCGTATTCTAGAACGAGTCCGGCCCTTGGATCCTGCTACCGAAAAACTGTTACTTACCAGAGTAATCATGTACACTGACTGGCGATATCCGGGCATGGTGATACGCCCGGCGCATTGTCTTGGCCTAGAGAGCTTGGTGGCCTTGGATCCATTGTATCTGGTAGATACTGATCAGGATCTACTGACCCCGGTCACCAACTTATTCACACCAGAATATCAACGCAGATTACGATACTACGTGATCAAAGAATACACACAGCAAGATATATTTTGTAATCTACCTGTGCAGCAGTTTGGGGTTGTGTATGCGTTCCGATTCTTTGAATTCAAACCTTGGGAAGTGTTACAACAATATCTAACTGAAATATTTGCATTGTTACGGCCCGGTGGCAGTTTGTTATTCAGTTTCAATGATTGTGATCATTGGCGAGCAGTGGCAATAACCGAACATCATTTCTGTTGCTATACCCCGGGTAGATTGGTGCGCGAACATTCAAGAAAATTAGGTTATGAAATCACATATGAACACTATGATGATGCCGGAACCACCTGGTTGGAGTTACGCAAACCAGGCATGCTTGACAGTATCCGTGGGGCACAAACCTTGGCCGGCATCTTCAAAAAGGTCAACAACTTCTTAGAAGTTGTTGACAATTCCACACAAGATCTATATAATCAACTGGACTTGACAATGTTGATTGAATTGGCTGATGTTTTACGTGTGGATATCAGTGAGGCCAAGACCAAACGTGAATACAACATCAAAAAAGTTCGGCGAACCATATCAGCATATCTTAATTCAAAGGATTATTCCGAAGAATATCTTCGACAACTATTTAACCAAAGGAAAAACAAATGAAAGACCATCTCTTAGACCTAGTACAACACACTTATGATCTCGGCTGCATTGACTTGATCAAGGTGACCGGAACTGATGTTGATACCGCTGTAAACGGTGTTGCTGAAGACAAATCAGTGATCCTGGAAGCACAGTTCGCAAATCCTGTGGCCGACTTTGTTGGTGTGTTTGGCATGCCCAATGGCGGTAAACTCAAGACCTTGCTGAATCTGCAGGAATATCGCGAAGATGCCAAGCTGACCATCACCAAACGTAGCACCGGAGAGCCCGATGGCATCACGTTTGAAAACAAGGTGGGAGACTTCCGCAACAACTACAGATTCATGGCGTCAGAGATCATAAACGAAAAACTCAAGACACTGAAATTCAAAGGTGTGAACTGGCACATCACCTTTGAACCCACCGTGGCTGCTGTCCAGCGTCTCCGCATGCAAGCACAAGCCAACTCGGAAGAACCAAACTTTCAAGTCAAAACAGAAAATAAAAATTTGAAATTCTTCTTTGGTGATCACTCCACTCACAGTGGTAGCTTTGTGTTCCAACACGACATCATTGGCATACTCAAACACACATGGAGTTGGCCTGTGGCACAGGTCATGAGCATCTTGGGACTCACCGGCGACAAAACCATGAAGATTTCCGATGATGGCTGCATGCAGATCACTGTGGATTCGGGCCTAGCTGTTTACAACTATATCTTACCTGCACAGACCAAGTGATTGAACAAGACAATCTCACAGCCAAGCAGCACGACTGTGCAGTGTTTCTTCCGGCCATCTCGGGATTCTATGCTGCGTTCATAGGCAAGCAACGTAATGAACACTATGTAGATCCTGCTAGATTTCCCAGTGGTCTCACAGACATGGAACAGATGAACTGGCTCAACAGCACCAAGGCATTGTTTCCATATCGTTGGAGTCTGTACTCAGGTGGACATGCCAACTTGGATCTCAACAAGCAGGATTGGTCGGAAGACATGGTTCGCAATCGAGAACCCGGCAGTTTCATCTTGGGTGACTCAGGTGGATTCCAGATTGCCAAGGGCTTGTGGGAAGGTGACTGGCGTGCCAACTCGGGCTGTGTCAAAGCACAGAAGAAACGAGCTGCTATATTCACATGGTTGGATACTGTGAGTGACTATGGCATGATCTTGGATATCCCAACCTGGGTGATCCATGACAAAAAGGCCAGTGCTGCATGCCAGATCTCCACGCTGCAAGAAGCTGTGGATGCAACCAAGTTCAACAACGAATACTTCATGGCGAACCGCAAAGGCAAAGACAACGGTGGTGCCCGGTTCTTGAATGTGTTGCAAGGAGAAAATCACACCTCGGCAGAGAAATGGTACGAAACCATGAAGCACTACTGTGATCCGCAACAATATCCGGGACGACACTTTGATGGTTGGGCCATGGGTGGTCAGAACATGTGCGATGTGCATCTTGTGCTCAAGCGCCTGGTGGCATTGAGACACGACAATCTGCTGCAACAGGGCTTGCATGATTGGATGCACTTCTTGGGCACATCAAAGTTGGAATGGGCTGTGCTACTCACCGTGATTCAAAGGGTTGTGAGGAAATATGTCAACCCAGATTTCACCATATCCTTTGATTGTGCCAGCCCATTCCTTGCCACTGCCAATGGCCAGGTGTATCATCACATTGACTTGCCGCACGATGGCAAATGGTCATATAGGATGAGCCCTATCGCGGATGACAAGAAATACAGCACAGACACACGACCGTATGGGCAGGCTGTGATTGCGGATGGTCTTGTGGACCACTTTGATGAGAGTCCGCTGAGCCGACTGTTTACCATGAAAGACATCTGCATCTACCGGCCAGGTGATTTAAACAAAAACGGTAAAGAAGGCAAGACATCGTGGGACTCATTCTCATATGCATTGCTCATGGGGCACAATGTTTGGATGCACTTGGAAGCAGTACAACGTGCCAATCGTGAGTTTGACTCCGGCGCACACCCTGCCATGATGCGACATGATGGCGGCGACTATGAATTCTTCGAAGACATTGTGGAACGTATCTTTGCCGCACCCACCAAGCAGGCTTCAATGGACATTATTGAAGATCCAAAGTATGCAGGCAAAACCGGATACTGGAATCAGATTGTTGGTACTCGTGGATTTAAAGGCAAGAAAACTGTGAATGCCAACACCATGTTCAGCCAGCATTTTGATGTGGTAGAGGTTGACACCGACCCTGAAGATCTGTTAAACTCTGAAGCATTACAACAACTTGAACAGGATCAAGTATGAACCGCGAAGGTCATGAGGACATCAAGTTCTTTTACGGAACTGAAGTAGAACACACACCTGCATTTGGAATGCCAACATTGTTTGTGGTCGGTATTCAAGAACAGGAATGGATCGGGTATAACTTGAATGGGCGGGGTCATATCTACTTTGGTGCCAATCAAAGTTTTCCTAATCCAGATACAAACGATGCTGCTGCATGGAAACCTTGGGAAGACATGATCCGAGGCTTTCTTGATCGCCAATATCTATGTACCCTGGATATAGATGTCCGATGCGTAGAAGGCCTGCTGGAATCAGGATTGTGTGAATATCGTAACTTTATTCCCATGATCTCGGTCAAGATGCCTTACATCCGACAACTGGGCTACAACGCCACACTCAAACTGGACGACCGAGACTTTGATGCCACTAATCCAGGCGTTTGGTGCCACAGCATACATGACTTACAAAATTGGGATCACTTTACTGACTGGTCTAAATATACCAAGGACGAAACACTATGAAACCCAGAGTTGTTCGACTCAAAGCAAACATGGTTGGTAAATCGGTTCCATCAAATATGAATGGCGCCGCTGGTCGATATGTTGAAAAGGAACTTGGCAAGCAAGGTTATCTTATGTCTAATGCGCCCGGGCCAGATATACCAGAGATTGAAACAGAAGTCAAAACAAGAGATCTTGATGCCGTTTCGGCACACACAGTTGGTAGGATGACTCCCGAAGATATAATCACAACTCCCTACAGAGAATCTGTGGTGTATACAAAATTACAAAGACAATATCGAGTCAAGACCAAAGATCGAGTCATAGTGTCAGATCGAGTGTATGATTTTTCAGCGCCGTATATACAAGAAAAAATTGAACAATGTTACGAAGCAGCAAGACAAAAAATCATACAAGGCGACGAGCGTGATTACATACCCGGTGGCCACTATGGATTTTTTGAGCGGCAGGCCGGTGGCCCTAGATCATACCAGTTTAGATTTACAGATGGTGCCATGAAGAAACTTGAGGCCATGTCTCGATCAACTTTCCACAAACTTTTTAATTGGGAATAATATCATGAATCAAAGAGATCAATCACTGGCAGAACAACGCACTACTGTGCGTGAAAAGGCAGATCGCAAGATCTGGGTCACGTTCCGCAAAGAAGGCATCCATCGATATCCAGCCGCTGATACAGATCCTGCCTTGGCCACCGGAGATGAATATGATGTATCGTTTCTTGCGACCCCTCATCGTCACATGTTTCATTTCCGAGTGTGGATCGATGTGTGGCACAATGACCGAGACATCGAGTTCATCCAGTTCAAACGCTGGCTGGAGAATCTGTATCGTGATGCCACTCTGAGTCTAGACTACAAGAGCTGCGAAATGATGGCAGATGATCTTTATGATCAGATCTCTGCAAGATATCCTGACCGTACTATCTGGATCGAGGTGGCCGAGGATGGTGAGAACGGCGCCTTGATACAATACAATCTCACACAACCTGCTTTATCAATCAAACTCTAAGAGGAAACCATGGCCAAGCCTATTATCAAACACAATCCCCGCGCAGAACAAACTCTGGACGATCTTGATCAATATCGTGAGTTCTGCGTGGATTATGGTTACAAATTCAACGAAGCGGATTTGTATAACTTCCGCAGTTATGCATTCCAACAATTCAACAAACACAGCCAGGGCAAGCCGGCCAAGAACATGTGGGACGAGGACACCCGCCGTCTAGCAGGATATCGCACATGAGAAAACTGTACTACATGGGGCTAGAGCCGTACAAGGCTCGTTATACCCTGCAACTGCAAGACTGGAACACTGCGGTATTTGATCGTCGTGGGCTTGACTATGTTGTCGTGCCCGGCGAAACACTCAGCAATGACCAAGCCATCGTGACAGGACAAGTACTGGATGCACATGGACGCACATACTTTGGCATGAGCCAACTGATGAACTTGATCCGCATGATGAAAGCAGGAGAACTAAGCAATGAAGATATCATCTACTTTGAGGACATGTTTCAACCCGGAATCGAGAGCCTCCCTTACATCATGGATCAAATTCCAGTGGACTTGCGGCCTCGCATTTTTGTCAGATGCCTTGCTCAGTCTATTGATCCTGACGATTTTGTACATGTATGGGGCATGTCTACTTGGATGGGTCACTACGAAAAAATGGTGGATAGCTTTGTTAGCGGTGTTTTGGCCACCAATGAGGAAATGGTAATGCACATGAAGATTGCGGGTTGG
>Ga0114968_10003374_pt1 | contig 12005 bp, 10 predicted proteins | sample M_130807_EF_Meta_FD_87020 | JGI IMG/M metagenome (GOLD analysis project Ga0114968, IMG submission 87020) | Freshwater microbial communities from Lake Montjoie, Canada to study carbon cycling - M_130807_EF_MetaG | ecosystem: Environmental > Aquatic > Freshwater > Lake | place: Lake Montjoie... | reverse complement strand
ATTTCCTTTGCGGCATCTCTGCAATGATCACACCCTGGCACAAACAAACAAACGATTTTTTTGCCTTCATCTAAATTTACTTTCTTACCATTGAATTCAGTATATATCGAAAACTTGGAAATCGCTTTAGCGGGCTCAATAACTTTGATTGTTACTTTTGTCGAAGTATCTTTTTGAGCAATTACACTGTCTTTGGTTTTAATAGGTTTGATCGCAGTATCTGAATTAATTTCATGAATGGTATCAGAAATTACAAGTGAAGAATCGAAAGTAATTGGAGGTAAAGTAGTGTTGGTTTCTGAAGTGGTTTTGCATGGACAAAATGGGAAAAAGAAAAATAATAGAAATGCGGAGAAAAAATAAATCAGTAAAATAATTGAAAATCGATTCTCCCCTTTTTCTTTATCAGTAACATTCTTGTAAACATAAATCAACATCAAAATGGTAATGATGTTTTTGATAAAAGCTTCCAATGGCGTCATCGGAATTAATTGTCCAAAACAACCACAGTTACCATTCATGGCACCATGTTCATACATCTGCATGCCAAGATGCGCACAAAATGCAATGAGTAACAATATAGTAACTGGTATCACAAACGACTTAATATAATGCTTTTGTAAAATCGCAATGGCAATAGCGGTTTCCAATGCAATGATCAATCTTGCTAAATATGGCGCATTACACCAATTGACGATTCCCAAATCAACCAATTGTTTTTCAAAAGCCCAGATGGGAAATGATTTAGCAACTGCCGACAATAAAAAAAGTGCTGAAATTAAAATTCTTACGATTAAGGGTAAATGCTTTTTCATGGCGATGAATTAAAATTTATAAAAATCGTTTTAATTAAAATGTTTGCCTTCTTCAATCAATATTAAACCAAATGCGGCGTAATTCAATATGTCATAAAAATTGGCGTCAATGCCTTCGCTTATCATCGTAACTCCGTTGTTTGAAATGATCTGTTTAATGCGAAGAATTTTTGCCAAGGTCAAATCAATAAAACTTTCCTGACTCATCTCTCTCCAAGCTTCTCCATAATCATGATTTTTGTTGGTCATGAGATGCTTGGCTTTATTGATAATATCATCATACAATTTAGAAACAGCTTCAACACTCAGAAGTTCTACATCTTCATTTTTTAATTCGAGTTGAATCAAACCAATAACAGCATAATTTAAAATGCCTTCGAATTCACTTTTTATTCCATCCCCTATTTTTTGTTCTTGTTTGTCCTGAATGGTTTTAACTCTTTTGGCTTTTATATAAATCTGGTCTGCAATAGAAATAGTTCTGTAAACGCGCCATGAAGTGCCATAATCTGCTGTCTTTTTTATAAACGTGTTTTTGCATTGGGCAATGGCATGGTCATATTGTAGATTCGTATCGGTCATTTAATGAAATTATTTTATTTTTTATTGAGCAAGTAAACAAACTGATATTTGTATCTTACTTATTATTCGCAAAAATACAATTAGTCGGGCAATGTGCACTATCAACTTCAAAGGAAAAATAATGGATTTTTCTTCTCCTATAGTTATGGGGATTCTAAATATCACACCTGATTCATTCTTCAAAGGATATCTTGATTATACTCATGAAGATATTCTAGGTCTGGCAAGAAACATGATTACTCAGGGAGCAAAGATATTGGACATCGGAGGACAAAGTACTCGTCCAGGAAGCATAAGAATTTCTGCTGAAGAAGAAATCAAAAGAGTAGTCCCTGTAATTGAAACTTTACACCAGCATTTCCCAGAATTAATCTTATCCATTGATACTTATTACAGTGAAGTAGCGGGTATCGCGGTTCAATCTGGTGTTTCTATAGTCAATGATATCAGTGCAGGTGAGCTCGACAATAATATGATATCAACTGTTGGGAAATTGAATGTTCCTTATATAGCCATGCACATGCAAGGAACACCGGAAACCATGCAGCAAAATCCATGTTATAAAGATGTCGTTAAAGAAGTAATCGAATATTTTATTTCAAAAAAACAAGATTGTATTCAAGCAGGAATTAAAGACATTATACTCGATCCCGGTTTTGGATTTGGAAAAACTAATGAGCACAATTATCAACTTTTAAGGGATTTGGCTTCACTTAATATGCTGGATTGTCCAATATTGGCAGGTGTTTCAAGAAAAGGGATGATTTATAAAACACTAGGTGTTTCGCCAAGCGAAGCCCTTAATGGTACGACTGTTGCCAATACAATGGCATTAATGAACGGTGCTAAAATCCTTCGCGTTCATGATGTAAAAGAAGCTGTTGAAGCCATCACCATTTTTAACGCATATAAAAAAGCCGCTCTCTAAAGAACGGCTTTTTTTATATTTGAATTTTTATTTTTAATTATTTCATTCTCTTGCTAGTATCAGGCATTGCCTTTTTAATGCTATCCATATAACGCAGTTGTTTTAATTTTCTTTCCATTTTCTTGGCTTCAACTTCAGCTCTAGCTTGATCTTTGTTTATTACATCAATAACTTCAATATCGAATACAAGAATTGAGTTGGCATCAATGTCTTCGCCAACTTTTTGTTTGCCATAAGCCAATGGCGAAGGAATATAAAATTTTGCTTTGGCGCCTTTGTTAATTGTTTTCAATCCATCAGTCCAACCTTTGATAACAGAAGTGCCTAACGACATATCGTTTGTCATATTTACACTTAATGGTTCTACATGTCCTTTAGATGAATCGGTATTGCTATCAAACATTTTACCAGCCATAGTGCGACCAGTGTAATTTACTTTTACGACTACAGATGTATCAATTGTAGCGCCTGTACCTGGTTGAATCATTTCAACATAAGCACCTAGTGGTGTTTTTGTAGCCTTGATATTGTTCTTTTTGAAAAAATCTTGTAATGTTTTATCGTCTTGTGCAAGTATTTTAATACTCTCAATAGAATCTTTTACTTGTTTTATTTTCATTTCAGCAACATTAGCACTATCTGCTTGATCACGTGTATTGAAAATATTTACGACTTTAACTGTAGTGATAAAATGATATCCTTTTTTAATGAAAGGAGGCATTGATGCAGGATTTTGAGCGAACATGCTGTCTACAATAAGTCTGATAACCAAACTGTCATTTTTCTTTACTTGTGAAAGTATTTTAAAATACTCTGGTGGAACTGATGTAGAATCAAATGGTTCAATGATTGGTGCGCCGGTAGTTCTACTGTCGTTCAATAATGAATCAGATTTGCCATTATTAATGTATTGAGCAATTTGTAATTGCATGAATTGACCAACTTTGATTTTTGGCCCTTTGCCATTTGAGATGATTTTGTATTCAAGGCCTTTATCACCTTTTTTGAAATTTTGTTGACAGGCAGCAAGCAGAATCACTGCCAATGTAAATAGAGAAATCTTACGCATTGTTTTTTTATTTTTAAAATTGATAAGTACTTAATTCATTTTTGTTTTCGTGCATGGCTTTAATAAAATCTGAAACTGCTGTTTCGAGTGATTCTTTACTATGTCCGCCGGCCGCATTGTAGTGTCCGCCACCATTGAAATATTTTCTTGCAAATGTGTTCGCATCAAAACTACCCTTGCTTCTAAAAGAACATTTTCTTTCTTCTCCCCTGTCAATAATTATAGCAGCTAATCTTATTCCTTCAATGCTCAAAGGGTAATTAACCAAACCTTCAGTATCGCCAGTTTTAATATCGTATTTGATTAAATCTTGTTGAGTGATTGAAATTAAAGCAGTATTGTATTCATAAAAAATCTGCATGCGATTCAACAATGTGTTGCCAATAAATCGTAGCCTATTTTCAGAAAAATTATCAAAAAGATTTTCATGGATAACACTATGTTTTAATCCTTTTGAAATCAAATCCGCAACCATTGTGTGAACTGATGCTGATGTTGATGGGAATCTGAATGAACCAGTATCTGTCATCACACCAGCGTAAAGACATTGAGCTATGTCCTCATTGATCTTATCATTATGACCAGCAGCGTTGATAAAATCATAAACCATTTCAGCTGTTGAACTCTTTGTAGTATCACTAATGCCAAATTGGAAAACTTCTGTTTGAGGTTGTTGGTGATGATCTATCAAGATTTTTGTAGCATTAGATTTCAATAACACCTCTTCCATTTTTTTGGTTCGGCTCATAGTATTGAAATCCAGACAAAAAATCCAATTGGCTTGATTGATTAACTCATCAGATTTTTTTGTTTCTTTCTCGTAATCCAAAACTGTTTTGCTGGCAGGCATCCAATCTAAAAAGCTAGCCCAATTGGTTGGTGAAATAACAGTAATGTCATGTCCAAATTGTATTAGAAAATGATACAATCCAAGCGTTGATCCCATGGCATCTCCATCAGGTTTTTGGTGCATGGTAATCACCACTTTTTTGGGACTTGAAAGTTCAGGAAATATAGTATTGATGGCATCCATAAATGTGGCGCAAATGTAAGTTTTATCGTTGAATGGGCAAATTCCATTCTGTAAATAGATGTTAACCTATTATCTTTGCGCCCAAAATATACAAAATGACTAACAGAACTTTTACAATGATTAAGCCTGATGCTACTGAAAAAGGCAATACAGGAGCTATTCTTGAAATGATTAATAATGCAGGTTTTCGCATTGTAGCTATGAAAATGTTACACCTTAGCAGTGCAAAAGCCGGTGAATTTTATGCTGTACATAAGGAAAGACCATTCTTTGGTGAATTGGTTGAATTTATGAGTCGCGGACCAATAACTGCAGCTATTCTTGAAAAAGATAATGCAGTTGAAGATTTTCGTAAGCTTATCGGAGCTACCAATCCTGCCAATGCTGAAGAAGGTACTATCCGCAAAAGATTTGCTGCTTCAATAGGCGAAAATGCTATTCACGGAAGTGATAGCGATGAAAATGCTGCTATCGAAGGAGATTTCTTCTTTTCTAAATTAGAACAGTTTTAATTTAGCTTAATAACTGATATTTGTTGAGGCTGTTTCAATTATGGAAACAGCCTCTTTTTATTTTTATTAATCGTCTTGATTAATTTTGAATTTTTAATTTTGACTTTTTTAATTTGAACACAACAACTATCACTATCGTTAGGTACCGTAACATTGTTATTCCGATGGCATTTTTGTCTATGGCGATTTTCCGACTACCATTATGGTTAAATAAAAAGTATAGCTTTTATAAATTAATGGGTTGTGGTAAAAATGGCACTTTTGATAAAATTCCGGATCTTAATCAATGGGCAATCATGTTAGTTCACAAAGGACAACTTGTTGAAAACAACAATGTTTCCATTTTGGGAAATTTCATTTCTATCTGGATTCGTTTGTTTGCCAAAGAATCATTTACTATCTTACTTAACCCAATAGCCGGACATGGCAAATGGGATAAACTAGAACCATTTGGGAAATTGGATGGAAAGGTTGAATACCAGGGGCGCGTGGCAACTTTAACCCGTGCTACCATCAGATTAAATAAAATGAAGTTTTTTTGGAAACATGTAGCTCCAGTTGCCAGTCAAATGGCTGATGCCAAAGGATTTATTTTTTCTGTTGGCATTGGAGAAGTTCCTTGGATCAAACAAGCCACATTCAGCGTTTGGGAATCAGTTGAAGACATGAAATCTTTTGCTTACAGCATGAAAGAACATAGTGAAGTGGTAAAAAAAACGAGAACTGAAAACTGGTATAGCGAGGATTTATTTGTGAGGTTTTCAATAACAGATTCTTTTGGAACAATCAATGGCATTAACCCGCTTTCAATAAAGTCCTAAATTTGTAACTCGACTTAAAAATTACATTATGAAGAATATTAAAATTATAGAAGTCCCATCTGAAATTGGAGCTGGTACCAGAGGTGCAAGCTTGGGAATCGATGCTATTAAAATTGCAGGATTGGATTTCATGAGTAATTTCTTCGTGCATTTTCCTTCTGAAAAAGTGGAGACAGAAAATAAGTTGTTATTCGAACCAATTCAATCGCCATATGCAAAAAGGATTCACGGTGTTTACAACATGTATGAAAGAATAAGCAAAGCCGTTAGTGACAGCATCAAACATAATTTTTTTCCTGTGGTGTTGAGTGGTGATCATAGCAATGCAGGCGGCACTATAGCCGGCATTAAAATAGCAAAGCCAAAAAGCAAATTGGGCGTAATCTGGATTGATGCGCACGCAGATTTACATACACCTTACACTACTCCATCTGGCAACATGCATGGCATGCCTTTGGCAACAGCCATTGCAGAAGATAATTTAGAATCTAAGGTTCATGATATCGATGATGTCACAAAAAAATACTGGAATCAATTGAAATCTATCGGTAAGATTTCTCAAAAGGTATTACCCGAAGACATTGTGTTTATTTCACTTCGTGATTTTGAAAAAGAAGAAAAAGCGATTATCGAAAAACATGGTATCAAAGTAATTCCAACCAGTGAAGTACGTAGAAACGGAGCCGAAAATGTAAGCAGAAAAGTATTAAGATATTTAAGCGACTGTACAGATATTTATGTAAGTTTTGATGTAGATAGTTTGGATTCAACGATTTCTAAAGGCACGGGAACGCCAGTAGGCAATGGACTTAGAGAAAGAGAAGCCGAAGATTTAATCAGTAAGTTCATGCAAAACAGAAAAGTATGTTGCTTTGAGATTACTGAGGTAAATCCAACGCTCGATAAAGAAAATCTGATGGCGGAAATCGCATTTAATATTTTACAGAGAAGTGTAAATATTTTGATGATGAATTAATTCAAAACTTCAATTCTTAAAATAACAAAGAGACCATCTCTTTCGAGACAGCCTCCTTATTTGTCCTGTAATCAACCATTAAAACTATAAGCAATTAGTATCTATTGACAACATTCATTTGTCAAATGTTTTTGTATTAATATTTTTTGATTTCTCTCCTGAGTAATTGGTATGAAATTGAGCATTCGGAAAAGTAAATATGATTTCTTTTTCAGAAGTGGCTTTGATGATTTCTTTCTCCAGAAAAAATGTAGAAATGTCTTGCGTATTGGCGTAGATGCTGCTGTACAGGCAAATGCCAGTAATTGATTTGTTGTTTTTCATTGGGGTACGGATTAAAACTTGTGATATTTACTATCGGAATATCATAACACTTAACGCAGGAATGGCTAGTTTTATTTCAATGGTGCTCGTTTTTTTGTCTTTTATTTTGATAGTCAAAGTATTATTCATGTATTTTCCTGAACCCCAAAATTGATCATCATCGCTATTGAATATCTCTTTCCATTCTGATTTACCGATTAATTTGATGCCATAATCCTGATAGTTTTTTGCGGATGTGTTGATGACAATAACAAGATCATTTTTTTTGTTCTTGCCTTTACGTTTGTAAGCCATAACGCCATCATGACCTCTGTCGAGCATCAACCATTCAAATCCTTTGGGATCAAACTGGTATTCATAAAGCGCAGGTTCATCTTTATACAAATGACTAAGTTTGCGGACGCAGTCTTTCATTTTCTGATGGGGATCATGAGCTAAGAGATGCCAGTCGAGTTCAGATGCCTCATTCCATTCAGATGTTTGTGCAAATTCATCACCCATGAACAACAATTTGGCGCCTGGATGTGTGTACATATAAGCATACAACATTCTGAGATTAGCAAATTTTTCATGCGTGTCTCCTGGCATTTTGTAAATCATTGGACTTTTCCCATGTACGATTTCATCATGACTGAGCGGTAACATGAAATTTTCATCATAGAAATACATCATACTAAAGGTGAACGTGTTTTGAATATGATGTCTGTCGGCAGGATATGCTTTAAAATACCTGAAACTATCATGCATCCAACCCATCATCCATTTCATGCCAAATCCAAAACCGCCTGAATGCGTTGGTAAGGTCATACCCGGCCAATCTGATGCTTCTTCTGCAATGGTTTGTATATCTGGAAAGTCTTGATATAAAATTTCGTTTAACCGTTTCAGAAAGTGAATGGCTTCGATGTTTTCATTTCCGCCGTATTCATTTCTTTCCCACTCGCCCTCTTTTCTGGAGAAATCAAGTCTGATGATAGAATTCACCGCATCAACTCTAATTCCATCACCATGAAAATGCTGCATCCAGAAATGGGCACTGCTAATTAAAAAAGAACGTACTTCTCCCCTTTTGTAGTTGAAAATATAACTGTTCCAGTCGGGATGAAATCCTTTGCGCATATCCGCATATTCATAAGTATGTGCGCCATCAAACATAAATAATCCGTGAGCATCACCTGGAAAATGAGAAGGCACCCAGTCGAAAATGACGCCAATATCATTATTGTGAAGTTCATCTATCAGAAACATTAAATCTTCGGGTATGCCAAAACGTGAGGTAGCAGAAAAATAGCCGGTACATTGATAGCCCCAGCTTCTGTCGTAAGGGAATTCCATCACAGGCATTAATTCCACATGAGTAAATCCCATTTCCTTTACATAAGGAACAAGTCTTTCCGCAATTTGTAAATAGGAATTGAAACTTTCTTCATCATTTTTATTGGGCCGCATCCAGCTTCCCAAATGAACCTCATAAATATTCCAAGGTGCATCAAGTGAATTGTTTTTCTTTCGCGTGTTAAGCCATTTTTTATCATTCCATACATAATCAAACGACCAGGTGATAGAAGCTGTAGCTGGCCTTTTTTCTGAAAAAATTGCATAAGGATCGGCTTTCATGACTTGCACGTCATTGATGCTATTGATATGATATTTATAACAACAACCTTTTGAAACGTTTGGAATAAATCCTTCCCAAATACCGGAGTGGTCTAATCGTGGAAATAAAGGATGCGAACCTGTTTCCCAATTGTTGAAATCTCCCACTACCGAAACAAATTTGGCATGAGGCGCCCAAACGGCAAAATAATACCCATTGGTATTCAATATATTCAATGGACGGCTTCCAAAATAATCATAACCTTTAGAAAGTTCACCTTGCTGGAAGGATTCGATGACATTGTTATTAAATAATGAGTAATTCCAAACAGCCCCGGAAGTATCAATAAAATGTTCATCTTCGTATGCCATTGTTTATCTTTGCTATCGTTTTTTAATTGAAAGTTCCTAAAATTAACACAAGTTCACCTGCCGAAAAATTATTTAATCTGTGTGGTGGAAATATTTAAAAATATGAGTACTTCAAAAATTCTTTTATCGTTCGCCTTTTCATTGATATTTATTACGGCTTCGGCGCAAAAGGTCAGTCAGTCAGGAAAAATTATCGATGCATCCGGACAAATTCCAATCTCCAATGCAGTAGTTATGGTTTTATCAGCATCAGATTCAAGTTTGCTGACTTTTACCAGAACCAATACAGATGGCAGTTTTGAGCTTAAAAATGTACCTGTTGGTAAGTGCATCTTTATGGTTTCTCATCCTTTATATGCGGAATATGTAGATGATATTGTAATCAAATCAAGTAGCGGTAAATTAAAGCCTGTTTCGTTAACCAATAAAAGTAAATTGCTTGAAGCCATCATCATCAAAACAGGAGGTGCCATTAAAATAAAAGGAGACACAACTATTTACACTGCAGACAGTTTTAATGTAAGTGCCAATGCCAATGTCGAAGAACTATTGAAAAAATTACCCGGCATACAAGTGGATAAAAATGGTGAGATTAAAGCCATGGGCGAAAAAGTAGAAAAAGTTTTGGTAGACGGTGAAGAGTTTTTTGGCGACGATCCAGGTATGGCGGTTAAAAATCTCAGAGCTGATGCGGTAAAAGAAGTTCAGGTATTTGATAAGAAAAGCGAACAAGCGGCATTTACTGGAATTGATGATGGTAACACGCAAAAGACCATCAACCTTAAATTAAAAGAAGATAAAAAGAAAGGTTACTTCGGGAAAATAAGTTTAGCAGGCGGTGCTGGAAAAGATATCACCAATCGTTTCAACAATAACTTGTTGTTTGGTTCTTTCAAAGGAAAAAGAAAAATTTCTGCATTTGTGTTGAATGGCAATACCGGACAAGATGGGTTGAGCTGGCAGGAAAATCAAAAATATGGAGGCAGTGATGATAATAATTTCGAGATGATGGATGAAGATGGCATTTTCGCATTTTCGTTTGCACGTTCGGGTGATGATGAAATTTATATCAATACTGAAAATGGATTTTTGAGAAATGTAAATGCAGGTGTTCAATACAGTAACAAATGGAATGACAAACATAATTTCAACTTCTCTCCCAAATTCAACCAGCAGGATTACAGCAATATCAAAAATACTAAAACGATAACTCAATTAGGTGATTCTGCTTTAATCGAAAATTCAGAAGTAAACACAAAAATCAATCGTTACAACATTAAGAACAGTGTTATTTATGATGTAAAAATTGATACCAGTAACAGTCTGAAAATGACCTTGAGATACAATTATTTTCACTCTGAAAGTGATGAATCAACAATATCTGGCACATCAGGTACTTCGGGTAATTTAAAAAATGCAACTTCAAAAAATTCATCAATCAATTCAGACAAATATGCCTTGATTGGTAATCTCATATTCAAACATAGATTCTCAAAAGCTAGAAGAACATTGTCGATTACTGCCGATTTGAATGCGAATAACTCGAACTCAGACAATTATTTGAATTCTTTAAACGCAGTTTATTCCGGTTCGTTTCCTTATACAATTAATATCAATCAGCTAACACAATCTGATAATAGTACTAAGAAAGTTTCTACCAAATTAATTTACACCGAACCACTTTCTAAAAATTGGTCAATGGAATTGGGTTATGAATTATCGTTAAATGATGGTTTGAATAATCAAACGACATATGCAAAAGCCCCCAATGGATATACCGATGTAGTGGATTCGCTTACCAATGATTTCAAACAAAACATCCTAATTCATACACCGTCTGCTAAATTTAATTTCTCTCGTAAGAAAATCAAATTCAATTTTGGATCGGGCTTTGGTATCACAGATTATGATTTGCTTGATAAAACTTCTAATAAAGATTACATCAGAAAGTACACCAATATTTTCCCTTCTGCAACATTCGTGTATACTTATAAAAGCAATCATTCATTGCGAATTAAATACAACGGTTACAATTCTCAGCCTACGATTAATCAATTGCAGCCATTACGTAACAACAACAACATCTTTAATCAATACATCGGCAACCCGGATTTGAAGCCTTCTTTCTCCAGTAATTTCAATGTTACACACAACGGTTATAATTTCTTGAAAAACTTATGGAACTATCAATCAGTGAATGTAATCTTTACAGAAAATTCAATTACTAATAATAGAATTATTAATTCATCAACAGGTGCTACCACTTCACAACCTATAAATACTAATGGAAACATTACGGTAAGTTTTTGGGGAGGCGTAGGATTTAAATTGAAAAAATCTGCCATCGAAATGGAGATTAGTCCCAATTTGAATTTTTCAAGATTTGTTGATGTTATCAATAGTGTAAATAGTTTTTCAAATACAACTTCATCAGGTTTGAATATTGGCATGAGAAAATCAAAGTCTGATAAATATGACTTCAGTTTGAACAATCAGGCGAATTTGAATTACAATACAAATTCACAAACTAAAACATCAAACACTTTCAGATCGAATACTCTTACTTTTAATGGCACTGTTTACTATAAGAAAAGCTGGTCATTTGTTACAGATTACACCTACAATGCCAGACAAAAACTGGCAGGTGAAACTGCTAATTTTAATGTTCATCTCATCAATTTGAAAGTGCAGAAAACATTCAAGAAGAATGAATACACTGTTTATGTAAAAGCAAATGATTTGCTGAATCAGAATCTTGGATTAGACAGGAACTATTATGGAAATATTTTCAGTGAAGAAAGAAACCAGCGATTGAAAAGATATTTCATGGTAGGATTTTCATGGGATTTTAAGAATAAGAATGGGGTGAAGAAGTAAGCGATTTGGAATTTGGTAATTTGATAATTTGGTAATTTGGTGATTTGAGATGCCGACGAAGGTCTCTGACCGAGTCGTTTGTCTAAGTGGAATTTGGAAT
>Ga0114968_10003373_pt1 | contig 12005 bp, 10 predicted proteins | sample M_130807_EF_Meta_FD_87020 | JGI IMG/M metagenome (GOLD analysis project Ga0114968, IMG submission 87020) | Freshwater microbial communities from Lake Montjoie, Canada to study carbon cycling - M_130807_EF_MetaG | ecosystem: Environmental > Aquatic > Freshwater > Lake | place: Lake Montjoie... | reverse complement strand
CGCCTTCACAGTTCCCTCGGCTTCAAATCTCCCACTACGTTCGAAAAAATCATCCATCTCAACTAACCCTATTTTCAGTGTCTGCATTTTCGAAGAAAGATCAGCGGTACCGAGCCTTGGCGAGTACTCCCCTGGGGCAGCACGCCAACGACGAGGAAGCCAACTCTGCACGCCGCCACCCCCAACGTCAACCAGCAGCGTCTGCGATGAGCTCCGCCACGCATGGGCTCCGTGTTCAGCCAGCGCTCCTCGATCCCCCTAAGACCTCCCTATTTCAATTCTCTCACCACCGGTGCGAGTTTTGGCTTCCGCTTCCGCTTCGGCTCTGGCTCCTCCTCTTCCGCAGGAGCGCAGAGCAGGTAGAGTTCATGCAGCTTGGCCTTCAGCATCTCTTTGTCCGGCAGCATCGTCTCATACTCGGCGATCATGGCCGGTGAGAGGCTACGACTGAGGCAGTATTCGACGACTTCCGTGTCCTTCGTGGCACAGAGCAGCAAGCCTATGGAGGGGCGCTCGTGCTCCTTCCGCACATCGCGGTCCAGCGCTTCGAGGTAAAAATTGAGCTTACCGAGGTCTTCGGGTTTGAAGCGCCTCGACTTCAACTCGATAGCCACAAGGCAATTGAGCGCCCGGTGAAAGAAGAGCAGGTCTAGAGCGAAGTCTTGACCACCAACCTGCAGCGGGTATTCTGAGCCAACAAAGCAGAAATCCCGGCCCATTTCGACAATGAACTCTTTCAGTTGCCGAATCAGACCCTTGTGAAGTTCCGCTTCTGAATGGTCTGTAGGCAGGTTCAAAAACTCCAGAACGTAAGAGTCCCGGAATATCGCCATCACCTCGGGGTGAGATTGTGCCAGCGCTGCTGGCACTTTGGGCGGGGAGAGCACTGTGCGGGCAAAAAGGGAGGTGTTAAACTGACGCTGCAACTGTCGGCTGGACCATTTTTCACGAGCCGCCATCCGAATGTAGAATTCCCGTTCTTCTGCGATTTTCGACTGGCCGAGAATGATGAGATGGTGGCTCCACGGCAATTGTGCCAGCACTGCTGGCACAATTTCGCCGCCCCGATAAGCCTCGTAAAACTGCCTCATTCTGAAAAGATTACGCCGAGTAAAACCACGCAGACCTGCCTGGCTGCGGGCGATATAGGTCACCAACTGATCAATGACACCGTCCCCCCACTCAGCACTTGCAAGTTTACGGCTGATGAACTCGCCGATCTGCCAGTAAAGTTCGATCAGGCTGCTATTCACAGCTCGGAAGACCTTCTGTCTGGCTGCTTGGATCAATTGCACGATTTCGGCAAAGGACGTGTCCACGACTTCCGCTGCGGCAGCTTTCCGCAGACTGACTTTGGTAAGCTGGGCAGCTTTCTTTTTCATCGCGTCACCTTATTAAACAAGCGCATGAACTCTTGCTCCGCCAGTTCGATCTCAGACCTCCATCAGCGCTCGCCCCCTGAAAATGTGCAGCTCCGATTTTGCGGACAAAATCACCCTCCCCTCAAAGGAACCCGCCTCCTGCACGCGTTGGTTTCCACACCTCTCCCGCGCCATGCCAAGACTTCTCCTGTCTCTCCTCGTTTGCTACAGCGTTCTACATGCCGTCGAGGTGCCCCCGGCTCTGCGCGAACATCCCCTGCCCGACGCCGCCAAACTGCAGGACGCTCAAGGCCGCGACAACGGCGTGCGCTTTGTCGATCTCAACGGCGACGGCCATGAGGACATCGTGCTGTCCAACGCCCGTGAGTACGGCGTGTTTCTCTTCGTGCCAAAAGAGCGGGCCAAGAAGAACCTGCAATGGAATGAAGGCTGGTCCCAGGTCATGCGTGAAGGCAAGGCCGGAGACACCAACAGCCTGCCGCTGGTCGTGCGTGCCGATGGCAGCGACAACGGCGTCTCCTTTCACGATGGCGCGATGTGGAGCGGGGCCAAACAGCTCATGCCCTTTGCCGAGCTGCTCAAAGTCCCTGGACCCGCCCCCAAGTCTCCGCAGGACTCGCTCAAGGCCCTGCATGTGAAGCCCGGCTTTGAGGCCATGCTCGTGGCCGCCGAGCCGCTGGTGCAGGATCCCGTCTTCATCGACTGGGATGCCAAAGGCCGCATGTGGGTCGTGGAAATGGGAGACTACCCCTTTGCACCTGGCGAAAAGACCAAGGACGGCGGCGTCGGGCAGGACAAGGTTTCCCACCTGCAAACGGGCCGCGTGAAAATCCTCGAAGACACCAATGGCGACGGCATCTACGACAAGTCCACCCTCTTCCTCGACGGCCTCAAACATCCCACCGGCCTCGCCCCATGGAAGAACGGCGTCTTCATCGCCAACATCCCGGACATCTTCTACGCCGAAGACACCGATGGCGACGGCAAGTGCGACAAACGCGAGACCTGGTACACCGGCTTCACCGCTGGCAATCCCCAGCACTTGGTCAACGGCTTCTGCTGGGGCCTCGATGCCTGGCTCTACGGTGCCAATGGCGACAGCGGCGGCGACATCACCTGCGTGAAGACGGGCAAAAAAGTCACCCTCGGCACCAATGATTTCCGCTTCGATCCCCGCACCGGCGAGTTCGCCCTCGAAGGCGGGCGCAGCCAGTACGGCAAATGGCGTGATGACTTCGGCAACTGGTTCGGCAACAACAACAGCACCATCGGCTGGCACTACTGGCTGCCGTTCCGTTATCTCGAACGCCATCCCGAAGTCGTGGTGAAATCCACTCGCAGCGACATGAACGAAGAAAAGCGCGTCTTCCCCGCCAGCCCGCCCCTGCGCCGCTTCAATCAAGGCAGCGCCATCAACACCCTCACCTCCGGCTGCTCGCCCATGCCCTTCCGCGACACCACCTTCGGCACCGATGGTGAAAACGTCATGTTCATCTGCGAACCCGCCAACAACCTCGTCCACCGCGAAGTCCTCCACTACGACCTCAGCACCCTCACCTGCAAACGCCATCCAGGCGATGCCGAGAGCGAGTTCATCGCCAGTGAAGACAACTGGTTCCGCCCCAGCATGGCACGCACCGGCCCGGATGGAGCACTCTATGTCGTGGACATGTACCGCCTCGTCCTAGAGCACCCGGAGTGGATCCCCGCCGAGATCGCCCACGGCCTGGATCTCCGCGCCGGCGAAGATCGCGGGCGCATTTACCGCATCAGCAAAACCGGACCGCCTAAAGGCGGGACTACAATACCCGATCCCATAGCAGCGATGTCATCATCCAACGGCTGGGTGCGAGACACAGCACAGCGTCTGTTGATTGAGCGAAACGACACCTCCGCTATACCCGACTTGAAGAAGCTGCTCGCCGCAGCACCTCCGGTGCGAATCCAGGCTGCCTTCACTCTGCTGCAGCTCGGCGGCCTGACTGCCGATGAAGTCTTCGCCCTGATCCAGCCCCATGTCCGCGCCGCAGCCCTTACCGCCACCGGGTCAAAGTCCGATGCAGTTTTCAGCGAATTTGAGAAGTCATTGCTGAATCCGACACAGCGAAAAGCACCTGTGACCGCCGTGATGCCGGTGATCACCAACCACAATCCGAACCGCCAGAAGGTCGTCGCCCAGTATGTCGCAGACGCCGCAAAACTGCAGGGTGATGCATCACGCGGCACCGCCGTGTTTCAGAAGGTGTGCATAGTCTGCCACAAGGTGCGTGAACTCGGCGTCGAAGTAGGCCCCGATCTGACCACCGTGGCCACCAAACCCCGCGAACAGCTCATCGAGGCCATCTTTGATCCAAACCGCGCCGTAGAGCAGCGCAATGCAGCCACACGCGTGACGAAGAAAGATGAGACCCTCCTCGTCGGCCAGCTCGCCTCCGAAACCCCTGGCAACATAACGATCCGCATGCCCGGTGGCGCGGAGGTCGTGGTGCTGCGCAGTGACATCCGCGAACTCAAAACCCTGACCACCTCCCTCATGCCCGAAGGACTGGAAAGCGTTCTCAGCGCGCAGGATGTGGCCGATGTGCTGACGTTTATCGGGAGCAAGCCCTGAGCCAAGGCCTGATCACTTCACATCGCGCCAGAGCCAGCGGAGGGCTTCGGGGAGGTTCGGTGCCATGCCTTTGCTGCCGTGGAAGCATTGCGTCCAGTCGATGCGAAAGTCGTAGTCTTTGAACTTGAGCGCGGCGGCCATCTGTTTGTTGGCGATGGGCCAGTTGCCGAACTTGTTGTCGAGATCGTTTTCGCCATCGAGCAGGTAGATGCGGATGGGTTTGCGCTCCGATGCACGGATCAGCGAGGGATAGACGTGGCCACCTTTGAGATCGACGAAGGAGCCGACCCATGAGAGGACTTTGCGGAATTTGTCCGGGCGCTCCCACGCGACGGTGAAGGAGCAGATGCCGCCGGACGAACCACCGGCGATGGCCCAGGCTTCGGGCTGCGGACGAAACTTGGTCTGATAGCGCTTTTCAACTTCGGGCAGGATTTCGTTGATCAGGAAGCGGGCGTAGGCATCGCTCACGGAGTCGTACTCAAAGCCACGATTGGCCGCCTTCTCACCGGGCTTTTGCTTCTTCATGCGACCGGGATCAACAAAGACCCCCACAATGCGTGGCATTTCCTTCTTGTGGATGAGATTGTCAAAGACCACCGGAGTGCGCATGGAGCCGTTGGGATCACTATGGCGCGAGCCGTCCTGACAGACCATGAGGCAGGTTTCCTCGCCGGGCTTGAAGCCTGCGGGCAGATAGACGGTGACAACACGTACGGTGTCGGGGAAGACAGTGCTGGTGCTCCACTCAAACTTCTCCAGTTTGCCCTGCGGCACGTCTTTTTGTGGTAGGCTGTCGGCGGTGTACTCGAAATGCTCGACGTGCACGGTGCCCGCGAGGTGGGGCATGCCTTCGGACTCCACGCGGTAGCTGGTTTCGGTGAAGTTGGGCATGTCGGTGACGAGCACCTGCAGGCCGTCATCGCCCAGAGCGGTCATCTCGCCAATCAAAGTGCCTTCCTGCTGCACCACGCGCGCGGGTTTGGGATCAATGATGGCCCAGGCGACGGTGGTAGCCTCGATCTTTGCGCCCGCCCGGCCCTGCGTCAGGTTCTGCCGGCCAAAGAGGCGTACAACCTGGTCATGGAGCGTCTGCTGTGCCTCGGGCTGGGAGGTTTTGGCCAAGGCGGCTGCTATCTGCCGGGGGGTGATGTGCGGCTGCGCACCGGGCTTGTTTTGGGCAGAACTGTAAGTGACGGCGAGGACGAGCAACGAGAAGAGGACAAGACGCATGGGTGTGGTTCCTAACGCCACCGGAGGCGTTGGAATATCGCTGATTTGCCGCGTGCTTATTTAAGATGGGGGGCAGCGCGAAGCGTCCCCCACACCTTGTTTACAGCGAGGCGGTGAACGGCGTCTTGCCAGCAGGCATGGCTGCGGTGCGCAGGCGTGCCTCGATGCCTTCCATCATGGCACGGACGTGGCGCCACTTGGTGCGGTCGCGCATGAGTTCCATGCTCTTTTCAAACGATCCCCACTGAATGACCTCGATGTCCACATTGCGGACACCCCAGTTGTCCATCATGGAACGGCTGGGTTTGTACAAATCAATGGTGCCGGTGCCGACGAGGGCGCTGCCATAGTCATCCACCACATAGACCACGCCGGGCTGGCCAGCGATGCGGAACTGCGTGCCGACAGGAAAGCGCGACCAGTCCGCCGCAGCGCTGCGCACGTTGCCAAACTTCAAATTGGTGCCGACCGCACTCTTCACCCCATAGATGATGTGATCGCTCTCATTGTGCGTGTAGGCGGTGGTGCGAACACGCATCTGAGAATTGCGATGCAGATTCGAGGCCACCATCAGTGGCGGCTGGGGTTCCTCAATGACAAAGGTGTAGCGCTTGATCGCACTAGGGCGGAACGGAATATTCGACGCCAAAGCCTTACGTACCTCGTATTGGACACCGCTTTGCAGAGGGGCGGACGCTTTGTTTCGCAGGCCCTTCCAAGTAGCGACCAGCGATTGGTTGGGCAGCGCGCAGGCAGAAAGGGTGGCCAACAAGACTCCAAATAGTCCACAGGTGATCAAACGTGAGTTGTACATGGCTGGTATTTTTTGGAATTAGAACGATGCTACTGTAAATTTCATACATCTTCAATATAAAAAGGATGTTTTACATATTTCTAACATTTAACATAAGTTAAGTGCTACGGCCGCTGGAATGGGCGTTTTGGGAACGCTCTGGGAACGATGGCTGGCAATTGAGCTGCGCTGGGAGATGGCGTTAAGCGCATGCGGGAAAGCGGCAGACGCTGCCGAGCATGCAATTTCTGGTTGCCGCAGTGCCGAAGCCCGGTTAGAGACTGCACCCCCACGATTTTCGCGCGATTAGCTCAGTGGTAGAGCATTGCCTTCACACGGCAAGGGTCGCAGGTTCGAACCCTGCATCGCGCACCATCTGCACTATTCGCCACGTAGCGACATTCTGTGACAATTGGTTCAAAATCAACGTTGTGAGCCGAATCAAGCCCACTGTTCACTTGAACATATCGCGCCACATTTTGACGCTTCTGGACGGATTCTGCCACGTATTTTGCCCGGATACTTTCAAACCAGCGAGGCCAGGCAATGAGGCCACCGTCTGAGCCAGCGGAAGCTGCCCACAGCAACAGCGCCCGTAATGAGAAGAGGTTCGCTGCGGCGCACGATTAGGCCACTTCACGGTTGTTTGTTACTAACAGGCATGAGCGCGAAGGATCTATCCGCACGGTTGACGACATCGGCGATGGAAATAGCGCGAAAAACCTCTGTGTGGAGTTGCTCGCATCCTTGGGTGACGCAGTCGATGGCGGCCCGCTCCCAAGTCCGGCGACATGGCCAACTCTTGATCGGTCGTGCGAACGGTGCCGAACAACGGTGCTTGCGGAGTCGGCCCTCCAACTCTCCCGTAAAACCAACCTTGAAGCGGCAGGGATCCTGGTCGGGCTCAAGCTGAATCAGGTAGAAGACACCGGCCTCCTCTGCGATGAATACTGGCGACGCGTCTGAAACATCGGCAGCATCAGCCAAAGATGTTCCGGATCTGCGGAGTTCATTTCGGATCTCGATTGCCTCGGCCACGGTGATGGTAGCGATTTGTTGGTTTCGTCGGCTTGATTCGCGCCGCTGACGTGTCTCGATGCCAAGTCGTTTGAGAACCTTGAATAGGGTCTGCTTGCGTGTCTGAAGTTCATCGGCCAAATCGATGACAGCAATTCGCTGCTCGCTGTTCGGTTCGATTTGAAGCGCGTTCGACATAGAATGAACACCTCGGCGTTGCCGATCAAGGTTGAAGAGTTGCTACAGCTTTTGAAGAAAATCGCCGGGGTTGATCGGAGGCACCGGCCCGTTCAAAAATCCGGCTTCATCTCGGGTAACCAGCCAGTCCACGCTGCTGGCCGATGCCGCAGCGGCAATCAAGGCATCTTCGTAATCCGTGATGCCATAGCCAAGAGCTTCCCGGGCCTCGTCCTGCCCCACTGTGGCCACGGTAGCCCAGGTGAGGAGCTCACGAATCATCTCCAAAGCATAAACCTCACCGCGCTTCCTGGCAGTGATGTAGAAAACCGTCGCAATTCCGTGCCAGGCCACAAAAATCTCAAACCCACGCTGATCGCATTCATCGAGAACAGCCTGGCTCGCTGTGTAAAACGGCAGCCGCTGCTCGACAATGTCCAGGAGGATATTGGTATCGAGAAAAACGCGCATTCGATCTCAGATTAGACCCCGTACTTTTCCTGAAAATGCGCCATGCGCACATCTTCCGTTGTCTGTGCCTCCTGGTCTTTTGCCGCACCCGCGTACTTGCGTGCCCAAGCCCCTGCCCCACCCTTGTTTGTCTGCGGGGGCGGTACTGCCGCTTTCACAATCTGAATCAGAAAGGTGGAACCCATCTCAGCCACGATACGCAGACTGTCACCCTGATGTAAATCAAGGCTGCGCACCTGTTCGGCAGGAATCTGTTTGGTGATGGTCATGACGAGGATTTCCTGCGTGAACATACCTCAGACACGCCGGATTCCAACCCCTAAACCTGCGCAATCAGCTCGCTTTCGCGCACCAGCCTGCCGCGTTGCAGGAGGAGCTGGCTTTGCTTGATGGTGAAGAATTCAAAATGGGGATCGACGGCGTCATCGTCGATTTCGCAGCGCAGTTCGCCTTCGGCGTCGGCGATGGTTGTGGCGACTGCCATGAACAGTTTCAGGATCGCATTCTCGCGCTCGACGCCCATCCAGGAAAACTCCAGGGATTGCAGGGTCAGGTCCACCTCAAGGCCGCACTCGGCAAAGAGGTCGTCCAATTGGTCTGCCTGCTCCCGGGAGAGGATCTTGAAGGTAAAGTAGCCGTCGTAGGTTCTGATTTCGCTCATGCACCGGATGCTTGGCAGCTTTTTTTCCGGGAACCACTTTTTCCCTTCGATTCGCCTCACAAAATTCGGGCTGAGTGCGGGTCGCTCCCTTCAAGGTCCGGCTTTAGGGAGTGTGATCCTGCGTGCCCTGGAAGGCGAGAGCAGAGAGTGCGAAGCGAGCCGCAGTGGCCCGTTCGCACTTCAATCACACCTTGAAGGCGCGGCAGTCAGCGGCTTCAGACGCCGATCTGTGGCAGGTTCCAGACGTTTTTGGCGTATTCGAGGATGGTGCGGTCGCTGCTGAACTTGCCCATGCGGGCGGTGTTGTGGATGGCCATCTTCTGCCAGCGGGGCTGGTCGCGGTAGGCTTTGTCCACCTCGGCCTGGCAGGCGGCGTAGGCGTCGTAGTCGGCCATGACGAGGAAGGGATCGCCGTGGGAGAGGAGGCTGTCGCGCAGGGGTTTGAATTCATCCTGGTTGCCGGTGAAGTAGTCGGAGGCAAGCCAGTCGATGCTGAGACGCAGGTCTTCGCTGGCGTGGTAGAAGTCCCAGGGATTGTAGCCTTTGGCGTAGAGCTCGGTGACCTGCTCGACGGTGAGGCCGAAGATGAAGATGTTGTCCGGACCCACTTCTTCGAGGATTTCGACGTTGGCACCGTCGAGGGTGCCGATGGTGAGCGCGCCGTTGAGGGCGAGCTTCATGTTGCCGGTGCCGGAGGCTTCCTTGCCGGCGGTGGAGATCTGCTCGGAGAGATCGGCCGCAGGAATGATGCGCTCGGCGATGGAGACGCCGTAGTTCGGGATGTAGATGACCTTGAGCTTGCCATTCACGCGGGGGTCATGATTGACCTTGTTGGCAAGGGCATTGATGGCGTGGATGATGTTTTTGGCGAGGTAGTAGCCGGGAGCGGCCTTGGCACCGAAGATGAAGACACGCGGGGCCATGTCGAAATTCGGGTCAGCGATGATCTTGCGATAGAGGGTGACGATGTGCAGCAGGTTGAGATGCTGGCGCTTGTATTCGTGCAGACGCTTGATCTGGACATCGAACAAGGCATCCGGGCTGACGCTGACACCACAGGTATCCTGAATGATCTTGGCGAGGCGGACTTTGTGGCCGCGCTTGATGGCCTGGAACTTTTCCTTGAACGAGGCGTCGTCGGCAAAGCGGTCGAGTGCAATGAGCTTGGTGGAGTCCTTTAACCAGCCAGCACCAATGGATTCGGTGATGAGGGCGGAGAGCTCCGGATTACACACATCCAGCCAGCGGCGGAAGGTGACGCCGTTGGTCAGATTGAGGAAGCGGTCAGGATACAGCTCAAAGAAGTCCGGGAAGAGGCGCTCGCACAGCAGGCGGGTGTGCAGCGCGGCCACACCATTGGTGGCGTGGCTGCCGAGCACGGAAAGGTGGGCCATGCGCACGTGCTTGCCGCCACGCTCTTCGATGAGCGAAAGGCTGCGCTTCTTCTCGCCATCTCCGGGCCAGCGCTTCTCGACATCGCCTTCCAGGAAGCGTTTGTTGATTTCAAAGATGATCTGCAAGTGACGCGGCAGCACACGCTCAAACAGCGCCGCGCTCCAGGTCTCCAGCGCTTCGGGCAGCAGGGTGTGATTGGTGTAGGAGAAGGTTTTCTGGCAGATGTCCCAGGCCTGGCTCCATTCCAGATTCTGCTCATCCACAAGGATGCGCATGAGTTCGGGAATGGCCACGGCGGGATGCGTGTCATTGAGCTGGACGGCGGCCTTGGAGGGGAACTCGCTCCAGGGCAGCTCGTAACCGCCTTTGAAGCGCCGCACGATGTCGGCGAGCGAGCAGGCGACAAAGAAGTACTGCTGCACCAGGCGCAGCTCCTTGCCGCTCTCCGTGGCGTCGTTGGGGTAGAGCACTTTGGAGACGGTCTCGGCGATGGCTTTTTCACGCAGGGCCTCGATGTAGCTGCCTTCGTTGAAGACCTTGAAGTTGAAATCTTCATCCGCCTGCGCCTGCCAGAGGCGCAGCACGTTCACGGTGTTGCTGTCATAACCGACGATGGGGATGTCCCAGGGGAGGCCGAGCAGGCATTTGGTTTCGACCCACTCGTGGTGCGGGCGGCCGAACTCGTCGAACTTCTGAATGACGTGGCCGTAGAGCTTGACGGCCTGGCGGTAGGAGGGACGTGCGATCTTCCACGGGCTGCCGTCGCGCATCCAGGCATCCGGGTGCTCGACCTGCTTGCCGTTGACGAACTCCTGGCGGAACAGGCCGAATTCATAGTGAATGCCATAGCCGATGGCGGGCAGGTCCATGGTGCTGAGGGAGTCCATGAAACAGGCGGCGAGACGGCCGAGACCGCCGTTGCCGAGGCCCATGTCAGGCTCCTTCTGCACCAGGGTGTCGAGGTCTTTGCCCATTTCTGACAGCGCCTGCTTGGTGGCGTCATAGATGCCGGCATTGCGCAGGTTGTTTTCTAGCAGGCGGCCCATGAGGTATTCGAGCGAGAGATAATGCACGCGCCGCACGCCCTGCGAACGATGCTGGCGGCGCGACTGCGTGGCGCGCTCCATGACGCGGTCCCGCACGGCGAGCGAGGTGGCGACGTACCAGTCATTCTCACTGGCTGTTTCAACGTAGGCCCCCAAGGTGAAACGCAGATGGTTGGTGATCGAAAGTTTGAGGCTGTCGGTGGTGTTTAGAACGGCGCAGTTGGCGAGGGCTTCCATGAGTATGCTGGGTGGTGAGAAGAGTTACCAGGTCAACCACTTGGGGGGATCGACCGGCGCGATGAGGAGGGTGATTTCTCCTTTGGGCGTTTTGGTTTGGTAATAAGATAGCAGGATGCTTGCCGGACCACGTTTGAATTCCTCAAACTTTTTTGTCAGCTCCCGCGCCACGACGACGCGATGCTCCGGCGCTGCCTCTGCCAGGATGGCCAGGGTATCGACCAAGCGGTAGGGGCTTTCAAAGAAAACGCTGGTGCAGTCACGCTGCAAGGCGGCGGTCAGCACGGTGGTGCGGGCGCCTTTTTTGTGGGGGAGAAAACCGCCGAAATAGAAGGGGGTGGTGGGCAGTCCTGAAGCGGCCAGCGCGGTAATGACGGCACTGGGCCCGGGGATGCCCTCCACATGCAGACCCGCCGCCACCACGGCGGCGACGAGACGCTGTCCGGGGTCCGACACGGTGGGCATGCCCGCATCCGAGATCAGCGCCACACTGCCGCCCTGCCGCAGGTGCTCCAGCAGCTGGGGAATGCGCTGCGCTTCATTGTGCTCATTGAGGCTGACGAGCCGCGCACGAATGTCATGGTGCTTGAGCAGCATGCCGGAATGGCGAGTGTCCTCGCAGGCCACCAGATCCGCAATGCGCAGGGTGTCGAGCGCGCGCTGGGTGATGTCGCGCATGTTGCCGATGGGCGTGGCGACGAGGTGCAGGCCAGGAGTCAGGCGACCGGTGGCAACGACGGGCTCAAGCAGCCCGTCATCCTCGCAGGCGGGCGGCTCTGCGGCTGAATCCGGCTCTGATGACATGCGGCGGGCGGCAGGTTACCAACCTTCGGAAATCTGATCCGCTATATTGAACGCGAGACGCTGGGCGGCGTCTTCGAGGAGCTGAGTTTCTGACAACTGCAGATTGGCCTCGAGGATGATGTAGGAATCGGCGCTGGCGTTGCCGTTGTGGATCACCTTGCCGGCGGCGGTGTCCTTG
>Ga0114968_10003371_pt1 | contig 12014 bp, 5 predicted proteins | sample M_130807_EF_Meta_FD_87020 | JGI IMG/M metagenome (GOLD analysis project Ga0114968, IMG submission 87020) | Freshwater microbial communities from Lake Montjoie, Canada to study carbon cycling - M_130807_EF_MetaG | ecosystem: Environmental > Aquatic > Freshwater > Lake | place: Lake Montjoie... | reverse complement strand
TCTTCTAAAGGAAGCTGAAAAGCAGGGGTTATATATACATACCGATTTTAAATCGCAACCGGTTTCATATTGTGGAGTTAGCATAACTGATGCCCCTCGTTATGATTCCTCTAAGGATCAAGAGGATAATAGAAGTGGAACTGATTTTCAAATAGGTACAATAGTAGAATCGACCCGTTAATTAATTTGCCTATATGGTAGATAATGGAGGGCGAGGATACAATAGACCGATTCTTGAATCCTCGGCGGCTAGAATCCTTTAAGGGTCAAATGCCAGCTGAAGGATTACAGGTATATATAATTCGTGATGCCCTACGACTCTCTAAAAGCCCTGTTATATTTAAAAATATATATCCATTTTATACAATTGAAGATATTAAACGAGAAATATGGCTTCATGAAAATGCGGATTTAGATATACTCCCTAAATTTCAGTTTTTGGGTGTATTAACTGGAAATCAGTATGAAGATGACTATCCTCAACCAGAACAGAAATATATTGGAGCTGATACTGAATGGCATGAACCTGGCGCACCTATAAATATACCTCTTTTACTACAGTCTCCTCTTGATGTTTTAAAAAATAATACAGGAGATGAACGATTTGTAGATTCTAGTGGGCGTCTTCAAAATCTGAAAGTTGACAGAAAAGAAAGGGTTACTATTGATGACGCATTCCTAAAACCAAGAGATGGAGAACTTCCCATTTTTCATGTATATACTCTGTCAGCCTTATTACAAATGCGAACATTTGCACAACCAATGAGTGAATATGATTTTAATGGACGACTTGCGCCATATTTTCCAACATTTTCAAGTGATTCTTTAATGACCCCTACAGAGAATGATATACGATTTGCTAAGACATTACAATTATATATGACAAATAAGAACCGTGCTGTAAAGCATATTGAACATTTTATAGCAGAGCTTGAGCCCCTTCCATTGTCACTTAATGGTGTAAAATTTATTAGATTCATGTGGCGTAAAAGTGATGATAATAATGATAAATTTACAGGATGTGAGGAGCTATTCTATAATTTATCAGCAAATGAGCGGCGGCCATTTTTGCGGCTACTACCTTTGGATGGAACACCTTTAACAAAGATATATTCACCAGGAGCTCTTACAATTTCTGAGAATATTTCTATTGATTTAATTAAACAATGGGCCCAAGAAAAGACTCCTTTTAATGAAAAAGACTATTTTTTTGCAAAAGTGCTTTTATATCAAGGTATGAATCCATTATTTGGAACTCTTCGTATTCAAGAAGATACGACCTCAGATTTTATTATTGTACCTCCAAAGAATATTCGCGCACTTTCACCTAATTTAGAACTCCGAGATATTAAGGCACACTTAGAACAGGCACTAGAGCGAACTCCACTTGAGAATAAACCGTTTATTTTAGCAGAGGCATCTCTTATTGTTGAGTTACAATTACAGCCAAAATCTGCGCGTATTACAAAACAATCTATTAGGAATAAACTTCAGCGTGGTTTTCAACCTTTTTTCCAGGAGATTACACCTTTACCAAATGAACAGCCACTTATTATGCTTCGTTATAAATGTGTAACAAACTTTACAAATGAGGATCATATTTTTTCATTTTTAACACAAGTAATTTCGAAAAAATTAATTGATGGAACTGTATCTCTTCCTGAACTTCCTGCGCTTGTTGCAATGGAATTTGGAATTGAACAAGAGGAGGCACAGCTCCGTGTTGAGGGTTGGTTTAGAGCGCGAAATAATTTTGGATTAGCAGATACAGCTGCTAATGATATTCGCCCTGTATCAAATTCAGGAATAGATATTGCTATTTTCCCCCAACATCCATCATATTATTTTCATATTTATAGAGCAGAAGGTTCGGCGCACTTAGAAAGGATATATACTTTAATTGATTTATTGTTTAATATTCCAGATAATGAATTAGATAGCGAACCTCTTGTATCAGAGGAGGTTAGTCGTTCTATAGAAGCCCATGTAACTCCTGAGGGAGTTATTGAAAGAGGAGATGGACAGCAATTGTCTCCTAGTGCACCAGCTGAAGTATTACCATCTTCAGTTGTTCAGCCTGATGATGGCACTGATAATTTAGATGATTTTCTTTTTTATACAACAGGCGCGCCTGAAGAAGGTGAAGTAACTGCAAATATAACTGCAACTGCTCAACCTGTATCATTACCACCAGCAGCATTTGAGACTGTATTACAACCACAACCACAACCACAACCACAACCACAAACACAACAACCCGAAGGAAGAGCTATTACTGGACCAGCTCGCATACAAGCTGCTACTGCTCCAGCTGCTCCTGAAGAAGAAGGTCCAATTGTCGCAGGAAGTTATTTTATTAATAAATTAAAAGAACTCGATAGAACACTTTTTGTTTACAAGAAAACCGATAAATCAGTAAAACATTATTCAAGTGGATGTCAAGCAAATGAAGATCGTCAACCTGTTGCTCTAACTGACCAGCAATATAGACGCATGCGTGATGAATATCAAGAGGATGAAGATAATGGTGAATTATTTTTCCGAGAATACCCTATAAGGACTAAAACAAATCCTCAGTCTCCACCACCTGGCGCAGAGATTGTAAATATTATGAAGTATGGCTCAGACCCAGGTCGGCAAAACTATTATTTATGCCCTAATTTGTATTGTATTCGCGACGAAATTCTTATTAGGAAAAAGGATTTTAAAGGAAAATCAGACAGAAGCGGTCATTCTAAACCTGAAAATACATGTCCATTCTGTTATGGTCGAAAAATTCAGGATAAGAATAAACCTGCTATAAATGAAACAGTATATGAACGGAAAAATAAACCAAAGACTGATAAACCACACAGCTTTATTGGAGTTCTTACAAAACAGAAGAATCCAGCAGGTCTTTCATTACCATGTTGTTTTACAGACCCTATTAAACTGCTACTTTCAGAAGAACCATTTAGACATATTCGCGAATATGAGGAAAAGTTCGAAACAGCTCCAAAACCGGATGCCGCTCCAAAAGTAGTGGCGCCAACTTTATCAACTGTTATATACTATCAGCTTCTAAAACAACATATACATGCTGAATATATTGTTGGGCCTGATAAGTATCCTCTTGATGCTGGAAAAGTTGGATTATGTAGCTCAGTTCTAGATACTTATCTTGGACAAGTATCAGCATCTCTTGTAACTCGTACTGCGATTAAACAAGATCTTAAAAAAAATGCGCGTGGTTTTCTTCGTGTTGGTGTATCAAATTCTATACAAAATCGTAATGTATCTCTATTATCTGCATTAGCTCCTTTATTTATTGGTACAAATACAGCTGAACAGGTTGCAGATTATATTCGTAAAGCTATATACCCAATTTTATTTCAATCATTTAATTTTGGAAATCTTGTTCTTGAATTTTATAATCCTACAGACCCTCCTCCCCCAGAAAATGAACTAGAAAGTTGGGCAGAAATTCATTTAGGAGTAGAAATAAAAGCAACTAATAAATTTTATATTGAGCGTCTCTACAATTCATATAATAGGTTTATTCATTTTCTAGAGGACCCATCTAGACCAAAAGAATTGCGCCAGTTTGCGCATATTCTTGCAGAGCCAGGAGTATTAACAGATAATGGTATAACTATTATAGTTGTGGATTATTCTGGAAACCCAAATGACCCTAAGACCACAATTAATATTAGATGTCCCTTACAAGGTTATTCATCATATCAATATCAAAATAATGATATTGTATTCTTAACACACGACCCATCAGGAATATGGGAGCCACTTATATACACAGATAATACCCCTGCAAAAGGTAGTCAAGGAGATATACATAATCATAATTTTTTATTTCAGGCTGCAGAATTGAACAAACAAGATGAGAATGTTCGTTTACGAATTCAAGAGTTTCGTAAACAATGTGATTCTAAATCTCTGGGTGCTTATACAAGCACAACAGCACCTATACTTGGAGCTTCTCTGGCGGATTCACTTATTCCAAAAGAGACACTTCTTTATGGTGCTGACGCACCTCCTTATGGGTTAGTAAGAGATTCATATAATCATGTTGTTGCTGCTACATTTAGGTATAATAGATTATTAGTAGCAGTCCCCTTAGCGGATGATGGTTCTTTGGATAATTTTCATCTTAATAAGCTGGACCCCAAGAAAAAGAAGGCAGAAATAAAACGAATTCATTTTGGGTGGGATGATTTTAAGCCTGCAGATACAGATGATATTATAAGTTTTTATAATTTTTATATTAATAAGAAATTCTCATTATATAGCGGGTATGAGATTTCTTTTATTGCACAATATAGTAAGAATGTAGCAGTTCAACTTAAAAATGGAATATTAATCCCTGCAGGGTCTATAACAACTTCTACTAAATATCCTAATATTGTAGTCAAGGCAGTTGGAAAAGATCCAGAATGGTTAATTAATAAACAGATTGCAATGCCATCAGAAGCAGATTCTATTGTAAAGGACCACTTTTTAGGGGATATGTTTCTTCCGTTGAAGAAAAAGCAAGCGGATGAAGTATTTCAACATTTGCGCTTAACATTTTCGAATTATATAGGAAGTAAAAAAGCTGGAGCAAGTCTAAGAAATAGAATACAAAGCATTATTGAACGTGATAATGAAGTTCGCGAAGATTATTTAGAACTATATGAAAGAAGGAAACGCTTAGAGATTCTAATAGGACCGCTTATTGAGTCATGGTTATCTCCATCAGATGCTTTTTCTCCTAAGAACACACTTTTAAGATTGGATTGTCATCTTGTTGAACAAGGGCAATGTGATAATTACTGTATATGGAAAGAGGATACATCTACATGCTCTATTCATGCTCCAAGCAAAGTTACTCTTGGAGCAGACCATATAGTAGATGGAAGCCGGTTTTTTATGCTTCGTCTTCTTGAAGAACTGCTAAGACTTCCTGAGAAGCGTCGGCAACTTCTCTATAAGGATGTATCATATTTATCTGCTCCAACTAAAATAATAAAGATAGGAGATCAAACAATTATTCCAGAGGTAAATACTCAGTGGTATCAACTATTACTTGAAGAAACTATACAAAAGCCTCTTGAAGAGCCTGTATTTTTTGAAGATTTTTCAAGAGATGATTTGACACAAATAAATAATACTAATAACAACAATACTCAATATATTCTTCCAACTAAACTCGTTGAAATGATTGGAGAGGAGTCGGCTGAAAATCTCAGACTATGGGTCGCAAATAATTTATACTCACTACTAATAGCTCTTAATATTAATCTTAAAAATATTACAGGTGGTAAACAAGATGTTGTAAAACTAGATCTGGAAACATTAAATAAAATCAAAAAACTAACAGGGCATACTGTTGGGCAAATAGACTTAGAAGAACCGGATGAAGGCATTATTGGTAAGTCAAGCAAGACACCCACAATAATTCTAATAGTTATTCTTGAAGATAAAAAAGTTGCATTCATTGTTAATAGCAAAACTCCTAGAAATCCATTTATAGCAAAAAATGAGTTAGGCCTTCTAGAAGAAGCTGTTGATGCGATACCAATGGCAGCTGTAAGGACAGTTAAGAGACCTCAAGCTGTAACAGCACCTACCTAGTCATCTTCTAACATACAGGGTAATACAATAGACGTCTTTGCGCCAGTCTTTAGAGCCCGCAGGCGGCAATCTAACATTGCTTGAACTTCATCAGGAAGCATATTCAAGCGCAGGCGCCTATAGTTCTTGTTATCTGGGTGAAGAATAATAATATATAAATCTGAAATTCGCAGTCCATAAAAGGTCTCTAGGAACCACTTATAAATATTCAACTGTAATGTATAATGCCAATAATTACAATTGGGTAGATGGTCTAGAGGATAATAACCTTTTTCATAATCATTTGAAGTCTTAATCTCACGCGACCGCTTCCAATCATAGATAACATGTGAGTTATCACTTGGTCTGTAGAAGATAGCATCAATACTTCCAGCCAACTTATGTTCTTTGGAGAATACCTCCCATTCCATCCTATAAGGTACTAGATCGGGTCCACAATCTTTCCAAAAGTTATTGAAATGGCTCCATTCTTTTGTTATCTTTACCTCTTCATCAATTAGATCATATGCTCCGTTCATAAACTGTTCAATAGATAAATGCATAGCAGTTCCTAGACCAGATGCGAGCTTTCCAGAATCAGACCAGCCATCTAAAATCTCTTTGTCGGTCTTTCCATAGTACTTTCCAGTTGTATATGTCTTGCTCCGTTTGATAGCTGCAAGGGCAGCCTGAGGGTCAAAATGAGGAAAGAAGTCATGAATAAATCCAGTACATGAGATCCATTTCTCACTAGTTCCTTCAATACTATATTTATGGGTAGGCTCATCAAACTCAATAACTAAATCACGAGGATGCCTATTTACATGGGCAAGTGTCTGCCATTTCTGTGGATGTCTAGGCATATCTTAAGTTAGTAACTCTGGAAATGTCTACATAGTTAAAAATAGTATCAATTTTTCAGATCTTCCAAATAGATAGCATCTGACTCTTTATCCATTCACGAACAATAGGTTCATTTTCATGGGTAACTTTAATCTTAAAATGCCTATTGTCATTCATATCATTAATTCCCTTATAATAAATATAAATGAAATTATCGTGTGTCCATACATAATTAATCATCTCTAAGTTAGTCCAAACACGCCATGGGGTGTGCAAAATAAATTCTTTCCAGGAAGTATACTCATAAGATAATGAGGTATGTGTATTATTTTTACGATTCTCAGTGAGTTTATATAGTGGAATGTATTCCATTTGTGCTAGTAGCTCACTATATTTAAAAATATGCGTCAATTTTTTGCCTTCAGTCTAAAACTTTCCAACCTCAACTTGAAATTTTATCTAAAACTTTCCAACCTCAACTTGAAATTTTATCTAAAACCCTCCAACCTCCATAATCATTTTACCAATCTTATTCTGTCCTTCAATTCGTCCATTATCTGACCGGCGCATACCTCCCATCTCACTAGTTGGACTTGCAGTATAATAAAGGAGAATCTTGCCTTGTGTGCGAGCAGCCTCTACTACTTTGCGGAAAGCACCATCTGTATCATAGCGCAGTGTAATAGCATAACGCAACAAGTCATCTTGTAAGCTGCTCCAGAGTGCTTCATCAAATGTTGCCTTATAGCGTTTGAATGCACCAGGTGTGGTTTCCTTGCGGATATCAGCAGTTTCATCTTTCAACATAGCCGCATTTCTATCGTCACTAAGGGTTGTTTTCCCCGCGGCTGTCTCACCTAGACGCATCCGCGCATATTTCTGATGAATTTGCCCATCATCGCGTGAGAATAGTGAGCGTGCAAGGTCTGGTTTATTTGTAGCTTTCTTATATTTCATAGCAGCTAAGAAATGCTCAAGAGATGGATACTTTATACTGGGATTTTCTTGGTCAGGAATATCAAAGTATGCAGATGGTGCAAGGCGACGAGCATACTGTTTATCTCCAATGCTGAGCTTATCTTGTAGACCAGCCTCTGTATAGAAATTAATTACTTCACTAGCGGCATACTTACGATTTGTTGTTGTACCAGTTGTTGTAGGGACTACTTCTGGTGCTGTAGCTACAAGCTCCTCTGTAGGTATTACCGCTTCCGCTACTGTCTCAGAAGGAACAGCCGCAAGTTCATTCTTCTCTTCAGCTATCTTTCCATCTCCAGTTCGTTTGAAGATGAACCATCTGTTTAAGAATGAGAACTGTTTAACAGCATCTCCCATAGGAAATTTCTTTCCAGCCTTGCCAGCCATCTTGTAACTCTCATCAAATGTCGCAGAACTATTGGTAAGACCTAGTTCTCGCAACTGGTCAGGCTTCAATAATTCGCAGCCAATCTCTGAAAGCTTCTTTGTAAGGAGACCAAAAGGTACAATATATTCTCTATGAGATGAGCCAATACTGATAAACTCTACATCTACAGGGAGGCCAAAAGCATCATTATCATTTGGAATATCCTCAATAGAATATCGCTTAGTGATTGTCCATAAATTTACGCCATCTTCAATTCCTACACGAGACTGCCCTTCAGGGACTCCGCGCATAGTTTCAAAGAGACGTTCTCCATCAAAGCAACATCCGATGAAATAACCACCCATCACTAGATTTTCGTGAATATTCTGAATAAATCCATGAAACTTCTCCTTGTTTTCAAAGAAATAATGAATAGCAAACATACAAGAGATTACATCCGCACCAGCTCGTAGCCGTCCAGCACCAACTTTCTCTACATATGGAGGCACACTCCCTTCTGGCGCAACCTTACCAAGAACTGAACGAATAATATCACGCTCTTCAGCACTTGCGCCGGCCTCACCAGTTTGGAGATTCTTACTAGAATCACCGATTGCGAAAATCATAGGTGGAACTGCTTCTTGAGTATGAGTAAGAACTGTATCAAGATAGCGTCTGTAGGCACCGTTTGCGGGATCACGAATATTTTCTCCAGCATAATCAATACCTAAGACAAAGCTAACCTTGCCACGCCGCCAGCGTTGTAAATCGCCGGCCTTACCTACTGCAATATCTAACAGAGACTTTCCAGGAGTCTTGAGAGGTGGACCATATAATATGGTATTCTTAATCCATTTGTTGTGAAAATCACGGAGTCCGCGCACACGGAGTAAGTCTTTAGAAGGAGCTTTCCGTTCATAATATTTCTTTGTAATATCCGCACGCTCTCCAACAGCTTTCAGAAGTGATGCAACCTCTTCTGGAGTAGGCTCCTCAGAACCTGTGCGAATCATAGAGGTTGTTACTGGGTCATGGATTGAGTTCCATACATTCTCAGCACCCTTTTCACTATTGAGAGTTCGTCTGAGCACTCCTTTTTGGAGCCGTTCAGTTTTATCAGTGCGAACCCGAATAGGAACCCAGCGCCATCCTGGAGAGCGCCCTGGATCATATGCCATCTCAACAATTGAGCGGTCACGAATTGGATCGCCACTTCGTTCAGCTTTTACATACTCTTCATCAGTGTCAGGGTCCTGTTCGGTAATTAAATAGCATACCGATGCCATTGTATCAGGGTTCTCCTTTGGAATAAAGAGTGCTGGTTTGTATTCACCTCGCTTTTGACCAGGTGTCTGGGCCATATGATCAAAGAGCACAGCTGTACGAGGATCATCTAATAACGGATCGCGTGTACTTCCAACAAACAGACGCAGAGTCTTAAACCGAATAGACTCACCTGTATCTGGATGAATTCCAGCTTGAACTTTATCCACACGAGATGTCTCAGATTCCTTTTCGGTTACAACCAAGAAATCAATCGTGTTATCTTCAGACGGTTTCCACTTGAACTGTTGTAGAAATCCCACACCAGCCACGCTAGGTAGCGGAGTCATATTTGGAGTGAAGATAAGCCCATCAGTATGATAAAGATAAGATGTATCTAGAACCTGTGCAGAAGCCTTGAAGATAGAGTCATTTCCTGGAGTAGCAAATACAAACTTCTTCGCGGCAACCTGAATCTGTGTTTGTGGGGTAATTCCCTGAGCAACTACAGGTCCACTATCCTTTGTCCAGGCAGTAATCCACTCATTCATCTTTTTATGGCGACCCTCATAGAATGGCAGCTTTGAAACATCTTCCTTTCCTGGCGCAATATAGATATCAAAGATAAGGAAATGCTGAACAGCTTTATTTTCTTTTGTTCGGGTTACAAACTCTCCATCAAGCAGTGAGTTCTTACATAACTCATTTGTAAGGCCAGTCTTATAAATATTCATACCCATATCAATCATGAATAATTCACCTTTATTGTTACAATAACCTAATACACGGAGTCCATCTGCCTTCTCTGTAACATTATAGCCCTCGCGAATATTGGGAATTTTATCTTCAATCGTTGCGGTCATATTCATTGTTTCCATGGTAATTGGTGCAACTCCACGAAACTCTTCTGTTCCAACTAATTCCTTATAGCCTGCGAGGACATTAGTCTTAACAGATTTACGAATAAGAAGCGTATTTTTCTGAATGCCACGGAGAATCTCACCAAGAGACCGAACAAGAACCTTTGTTGCGAGTTCAACGGAAGGGAGTTCATCATGAATAATCTCAACCTCTACCTCGTATACAGGAGGCGATGACATTAAATCAAAATCTCCAAAGCGGCGTACCCAACGAAAACTACCGCGTGCGTCTTGAGGAGTCGATCGAACCATAGAAAGGTCAAACCGAACACCTTCAGTCTGAAATGTCCAGCGACGAATTAGGCGAAATGCTTTCTGTTTTGTCGCCCATGCAGCAAGAATCTCCTTAATTTTAGGATCATCCTTATCCAAAGGAAGTTCGCGTCTTGATTTTACGCGAACATCATAATCTGCCAAATCTAGATTGCTTGTAACTCCAACTGTGCGGTCCTTAATCATAGCCTCAAATGGCTTACCTGCCATGCGATCATCGCGACAGTATTGCTGAATAACACCAAATCCATTGATTTGGAAACGATATTGGTCGGGAAGGATAACACTTAAGCGGTCAACCTGGGGTTTTGCTTTATAACCTTTAGCACGTAGACGAGCAGCAATACTAAGGAAAGTTGTAACATCTACACGGCCTTTTGGACCAAATGATGCCTCTAGTTCAGTTTCAGGATGTTCAAACCAATCCTTAACAAGCCCTTGTAGGGATTTAGCTTCTGCAGGATACAATTCCATATTGATTTGCCTGCTATCTAATTAATAGTTATATCAATTTTTAGACTCTACCCATTTACCTAATAATGTAATAGCACCGGCCTTTCCAGCACGGCGAGCCATCTCGTCCTTCTTCATACGACCTTGAACTGGTACATTTGCCTCTTCGAGAATCTCACGGAGCTCTTCCATTGTTCCCTCTGCGATTGGCCACGCAATACTCCAGTTGGCATCCTCCATCTTGGAGAACCAGCGCCCAAGCTGAGCATGAGGCCATGATTCTTCTGTGCCACATTCATTGCTGCTACCGCTGCCTCCACTGCCGCTGCCACTACCCCATTCAAGAGCCTGCTTTCCATCATCTGTAAGGGCGAAGATCGGTACATCACTCTTCCACACACGAATATCAGCAGGTGAAAACTCAATTGTCTTTTTCTCAGAGTTAATAATCATAATCTGAACTCCTTCAATTTCACACAAAGCTGCATAACACAGCTCGTTCCATGCAGGCTGAATATGAATACCATCCGCAGTTTCTGTCTGAATAGGCTTACCATTACCAAGAGTCTGTGCAATTGCTTCCGCTACACGCCGTGTGGGCCACTTACGCCCTTTCAGTAGATTTGGAACATTGTTCTGAAGTTCAATGACCTCCTCTCGTAAAATCACACGCTGCATAGAGATAGTTCCGCTACGAAACATTGGATTCTTATAACGGAGAATTAGTCCCATAGGACCGCCAGGCCCCATAGGCTGGCGAATCCAGCCCTCGTCTTCAACATGGGAATTCTCCTCTTCACATAAATTCTCTTCGCGAATCTCTGGAAGAGCTGAGGCCGCCTGGGGATTTTTGCGTAAGACATTCTGTAGAGATTCTAGAGTAATCTTCTCTTGTGACCCTGAAAGAGGCCCCTCTTCATTATACACTCTAGGCTGTTTCTGTAGTGCAATACGCTGCTGTCTCTCATTTTGGTATCTCTGCTGGTGATTAAGACTCCGCTCCTTGAGCATTTGTTCTGTATTAAATTTATTATTAACAACCATTTCACTTAAATATAAGACGTGTTCTTTTTTTAGGCCTCAATATAGTTACTATGACAGATACTATCATATGTATTTCAAAAGATTACATTAATTCCGATGATTTAATCGGTCTACAGGAATATTTTGCAGAACTTCAAGAAACGGAATTTAGCAGTGAACCTAGTTGGGACTATATATTTCAGAAGGTATATTTACATGCTTGTTTGAAAAAGCGTGTTACTACAGCAGAATGGTTGGTAAATATAATTTTTCCAAAACTTGGCGTAATACAACAAATTGCTTTGCGC
>Ga0114968_10003369_pt1 | contig 12015 bp, 12 predicted proteins | sample M_130807_EF_Meta_FD_87020 | JGI IMG/M metagenome (GOLD analysis project Ga0114968, IMG submission 87020) | Freshwater microbial communities from Lake Montjoie, Canada to study carbon cycling - M_130807_EF_MetaG | ecosystem: Environmental > Aquatic > Freshwater > Lake | place: Lake Montjoie... | reverse complement strand
TTCGTAATCAGCGAGAACTTGCAGTAATTCGCGAAGTTTGGCAGGCTCGCGACGCAATTGCGCGCGAACAAGACATCGCAGCCGGTCGAATATTGTCAGATGCTCACATAGTTACTTTGGCAAGCTGTGGACTAACTAAGGAATCTGAGTTGAAGACTCTTTCCTTTATGCATCTTCGAAATGTTAAACGCCATGCCGATACCTGGATTTCAGCAACGCTTAAGGCGCACAGTTTGCCAGATAGCGAATTACCCGCTCTAAAGTTGGCGGTCACCGGCCCACCTGCACCACGAAACTGGGAAGTCAGAAACCCCCAGGCTTGGCGTCGACTTGAATACGCGCGTGCCGAACTCCTAAAAGTTGCCGAAACCCTTGCCCTGCCGATCGAAAACCTTATGACCCCAGACTCGATACGACGGGTTCTGTGGGCTCCCCCAGAAAATGTTGAAGCACTTAAAGCCACCTTGTCAGACTTTGGTGCCCGTGCGTGGCAGCTCGATATTGTTTGTCCAACTTTGGAAACTGCAATCTGGGGACTTGAAAAAGACTCAAATTAGCGAACTGTAGTTTTTAGATCCTGCTCGATTGTCTCTGCTATTCCCTCAGCGTCTAGATGCAATCTATTCAAGATTGATTTGCGAGTTGCGTGATCTAAAAACTTCTTTGGGATTCCAAGTGTTGTGACTCGAGTTGTGGCTTTGGCAACGCGCAGTGCACTTCCAATTGCTTCTCCAATGCCACCATCGACCAAGCCATCTTCGATCGTCACAACAAATTCACGCTCAGTTAGGTATTCAATCAGACCACTGGCAACCGGTAAGACTTGAATTGGGTCAATCACTTCGACTGCGAAACCTCGATCGCGCAGAGTCTGCGCAGCATCAAGTGCTTGAGTTGCCATTCCACCAACCGCAACGATTGTCACATCTGGATTTGGTGTCGCGATTAGAACGTCGGCAAATCCAAGTGACTGGACGGCCGGAATGTCGTTCGGAATTGCGCCTTTTGAGAATCTAATGACTGTTGGGTGGTCTGACTTGTCGACACAATTTCGTAGCGCCGAAACTAAGCGGGCACCATCACGTGGCGCAAACAGGTCCAGACCTGGAACAACTCGCAACAACGACATATCCCACATGCCGTTGTGGCTCGCGCCATCATCACCCGTTACCCCAGAGCGATCAAGTGCAAATGTGACACCTGCTCCATGTAGTGCTGCATCCATAAGTACTTGATCGATTGCTCGGTTCAGGAAGGTTGCGTAGATAGCGATAACCGGATGTAAACCAGCGTGGGCCATACCAACTGCGCTGGTAACTGCATGCTGTTCGGCAATCCCAACGTCAAAAGTGCGCTCTGGAAACACGTCAGCGAAGGCATCAAGTCCGGTTGGTCCAAGCATCGCTGCGGTAATTGCAACAACATCTTGGCGCTCACCGCCGATGGCGACGAGTTCCTGTGAGAAGACCGAAGTCCAAGACTTAGCAGCTTGAGTTAATGGTTTACCGGTATCTGGATCAACAACACCAACGGCATGGAATCGGTCAGCTTCATCAGTTTCGGCTGGCTTGTAGCCATGACCTTTTTCAGTAATCACGTGCACGATAACGGGTTTGCCAAAATCCCGGGCTCGTTGAAATGCAAACTCCAGGTCAGCAATGTTGTGGCCATCGACCGGGCCAATGTATTTCAAACCTAAATCTTCAAACAATCCTTGAGGCGCAACAACATCTTTCAATCCTTTTTTCATACCGTGCAATGCGTCGTAAATCGGTGACCCAATTAGTGGCGTGCGCTTTAAGACGGATTTACCCCAGCCCAAGATTTTTTCATATTCTTTGGCGGTCCGTAACTTTGCTAAGTGACGAGCCATACCGCCAATAGTGGGTGAATACGAACGTTCATTATCGTTGACCACAATGATCACGGAACGATCTGAACCATCGGCAATGTTGTTCAGGGCTTCCCAAGTCATTCCACCCGTGAGCGCGCCATCACCAACTACAGCTACGACGTGCCTATCTGTTTCACCATGAATCTCAAATGCCTTAGCGATTCCATCTGCATACGAAAGCGCAGTCGAGGCGTGACTATTTTCAATCACGTCATGGATACTTTCCGCGCGACTTGGGTAGCCTGAAAGACCACCTTCTTGCCGCAAGGTTTCAAAGTCACTCGCCCGACCAGTAACCATTTTGTGAACATATGACTGGTGCCCGGTATCCCAAAGAATTGGGTCTTTTGGCGAATCAAATACTCGATGTAAAGCCAAAGTTAACTCAACTACGCCGAGATTTGGGCCGAGGTGGCCTCCAGTTTTTGTAACGTAGTCAATTAGCGCAGCCCGAATTTCAGTCGCTAGCATGTCGAGTTTTTCGGGAGAAAGTTCTCTTAAGTCGCTAGGGGAATTTATCCCGGGCAAAATAGCCAAAGTCTTGCCCCTAACCAACTAGTAAGTTCCCCAAGTCTAATGATGTCTTGCGGTTTATGCCTGATGCCCGTGAGGCAAATCCCTATGGTCTCTGGGATTTCATCGCATTTAAGGCTTCAACTACCGCGTTAGCGCAATTGAGTTCTAGGGCTAATCGTGCGCCTTCGTGCTCCAAAGTGGAAAGCAAATCAGTTAATGCCTCAGGGGCCAAATTCGCATTAGTTCTGGCACTTCGATACGCATCTCGAATTGCCTCCACTTGATGTTCCAGTTGAAATGTTGCAACATAACCCAACGCGGCTGGGTGTGTGCGGAAAATTTCATAAGTGCGAAACTCCGATGGGCAGCGGTCAAGCAACCAAGCACTCGCTTTGATTTCCCAGCCTGGTGATCCTGCGGGGATTAAATCAGTTGGCCAACTACTCATGCTTTAACAAGAGAACGCAACACGTACTGCAAAATTCCACCATGCCGAAAATAGTCAGCTTCGCCAGGAGTATCGATACGCACAACTGCTTGGAAAGACTTAACCGAACCATCAATCGATGTTGCTGTTACTGAAACTGTGCTTGGTGTTTTGCCAGCGTTTAACTCCACAATTCCAGCTACGTCAAATGATTCGGTTCCTATTAGTCCTAATGAATCCGCGTTCTGTCCATCCGGGAACTGCAATGGCAGCACTCCCATACCAATCAAGTTGGAGCGATGAATTCTTTCGTAAGATTCAGCGATAACAACTCGCACGCCTAGTAATGCGGTGCCTTTTGCTGCCCAATCTCGGGAGGAGCCAGAACCGTATTCTTTACCCGCCAAAATAATCATTGGAATCTTTTTGGCAGCAGCGTTAACCGATGCTTCGTAAATCGAAGTTTGCGGTGCTCCTTCAACGGTAAAGTCCCGAGTGAACCCGCCTTCAATGTCATCGAGCAGTTGGTTACGCAAGCGAATGTTCGCAAAAGTTCCGCGAATCATTACTTCATGGTTACCACGGCGAGATCCGTAGGAATTAAAGTCGGCCTTAGCTACCCCGTTATCCTTCAAATATTTTCCAGCTGGACTATCCTCACGAATCGATCCAGCTGGAGAAATGTGATCAGTTGTTACTGAATCCCCTAGTTTCGCCAGCACTCGTGCTCCCGTTACATCAGTTACTGGAATTGGCTCTACGGGCATGTTTTCGAAATATGGTGGACGGCGCACGTATGTGCTCTTCTCGTCCCAATCAAATGTTGCGCCAGTTGGTGTCTCAAGATTTTGCCAAAGTGAATCTCCCGCAAATACGTCCTTGTAGCGAGAGGTAAACATATTTGCGTCAATTGATGAATCAATAACATCAGCAACCTCTTGCGCACTCGGCCAGATGTCTCGTAGATGTACCGGATTGCCATTTGAATCATTTCCCAATGAATCATTCTGCAAATCAATTGCCATGGTTCCAGCAATTGCATAAGCAACAACCAAAGGAGGGGAAGCAAGATAATTCATTTTTACATCTGGATTAATGCGACCTTCAAAGTTACGATTACCAGACAAAACTGCGACAGCTGCTAAATCGTTATCTTGAATTGCTGAACTGATTTCTGGCGCTACCGGGCCGGAATTACCGATGCAAGTGGTGCAGCCATAGCCAACCAAGTTGAATCCAAGCGCATCTAAGTACTGAGTTAGACCTGACTTGTTGTAGTAATCAGTTACGACTTGCGAGCCTGGAGCTAAAGTGGTTTTAACCCAAGGTTTGCGCGTCAACCCTTTTTCCACTGCCTTCTTGGCCAGCAAACCAGCAGCCATCATTACTGATGGATTAGAAGTATTGGTGCAAGAAGTAATCGCAGCAATCACGACTGAGCCGTGCGCAACATCAAACTCATCTCCGTTTAGCGAAACGTGACCTGTCTTGGAGCGATCTTGGGTGTAAGTCGCAACTGCTGTCTCAAACGCCGGCGCAGCATTTGAAAGCTCAACTCGATCTTGCGGTCGCTTAGGACCAGCAATCGAAGGCTTAACCACGCCAAGATCAAGTTCGATGTACTCGGAATAGATCGGCTCAATCTCAGTGTTGTGCCATAGCCCTTGCACTTGCGCGTATGCCTTTACCAGTTCAAGTTGCGACTCTGGTCGACCAGTTAATCGCATATAGTTCAAAGTCTCTTCATCAATCGGGAAGATCGCTGCAGTTGAGCCGTACTCCGGACTCATGTTTCCGATAGTGGCGCGGTTAGCCAGCGAAACTGATGTAACACCTTCACCATAGAATTCAACAAATTTGCCTACTACTCCGTGCTTACGCAGCATTTCCGTAATTGTTAAAACTAAATCAGTCGCAGTAGTTCCCGGTTGCATTTGTCCAAACAATTTGAATCCAACAACACGTGGAATCAACATTGAAACAGGTTGGCCCAACATTGCTGCTTCGGCTTCAATTCCACCTACTCCCCAACCTAAGACTCCCAGTCCGTTAACCATCGTGGTGTGAGAATCAGTTCCAACACAGCTATCGGGATACGCCATGCCATTACGAACCATTACAACCCGAGCCAGCGCTTCTATGTTTACTTGGTGCACAATTCCAGTGCCAGGGGGAACAACTTTGAAGTCATCAAAGGCATCTTGACCCCAGCGTAAGAATTTGTATCGTTCACCATTTCGCTCATATTCCAGCTCAACGTTCTTGGTAGCAGCTTCTGAGTTTCCGAAAAAGTCCGCGATTACCGAGTGATCGATTACTAATTCTGCGGGTGCAAGTGGATTAATTCGTTTTGGATCGCCGCCCAATTTCGTGAATGCCTCACGCATAGTTGCCAAGTCAACAACACATGGCACACCAGTGAAGTCCTGCATGATGACGCGAGCCGGCGTGAACTGAATTTCATCAGTTGGTTGCGCCTGGGGATCCCAACTAGCAAGCGTTTGAATCTGTGCAGCCGTTACATTTGCACCATCTTCAGTGCGTAACAAATTCTCCAACAGGACTTTGTGTGTAAATGGCAGCCGTTCGGAGCCAGGCAATGCATCCAGACGAAAAATTGTAAACGTTTGCCCGCCAACAACTAGTTCAGATTGGGCCTGGAATGAATTGAGGCTACTCACGGAGCTCCTAAAGTATCTTGACGTCAAGATACATTGTACGCCAAGTTTGAATTTAACTCTTCAGATGGTGGTTAGAAGCGTTCGAAAAGTGCGATGCACTCAACATGACCAGTCATTGGGAAGGCATCTAGCCCAACCAGTTGAGTCATGGACCAACCAGCATCCGCCAGATACTTGGCATCTCGACCCAAGGCACTAGGTTCGCAGGCCACGTAAATGATGGATCGCTTAGTAATTCGATCGAGCTCAGCGATGACATCCAATCCAGCACCGGCTCTAGGCGGGTCAAGAATTACAACTTCAAAACTCTCATCAATTTGTGTAATCCACTTGGAAACATCAGCCGTTATCAAGTCCATCTGTGGTAAGTCGCTGCAAGACCTGCGGGCATCTCGCATGGAATCAATTACTGACTCCACAGCAACTACTTCACCCTTCTCAGTCACATCAGCAGCAATACTCGCGGCAAACAATCCGGCACCTGCGTAAAGATCTAGTGCTTTATCCCCTGGCTTTAAACTTGCAAAACGTCGCACTGTTTCCACGAAAACTTTTGGAGCATCTTTATGTACTTGCCAGAATGAACCCGCGTGGATTCGCCAGCTTCGCGCGTCAACTGTTTCATCAAGCCATGGTCCGCCGCGTTGATCTACCACGACGTGTTGGCCAGTAGAACTCTGCGCAGTACTAATGTCTCCGTGACCAATGTGAATTTTTTCTTGCGCTAGTTGTACTGATCCTTCAACTGCAATTAGGCAATCATCAATTTCGATAACAGTGTGCGAACGAGGCATTTTCATGCCAACAGATACTCCGCCGATTCGGGAATATCGATTTCGAGTTCGCCAGCGCAACCCATCTTCATTAGGGCTTAGTGCTATTACTTCAAATTCAGCAAGTGGCTTGCCATTGACATGGGTGATTCCACCCAAATGGGAAAGCTGCTCGCGAACGACTTCGCTCTTGAGGCTGCGTTGATACGCCAGACTTACGTGCTGCCAGTCACAGCCGCCACAAGCTCCCGCATAATTACACGGCGCGGCCACTCGATGCTCACTGCTTTCAATTACCTCAACTACATCGGCACGTAAAAACTTTTTGCTAATGTCAGTAATCTCTGCCTTTACAGTTTCACCTGGAATTCCATGGCGAACAAAGACAACTTGGCCGTTGTATCGTGAAATGCAGAAACCTCCATTGGCAACCTTGTCGATGGTCAACTCGACAACATCACCAATTTTCACCATTTCAAATTCAGTCATTGCTTGTTGCAACATCTTTCTTTGCTTTTGCTAACAATCTAAACGTGACGAAGATACCTAGCGCGAACAGCGGGTATCCAAGAAGAATCTTTAAAGCGCCAAGCGCAGCAGTTTGACCCAGTAGAAAAAGTGGAAACATGATTGCCACCCGAACTCCAAATATCAAGACCCACAACCAAGTAATCGTGCTGAATAGCCGATGTGCCACCGGATCCTTAACCCATGACATGTCGCGTCCGCGCATAGCTTCAATGACATAGCCCAGTAACGGTTTGTGGATTGCGATGCTTATCAAGCAGACACTGGCGTAAGCCGCATTTGTGATGATTCCGGGCAAAAAGAAGTTGTCTGCATTACCAGTCCGGCTTGCCAAAAATGCCGCTATCGCAATTCCGATCAAACCGGAGAAAACTTGCTGCAAGGATTGTCGGCGCACTAATCGCAAAATCGCCAGGATTCCTGCAGATCCAACGGAGGCGTAGAGCGTAGTTTCTAAATCTCTATCGGTGACTAGGTAGGCAACGGTGAAAACTGCAAACGGTAGTCCTGAATCAATAAAGCCAGCCCAGCCACCGAGGGCCGCTGCCAGCAACTCCGAGTCATCCTTAATTTCGGAGACCATGTTCTCATCATTTGGATTCGAATCAGCGTTGCTCACGTTATAACTGTAACGACTTAACTTCGAAAACTAATCATCCACGCTTAGAGCTGGATGTGGAATCCACCAAAATTGAAATTGCCATTGGAATCAGAATGATTCGAGGGCGTTGATTCATCGCGCTTTCTGTCTGGACTGTGCAGCGCAAGTCTCTCACCCGGTGGCAATGGATCCTCACCGCGGTTAATTACCAATTTTGAAATCACATCGTCGATTTCGGACTCAGTACCGGAAGTTGCATGCGTGCTGAGCAATGCACCATCACCGCTAATAACTACCCGCACCAACCAACGTGATCCACGCACACCAACGAAACGAACTGGTTGCACGTGCACGTTTCCATCCAAGTCAACAGTTGGCATAACGGCATATATCTCGGTACCGAACCGGCCCATTTCGATACTGCAATCAACTTTTTGTTCACGCAGCCCTGACGCAATTGCATCCCGCATTACTGCCCATGGATCCTCGTCAGCTGCTGCGGCAAACACTTGCACTTCGGCGATCGTCATATTCAGATGTAGCGAAACAGATTTCCCAACCCCCAAGCGAGGATCTAAATCTAAATGAACTTCAAGTCCAGGAACGCTAGGCAGTAGGAGTGAACCCAGATCAAGCATGGAACTTGTATCAATTTCGTCGCTTAAATCCAGTGGTCCGGGTGTCATGTTGAGATACCTGTTGAACCAAAGCCATTGTCACTCCGCTGAGTCTCATCAAGCTCTTGAACTTGCACAAAGTCCGCAGTTGTTACTTCTTGAATCACAAGTTGAGCAATTCGACTTCCAGCAGGCAGGTTTACGGTTTCAGCTGGATCCAAATTGATGAGACAAATTTTTAGTTCGCCGCGATATCCAGAATCAATTGTGCCCGGAGTGTTAACGATTCCAATGCCATGTTTATTTGCCAGACCTGAACGCGGATGCACGAGACCGACATATCCTGCTGGCAAAGCAATCGCTAATCCGGTTGAAACTAATAACCGCTTCCCTGGGGCCAATGTCACATCTTGGATGCAAACTAAATCTGCACCAGCATCTCCATCGTGTGCATACTTTGGTGCCTGGGCCAATTCATGTAACAACTTGAATTCGATAGTGACTCTACTCATGGCGCGATGTCCAACTTCTTAACGTAGTTCAAAGCACCTGCATCACTCGTAGCTTTGTCTATATCTTCCTTGCGGCCATGCTTAATAAAGTGACCAATTGGTACTTGCATGTAAAGTGAGCCAGCCTCGACAGCAAGTGGTCCATCTGGTGCGTTGAGCCTGCCTTCAGCTGTTGACCAAATTTTGCGACCCCTAACAGCCTGCATAGTTGCTTCAATAAATACTTGGGTTCCCACCGGAACCGGCAATCGATAGGAAACCTCAAGGTGTGCTGTCACCGCTGAGGCACGTATTAACCAATTCGTCGTGCCAAGAGATTCGTCAAAAGCTAAGGACAAAATTCCACCGTGTGCAATTCCTGGTGCCCCTTGATGGTGTTGGGTAACTTCGAATACTGCGCGCGTGGTCATACCTTCGCCCGCTTCGATTTTGATGTGCAATCCAGTTGGATGATCAATGCCACACCCAAAACAATTTCGGTAATGGCTGGCGATGGTCTCGCCTGGCTTTGGGGCATCGGGGTGGCGCTGTGGAACCTGCGCATCACTTGGGATACTCAGCGGATGTATTTCGCGACCAATTCGTTCCATGTTCTTTAGAGTATCGTTTCCAATAAGTTGCATTCGGATCAGTAACCAGTAATCGCAAAGTGAGTTGTTAAATGACTACCGAGGGTGTCGACGGCAAGATTCCAGTTTTCCAAGAACGGCTCTGGCCATCAGTTGGAATGTGGATTTTTGCATTCCTAATGACTACCTCACTAGGTATTGCCTACAGCCAGGCTTACGGCCAGGAGCTTGGCCTTATGGTTGCAATAGCCACGACGCTTGCAGTTGGAATTGGACTGATCGTTAATACACCACTAATCCAAGTAGATGAATTAAATTTTCGCGTTGGCCGGGCTCGGCTGCCACTTCAATTTGTCGGCAAGATCCAAGTGCTTGATGATGCGCAATCAAGACGTGCTAGATCTACTGATGCAAACTCCAATGCACACTTTCAATTGCGCGGAGGCATCAAGGGCTCAGTGATAGTTGAAGTAATCGATCCACAGGATCCACATCCATATTGGCAAGTGAGTACTCGCAAGCCAGATGCATTGATGGCAGCGCTAGTAAATGTAAAAACTAGATAATCGCCGGAAAACTTACAGGTTATTACGACTGCTTAAGCGCAGTCACCGCAAACTGGTTGTCCTTTAACTTCTTTAGCCAACGTGCTGACGTGGTGAACTAAAAAACATCGGGAGCAAGTAAATTCATCTGCTCGTTTAGGGATGACCATTACGGTAATTGACTCATCCGAAAGATCAGCACCCGGAAGCTCTAATGATTCATTTAAGTCGGCTTCATCGGCATCAACGCTGGAACTAACCTTCGAGGCGTGCTGGGCTTTAAGGTTCTCGAGACTTTCCTCGTTTTCCTCTTCGTCCGTCTTTCTCGGGGCGTCATAGTCTGTTGCCATTACGAGCTAAATCTCCTAGCGGTTTCTTAATGAAGGTTTATTCCATCGTGTCGGAATTTACTTCATTGCGTGCTTTTGTTAAGCACCGCCCCTAGGTTAATTGATTCTTTTCATTTCTAAGGGATATCTGCGTGCATTTTCGGTATAAGTTTTTATGCTGTACGCGATAGTTTCTGGGTCTGCCGCGCCTTCCTTGGTCTTTGCGGGAACTCCAACTGCCAATGCGCCACTAGGTACCACAGTTCCACCCAGCACTACCGCCCCAGCAGCCACTAATGCGCCAGTTTCAACGACTGCCTTGTGCAAAACCAGCGAACCAGATCCGACTAGAGCGCCATTTTGCACCGTGCATCCTTCTAGGTGTGCGTTGTGCCCAACCGTGCATTCGTCGCCAACGATCGTTGGCAATTCTGCGGTGCAGTGAATTACGCAACCATCTTGGATTGATGTGCGGGCGCCGATCTCGATGCGACTTGAATCTCCGCGCAAAACCGCGCAAGGACCAATGAACGACAGTTCGCCAACCGTTACATCGCCGATAATGACTGCCTCTGGGTGCACGAATGCGCTGGGGTGAATGTTTGGCACTTTGTCACCGAATGAATACATCGCCACGTTAATCCCGATCTGCTTGGTTGGCTTCAAGTATCGCAACTAACTGTGCATGAATTACTGGATTTGCCACGACGATCATGTCGACACCGATCGGACTACTAAATAGTCCACTTGAAATAGCGCCAGCTTCGCGGGCAATGAGTTCCCCCGCAGCATGATCCCAGGCGTTTACGCCTCGCTCGTAGTATCCATCGAGAATGCCTTGCGCAACTAGACACAAGTCAACCGCACAGGAACCAAGTCGCCTGATGTCTGCAACATTTGGCAGAACCTCTTGCAGTACCCGAGCCTGGCTGGCTCGCCGAATACTGGAATATCCAAAACCTGTTCCGATTAGAGCTTGATTTAGTTCGCTACACTCCGAAACTTTGAGTTCCCGCGAGTCGCCGCGATCAATTACCCATGCGCCTAACCCTCTACTAGAGATGTACATCTGATCCAGGACTGGTACATAGACGACACCAGCCATACCTTGGCCGGAGCTTTCCTCCACTAGGCCAATCGATACACACCAAAACGGGATTTGATGCAGGTAATTAACCGTGCCATCGATTGGGTCAATCACCCATTGAAAACCTGAAGTTCCGCTGTGATTGGCACCTTCTTCACCCAAGATTGCATCATTAGGGCGGTGTTTATTGATTTCTGCAACGATAAATGCTTCAGCGCGCTGATCCATAAGCGTTACCACGTCGGTTGCAGTTGATTTAGTCTGCACTTGCAAGTCATCTGGGCGATCCAAGAGAAGTTTGCCTGCACCGCTGGCAATCGTCATCGCAAGGGCAAGGTTAGGTTCGCTAATGAGCGCAGAAAAGGACGCGGCTGGGTTCGAAGTCACTTAACTATTGTCCTGCCTGGGTGTTTAGTAATCCGACACACCCCGCAATAACCGCGAATTTATTGGTTTTTCCGCGAAACTAGAGGGGCATAAGCAATAGAAAAGGTGACCATGAAAGAGTTAATTTTTGTCGGGCGCTCCGAGGACAATCTCGAACTAATTTTCATGGACGAAGACGGCGGCGAATTTGCAGTAGCCGTTGATGATCACATCAGACGAAGCATTAATACCAATGACACGGCAACGGTCACCACAACAGATTCTGGTATCTCCCCACGCGACATTCAAACCCGGATACGTCGCGGCGAAACCGCCGAAGCAATCGCTTCCGAAGCAGGTGTAGATTCTGCGCGCATTGAACGCTATGCGGGTCCGGTATTGGCTGAGCGTTCCTACATGGCAAAGCGCGCCTCGCAAACTTTAGTTCGTCGCCCACATGGCGAAGTAATTCTTGGCGAACTAGCTACCGGACAACTAGCTAATCGCGGCGTCGACACTTTAACTTTGGTTTGGGATTCGTATCGACGTGATGATGCACGCTGGACCGTA
>Ga0114968_10003364_pt1 | contig 12028 bp, 11 predicted proteins | sample M_130807_EF_Meta_FD_87020 | JGI IMG/M metagenome (GOLD analysis project Ga0114968, IMG submission 87020) | Freshwater microbial communities from Lake Montjoie, Canada to study carbon cycling - M_130807_EF_MetaG | ecosystem: Environmental > Aquatic > Freshwater > Lake | place: Lake Montjoie... | reverse complement strand
TTCCATTGCCGTGGACCTTGCCCGCGCGGAACCCGCCAACTGGTCCACCACGCCAGCACCGCGCATCGCGCAGGCCACCGACGAAATCCTCTACGAAGCCCACGTGCGCGACTTCTCCGTCGCCGACGAATCATGCCCGAAGCCCGAGCGCGGTACGTACCTCGGACTCGTCCACTCCGGCACCACACCGGACGGCTCCCCCACCGGCCTCGCCTACCTGCGCCGCCTGGGCATCACCGCGCTTCACCTGATGCCCGTGCATGACTTCACCGCCGCGCGCGACGCATACAACTGGGGCTACTGGACCACGCTCTTCAACGTGCCCGAGGGCAACTACGCAAGCGATGCCGCCGATCCCATCGCCCCCGTGCGCGAACTCCGCACCGCCATCCAGGGCCTGCACGCCGCTGGCATCCGCGTGATCCTCGACGTGGTCTACAACCACACCTCCTCGAGCGGCGCGTCGAGCCCCTTCGACGGCACCGTGCCGTACTGGTTCTTCCGCACCACGCCCGACGGCCGCTACACCAACGACGCCGGCTGCGGCAACAGCGTGGCCGACGAACGCGCCACGGTGCGCAAGTACATGCTGGATTCGCTTGCCTTCTGGCTGCGCGCCTACAACGTGGACGGCTTCCGCTTCGACCTCCTTGGCACGCACACGCCGGAGACCGTCCGCGCGGTCTGCGCGCTGGTGAAGGGCATCCGCCCGGACGCCACGCTCTACGGCGAGCCGTGGACCGGCGGCGGACCCACGCGCTTCGGCAAGGGCGCGCAGAAGGGCCTGCCGATCGCCGTCTTCAACGACGACATCCGCGGCGCCATCCGCGGAGACACCGACGGCGCGGCCCCCGGCTTCGCCACCGGCAAGGGCGGCACCGACGACGGCATCGGGCGCGGCGTGCGCGGTTCCATCGACACGTTCGCGCAGGAACCCGCCGAGACCATCAACTACGCGTCCGCCCACGACAACCTGAGCCTGGTGGACAAGATCGCCACGTCCGCGCCCGCCGCCGACGCCTCCGCGCGCCGCGCGATGCAGAAGCTCGCCATCGGCATCGTGCTGGTGGCGCAGGGCATCCCGTTCATCGAGGGCGGCAGCGAGATGTGCCGCACCAAGGGCGGAAACCACAATTCCTACGAGGCGGGCGACGCCGTCAACCGCTTCGACTGGGCCGCCGCGCAGCAGTGCCGCGACGTGAGCGACTGGGTGGCCGGCATGATCGCGCTCCGCAAGGCCCACCCCGCGTTCCGCATGGATGACGACGCCGAGGTGCGCGCCTCGCTCCACATGCTCGACACGCGCGGCACCATCGCGTGGACCATCGACGGCGCTGCATCGAAGGACCCCGCGCGCCAGCTCTTCGTGGCGCTCAACGGCGACCCGGTGCGCAAGGAAGTGGCGCTCCCGGGCGGCACGTGGAACATCCTGGCGGACGGCAACGCGAGCGGCACTGCATCGCTGCGCACGGTGATGGGCAAGGTGGAGCTTGCGCCGCATTCCATGATCGTGGCGGCGCAGGAGTGAGCGCGGTTCAGCGCAAAATCACCGCAATTCCAGCCCCGGCGGCGGCGGGCATTCCGGATTGATCCACTGGATCACCGCCGCCCATCCCGCGCTCTCCGGATCATGCTGCAGGTACCCCTGGATGGGCCGCACCACCTGCCATCCGTCCTTCAGGTGCGCGGTCAGCGTGGGGTCCACCACGCGCCCCTCCAGCACGGCGCTCACGTAGTCGGGCCCCGTCATCGTGCTCGCCACCGCACCGTAGCCCGGCAGCCGGCTTGCGCCCACCATGCGCCACAGGCGCAGCGCGCGCACCACGTCGCGCATGCCGTCGGTGAGCGCATGCGCCAGGCCATGTCGCTGGTGGCTGGGGCTCACCATGATGTCCGCGCCGTACAGCGTGTGGCCCTCGGGGTTGTCGTCGTCGAACGTGTCGTTGTCCGTGAAGACCTCCCAGGGGTCATCCACGTGGAAGTCCTTCATCGCCACCCGCAGCGAGAAGTGCACGCCGGCCACCGCGCCGGAGGGCACGTGCTCCGCCACCAGCTGACCCACGGCAAATCTCGTCATGTGCTCGGCCAGCTCCGCGTGCGTGTACGGCACCTCTGCCGGATAGACGCTCGCGCACAGCGCGGCAATGCCGTCGAAGTCGGACGCGCGCATGGTGCGGAGCTTGTAATCGGCGGGCACCATGGCGCGGTCACACACGGAAAATCGGGGCGGCCGGACTTGAACCGACGACTTCCTGCTCCCAAAGCAGGCGCTCTACCAAGCTGAGCTACGCCCCGCAGTCGGAACGAAGTGTACGCGCACGCAGTCCGGGTTCAGCCGCATCGCCGCGCAGCCCGAAGGCAGCGTGAAGCCCCTGGATTCCTCAGTTCCCGCCGAACAGGTACGTGCTGTCCGGGATCACGCCCGGGTTCAGGCGGTCGCGGAAGAACTTCCAGTCCACCGCAAAGCCCGCGGCTGCGTCCGCCGGCTGCACGTAACGGTGACCGTAACTGTCCCAGATGCCCGGGAGCGTCTGGTTCGTCAGCTCGTACGAGTCGGTCGACCCGTCCACGTAGCTCATGGTGATGGCGTCGGGGCGCCAGCTGGCCGGCCAGTCGATCCAGTTGGCCGTCTGCGGCAGGATCAGCCATCCCTCGTTGTTGTAGGCAACGCTGTCGTCCTCCACGATGGTGGCCATCATGCGCTGCGGCGACTTGATGGTGCCGATGGTGGTGGCGTTGTACTGGCTGAGCTGCGGGGTCACGCCGGCCATGGTGCTCGTGAAGGCCGCGTCGAACTCGGGCAGCTCGTCGGGTCTCGTGGAGCCAAGCAGCGCGTTGAAGCTGTAGCTGCGCACGCGCGTGCCGGTGCTCGACTCGTTCGATGCCAGCGGGTTGGTCGGCTCGTCGGGGGACACGTACGCCTTGATGTCGCCGATGTACGGATACAGCGTGCCTTGTTCCAGCGCCGCGGGCTTCTCGAACTGCCCGCCCGGCGCCAGGTTCGAGCCTTCCGCCTTCACCCAGCAGTGCGCGCTGCCGCTGCCGACGTTGCCGCCGTTCACGTAGAGCGTGCCCTGCGAGTCCGTGCGCGGGCTCGCGAAGCGCGACTGGTTGCTGGTGGCGTACGTGTAGTTCGCCATGGTGATGGTGCGCTGGTTGGTCAGGCACTTCAGCGTGCGGCTCTTGGAGCGCACCTTGCCGATGGTCGGGATGATCAGCGACACGATCAGCCCGATGATGGCGATCACCACCAGCAGCTCCGTCACGGTGAAGCCGGTTCGGGCGGGACGGGAGGCGCTGCTTCGGAGTCTGTTTCGCATGGTTGGTCCGTGGCGGGTCCGCAGTAAGATACGGCCATGATCATCACTTCAATGGCACGAATCGCGCTCGTTTCGGTCATTTTCGCCGCACCGGCACTCGCGCAGGACCCCGCTCCCAAGCAGGACACCCCGGCCACCAAGTCCGACACCAGCAAGTACGCGGCGATCACCTCGCTCATCCGTGAGCACCGCGAGAAGCAGACGGCCATGGTGAAGCTCTGGCGCGAGATCAAGAAGGGCAACACCGACGAGAAGACGCGCGACCAGTACAAGGACGCGCAGCTCGCCTCGCAGAAGGCCAGCAACAAGGTCTCCGAGTTCATCGCCCGTGAGCGCTGGAACGACGCCGACCGCGCCGCCATGAACAAGATGTGGGCCGACGAGCTCGCGAAGCCCATCGAGTGACCGAGCCAAGTCCCCCAGCGCCGGGTTCGCACTGGCCGCGCACCGCATCGTGGACCGTCACGATGCTCGCGCTCGTGGCCATCGTGTGGTTCGCCGTGGATCTCCTGCGCCAGTGCACGCCCACCGCGGTGGTGCAGGCCGGCAGCGAAGGCGCCGGCACCGTCATCGGCAAGGCCGGCACCGAGGTGCGCGCCACGCTCAAGTCCATCGGCGACGTCCTCAAGCCGAGCGTCACCACCGCGCCGCTGGTGGTGCTGCGCGGCGATGACGCCACGCCCAAGCTGGTGGTCTTCACGCACCTGGCGGACGTGGCGGTGGACCTGGTGGAGGACCACTGGTACGGCGACACCTACAGCCGCGTCGAGGCCAAGAACTGCCGCGTGCAGTTCATCGTGCCGGTCGACCGCATGGGCGACCGCGACATCGTCTTCGTGCCCGGCCAGGAGGGCGAGCCCGCGCGCATCGTGGTGCTGGCGCCGCACCCGCGCGTGGACGGCGAGATGCTGGCCATCGTGCCGGAGTCCATCGAGTTCACCGAGCGCAACAGCGGCCTGCGCTACGCGCGCAGCTGGCTGGGCATCGACAACCGCGACCAGCTGGTCCGGCAGATCCGCCCGCGGCTCCTGGAAGCCGTGAGCAGGCCCGAGGTGCGCGCCAAGGCCGAGGAGGCCGCGCGCCGATTCTTCGAGCAGCGCTTTGCGGAATGGCTGCGCGGCGACCTGAAGCTGGGCCGCGACGTGACGGTGGACATCCGCTGGACGGAGTAAGTTCCGCCTCATGGCCAAGCCCAACCTGAAGGACTTCATCGTCAAGCCGGGGAAGAACGTCTCGCTGAAGGACTGGGCCCCCGACGACGACGGCGGCGTCACCAAGGCCGACGGCGAGGCGCGCTTCGAGAAGAACGTGGCGCGCATGGACGAGCTGCAGATGAAGTTCTGGGCCAACCGCAGCCGCGGCATGCTCATCGTGCTGCAGGGCATCGACACCGCGGGCAAGGACGGCGTGATCCGCAAGGTGATGACCGGCCTCAACCCGCAGGGCGTCTCGGTGCATTCCTTCAAGAAGCCGAGCGACGTGGAGCTGTCGCACGACTACCTCTGGCGCGTGCACACGCGCTGCCCCGCCAGGGGCGAGGTGTGCATCTTCAACCGCAGCCACTACGAGGACGTGATCGTCGGCCGCGTGCACGGCTTCCTGAAGCCCAAGGAGATCGAGCGCCGCCACCGGCAGATCAACGACTTCGAGCGGATGCTGGCGGAGGAGGGCACCATGGTCCTCAAGTTCTTCCTCACCATCAGCAACGACGAGCAGCTGGCGCGCCTGCACGACCGCCTCGAGGACCCCACCAAGCACTGGAAGTTCTCCATCAACGACGTCAACGAGCGCGCCAAGTGGCCGCTCTACGTGGACACGTTCGAGAACATGCTCTCCAACACCTCCACCGAGCATGCGCCGTGGTATGTGGTGCCGTCGAACCGCAAGTGGTTCCGCAACCTGCTGGTGAGCGAGGTGGTCTGCGAGGCGTTCGAGTCGCTCGGCATGCAGTGGCCGGAGCCGTCCGAGGACCTCTCGAAGATCTCGCTGAAGTGAGCGAAATGGGCCCCGCGCCTCAGAACGCGCAGTTCTTCGGCGTGCGCGGGAACGGGATGCAGTCGCGCACGTTGCCCAGCCCCGTGGCGTAGGCGATGGTGCGCTCGAAGCCCAGGCCGAAGCCCGCGTGCGGCACGCTGCCGTAGCGGCGCAGGTCGCGGTACCACCAGTACGCCGCCGGGTCCAGGTTCATCTCGCGGATGCGCGCGTCCAGCACGTCCAGGCGCTCCTCGCGCTGGCTGCCGCCGACGATCTCGCCGATGCCCGGCGCCAGGATGTCCATGGCGGCCACGGTCCTGCCGTCGTCGTTCACGCGCATGTAGAAGGCCTTGATGTCCTTCGGGTAGTTCATCACCACCACCGGGCGGCCGAACACCTGCTCGGTGAGGTAGCGCTCGTGCTCGCTCTGCATGTCGATGCCCCAGTGCGGCGCGTAGTCGAACTTGTGCCCGCCGGCGACGGCCTTCTCGAGCAGCTTGATGGCCTCGGTGTAGTCGATGCGCTCGAACGCCGCGCTGCAGAACTTCTCGAGGCGCGCGATGGCCTCCTTGTCCACGCGCTCCACGAAGAACTTCATGTCGTCGTGGCGCTCCTTCAGGCACGCCTCGAACATGGCCTTCATCAGGCCCTCGGCGCAGTCGGCGTCCATCTTCAGGTCGGCGAAGGCGATCTCCGGCTCGATCATCCAGAACTCCGCCAGGTGGCGGCTGGTGTTGGAGTTCTCCGCTCGGAACGTGGGCCCGAACGTGTAGACCTTGCTCAGCGCAAGCGCCCAGCATTCCACGTTCAGCTGGCCGCTCACCGTGAGGTGCGTCTCCTTGCCGAAGAAGTCCTGGCTGAAGTCCACCTTGCCGTCCGGCGTGCGGGGCAGGTTGGCAAGGTCCAGCGTGCTCACGCGGAACATCTCGCCGGCGCCCTCGCAGTCGCTGCCCGTGACGATGGGCGTGTGGATCCAGAAGAAGCCGTTGTCGGAGAAGTAGCGGTGCACCGCCTGCGCCATGGTGTGCCGCAGGCGTCCCAGCGCGCCGAAGGTGTTGGTGCGCGAGCGCAGGTGCGCCTGCTCGCGCAGGAACTCCATGGTGTGCGCCTTCGGCTGGATGGGGTACGTGTCCGGGTCATCCACGAAGCCGTACACGTGCAGGCGCTCCACCTGCATCTCGATGCCGGTGGAACCGTCCTTGCCCTGCGTGGCCACCAGCTTGCCCTCGGCCTCCACGCTGCATCCGGCGGTGAGCCGGAGCACCTCGCTCGCGTAGTTGGCCAGCGTGTTCGGCACCACCAGCTGCAGCGCGTCGAAGCACGAGCCGTCGCTCAGGTTCACGAAGCTGATGCCGGCCTTCGAGTCGCGGCGGGTGCGGACCCAGCCCTGGACCACCGTCTGGCGATCGGCCCACTGGGCGGGGTTGCGGCGGATGACGGCGATGGGGGTTCCGGCGTGCATGGAGGGTGGAAAATACGCGGGCGGCCCTACCACCTGCTGCCACTCTGACAGCCCTCGCGCGCCCGTGCGCGGTGCCTTGTCACCGCCGTGCCACCCCACCGGGGCCATTTCCCCTTCCATGGCATATATTACCGGACTCAATATCCACCCGGTTCCACCCCTCTCTGGCACGCCCCTTGCACCTCTCTTCCCTCCCGATGCGCTTCCGCATGTTCCATCACCACCCCGCCGACCACACCGCCTTCGGCGGTGCCGGTGCCGGCCCGGGTGCAGGAACGCGCCGCTCGCCGCTCCTCAACGTGCTGCTCACCTCCGGTGGCTGGCGCGAGGACGCGTGGGCCGTGGCGGTGCCGCACATCCTGAGCTCCACGGGCATCAACATCATCCAGGCCCGCTCGGGCGTGGAAGCCTCCAACGTCATCCGCAGCGCCACGGTGCACATCGCCATCGTGGACCTGGCGCTGCCGCTCGACCAGACCGCCATCGGCAGCGAGCCGGCCGGCGTCCGCGTGCTGCAGCTCCTGCGCCGCCTGGACGCACCGCCGCCCACCGTGGTGGTGCGCCCGCCGCAGGCCACCCGCCGCGAGGCCTCGCGCGGGCTCGTCGATGCACTCCTCGACGGCGCGTTCAGCGTCGTCGATCGCCCATGCCACCCGGAGACCATGCTCCGCATCATGCAGCGGATCATGGAACGTCATTTCACCCAATCACGACAGCAGGAGATACAGCAATGAAGGTTCGACCCCTCGGAGACAAGATCCTCGTCAAGCGCGACGAAGCCGCCACCAAGACCGAGACCGGCATCTTCCTGCCGGAAAGCGCCAAGGACAAGCCCAAGCAGGGCAAGGTCGTCGCGCTCGGCGCGGGCATCCTGAACAAGGACAAGGGCACCTACGTGCCGTTCACCGTCAAGAAGGGCGACTCGATCATCTTCTCCAGCTACGCCGGCACCGAGGTCAAGATCGACGGCGAGCCGTACCTGATCATGACCGAGGAAGAGATCCTCGGCATCGTGGAGTGACCGAACCGCCCGCAACGCTCAGCCCCACGGCAAGCAACGGCACCACGATGGACTCCACCCAGCTCCGCAAGGCACTGTCCGAGCTCAATGGCCAGCGCGACCTCCGCATCGAGTTCGCCACGGCACACGTGCTCAGCATGAAGCGCGCCTTCCTCATCCCGCAGGAAAGCGACGGTCTCGTGAAGGTGAGCGACGGACAGAAGGTCTACGTGCTCGACGCCGAGCGCGTGGTCTGGATGGAGATCGGCTGACGCACCCGGCCCGCGCGGGCCAATCACGCAGAGACGCGGCGCACGGCGCCGCAGCACGCAGTTCAAGACCAACCAACCTCTGACGCAGGACACCTGCAAGGAATCACGAACATGGCAGCAAAGCAGATCGCATACGACGTCGACGCCCGCGAGCGCATCCTCCGCGGCGTCCAGAAGCTCGCGAAGGCCGTCAAGGTCACCCTCGGCCCGTCGGGCCGCGTGGTGGTCCTGGAGAAGTCCTTCGGCGCCCCCACGGTCACCAAGGACGGCGTCACCGTCGCCAAGGAGATCGAGCTCGAGGATCCCTACGAGAACATGGGCGCGCAGATGGTGAAGGAAGTGGCCAGCAAGGCGTCGAAGGACGCCGGCGACGGCACCACCACCGCCACCGTGTACGCCGAGGCCATCTACAGCGAGGGCCTGAAGAACATCACCGCGGGCGCCAACCCCACCTCGGTCAAGCGCGGCATCGACAAGGCCGTCGACACGGTGGTCGAGGCCCTCCGCAAGATGTCCAAGAACGTCAAGAGCAGCACCGAGATCGCCCAGGTGGGCACGTGCAGCGCCAACCAGGACTCGCAGATCGGCGACATCATCGCCCAGGCGATGGACAAGGTGGGCAAGGACGGCGTGATCACCGTCGAGGAAGGCAAGAGCCTCGTCACCGAGGTCGAGCTCCTCGAGGGCATGCAGTTCGACAAGGGCTACCTCAGCCCGCACTTCGTGACCAACACGGCGCAGATGGAGTGCGAGCTCGAGGACGCGTTCATCCTCATCTACGAGAACAAGCTCTCCAGCGCCAAGGACCTGCTCCCGGTGCTCGGCAAGGTGGCGGAGGCCGGCAAGCCGGTCCTCATCATCGCCGAGGACGTGGACGGCGAGGCGCTGGCCATGCTGGTGGTCAACAAGCTGCGCGGCGTGCTCAAGTGCTGCGCCGTGAAGGCCCCGGGCTTCGGTGATCGCCGCAAGGCCATGCTGGAGGACCTGGCGGTGCTCACCGGCGGCGACGCCATCATGCAGGAGCTGGGGATCAACCTGGAGAACGTCGAGCTGAAGCAGCTCGGCAAGGCCAAGAAGATCACCATCGGCAAGGAGTTCACCACCATCGTCGACGGTGCCGGCAAGACCAAGGACATCCAGGGCCGCATCGAGCAGATCAAGGGCCAGATCGAGGGCACGACCAGCGACTACGACCGCGAGAAGCTCCAGGAGCGCCTGGCCAAGCTGGCCGGCGGCGTGGCGCAGATCAATGTCGGCGCCGCCACCGAGGTCGAGATGAAGGAGAAGAAGGCGCGCGTCGAGGACGCGCTCCACGCGTGCCGCGCGGCCGTCGAGGAAGGCATCCTCCCGGGCGGCGGAGTCGCCGTGATCCGCGCCCGCAAGGCGCTCGAGAAGCTCAAGAAGGAGCTCGAGGGCGACGAGAAGGTGGGCGTGGACATCATCCTGCGCGCGCTGAGCGCCCCCATCAAGCAGATCGCCAGCAACGGCGGCCTGGACGGCAGCCTGGTTGCCCAGAAGGTGGAGGACTCATCGGATCCGAGCTTCGGCTTCAACGCCGCGACGGGCACCTACGAGGACCTGGTGAAGGCCGGCATCATCGTGCCGACCAAGGTGGAGCGCGTGGCGCTGCAGAACGCGGCGAGCATCGCGAGCCTGCTGCTCACCACGGAGTGCGCGATCGTGGATGTGAAGGAGAAGAAGAAGGCGGGTGGCGGTGGGCACAGCCATGGCGAGGACATGGATTACTGATCCAGGTCGGAGCTGAATGCATTGAAACGATGCCGCCCGCCCCGAGAGGGGCGGGCGGTTTGCAATGTGGCGGCGGTTTAGCCTTGGAAGTTACTGGTGAAATGGGGTACAGACGGCCCCCTTCTACGGGAGGGTTGACGAGGCCCAAAAACGAACAACCCCGCCGGTCAGGGCGGGGTCGGAGGGGTAACGAGGACCCTCAACTTACGTTAACGCGGCACGAGCGCTTCTTTAGTTGCCGACGGCTGCTTCCGAGATACACGATCGCTGTACAGGTGCTGCCTAGGCAGTTGTCGCGCAGCATGGGTTGAATCCCGACTCGTGTAGGATGCGAGGGGTAAAGATCGATTTGTTGCCAGGGATTTCTGTAGCAGCCAAAGCGCCCGTCAGGGTGCAGTGGGAGTTCCGCCGTGCGTGCTTATGAGCACTATCTTGCAAGCTTGAACAGCGCTGAATCGCAGGCGACCATGCGGAGCGCTCTTCGGAAGCTCGCTGCCTATCTTGTTGAGTATGGGCCTCCATTCGAAGGAGCGAGTCTCAGTGCTTTAGATGAGTTTCCTTGGCACCTAATCCGAGGCGACCACTCCGAGTATCTCGGTGCGAGGCTGGCGATGGATTACTCTCCGAGGGGCGCCGTGAAGATGGCTTCGGCGTTGCGCGGAGTGCTACGAGAAGCGCGCCGAATGGGCTTGATGTCGACGTCGGACTTCGACGCTGCGGCTGAACGTGCAAATCTTCTAGGGGAGTGAGGATTCAATGACTGTAGGTTCCAGCGAGTTCTCTACTGCGACTGATCCAGCCTTTGCGCGGTCCGCGGCCGGTGTCGCGGATGCTCTCAAGCGGTCGGGGGCTCGGTACGGCTTCATCGAAGGCTTCTGTGGGCCAGGCGGGATGAGCCTCGGGCTGAAACAGGCCGGCTTTGCCCCACTCTTCGCTTTCGACATCGATCCGAGATCAGTTGAAACGCATTGTGGCCACCTTGACTGCCCGTGCCTTCCGTTGGACTGTCGTGAAGTGTCGGGGCAACAGTTGCGCCGCCTCGCCGGCCTGTCTGAAGAAGAGGATCTCTCCCTGTTTGCTGGAGGACCTCCATGTCAGGGTTTTTCAAAGCAAAAGCGTGGAGCACATCTTGGTGATGATCGAAACACGCTGGTCCTGGACTTCATCCGACTAGTTCAGGAGTTGCGACCCAGATACCTTTTCTTCGAAAATGTCGCAATCTTCGGGCAAAAGCGTGGCCGACAGTATGTTGATGAGATGCGAAATCGGCTGACTAACTACTCCCTTTGCCACACCTTTGTGAACTCGGCGGACTTTGGATTGGCGCAGACTCGTGAGAGGTTTGTGGTGATCGGAAGTCGGGAGGATCAAGCAGAGGTACGGGTCCCCCGTAGGACGTGTACGCAATGGCGAACCGTGGGCGATGTCATCGGAGACCTTCCAGAACCGCCCTTGGACTATTCAGTCCATCCCCTGTTCCCGAATCATCAACGGGCAAAAGTCACCAAAGTCAATGTTGATCGGTTCTCGCACGTTCCGCAAGGAGGTGGTTGGCAAGACATCCCGCCCAAGCTTCGGTTGAAGTGCCACCAGTTGGTCGATACGTCAAGAGGTGGGTGGCCGGACGTGTACGGTCGATTACGGCATGATGGGCAGTGTCCGACCATCACGGGGGGGTTTGACAGCTTTACAAGGGGACGATTCGGTCACCCGACACATGATCGCCCGCTCACGCCACGAGAGGCTGCGCGACTCCAGGGATTCCCGGATTCCGTGTCCTTCAAGGGGACCAGAGGCGATGTTCGGTCACAGATTGGCAACGCTGTGCCTCCTCCGCTTGCGTTCGGCATCGGCGTAGCCTTGCTCGGGGCGCTGCTCGTTACGGACGGGCAACTAGAAGACGACGCAGTAGGCGCCGAATCAGTCCCTGCGGATTTGTTCTCAGTGCGTCGAGTTCGGGCGTAAGACTCCCGGAAGGTCCTGAGTTAGAAGCACACCGAGGGTTCGAACTGGTAAAACGGCTTGAACATCGCGCTGAAGGTATCGCTCTGGAGGATCGCAGTAGTAGATTCCCGACAATGCCCCGAGATGGCGCTGATAGAGAGCAACAGTTCCTGGCACGCAGATATCCTTGACGCCATCTTCCTGGTCACGCTGGAGTTCGCTGATTGCGACCAGAACAGATCGAAATCTGCCTGGAGAGGACGAGTCCAAGATGCGTTGGTGCGCGAAAGGCTGAACGATTCGCTCT
>Ga0114968_10003361_pt1 | contig 12031 bp, 5 predicted proteins | sample M_130807_EF_Meta_FD_87020 | JGI IMG/M metagenome (GOLD analysis project Ga0114968, IMG submission 87020) | Freshwater microbial communities from Lake Montjoie, Canada to study carbon cycling - M_130807_EF_MetaG | ecosystem: Environmental > Aquatic > Freshwater > Lake | place: Lake Montjoie... | reverse complement strand
GCCGCTTGCAGACTGCGTCGTGTCGAAGCCCGCGCCGTTGTCCGAGATTTCGATGCGTAGCCCTTCCACATTCGGTGTGAGATGAAAGCGCACACGCGTGGCCTGCGCATGCCGGGAGATGTTGTGCAGCACCTCCTTGCAAAACAGGTAGATTTCGCGGCGCGTCTCAATGTCGGGCTCCAGTGTCAGCGGCGCGGCAGGCAGGGCGCAGTCCAGCGTGTGGCTGCGCAGCAGGCGCTCGGTTAGGCGGTGCAGTACATCCAGCCAGTCATGCTCCGCCTCGGAGCGGGGCGTGCTGATGAGGTCCACCATGTCACGCATCGAGTCGGCCGTCTCAGCTGCCACCCGTTCGATCTCGGTGATGTCTGCCCGCATCGACTCCGGAGTGGCGTCGGTTTGTGCGGCAAACGAGCAGATGAGCGTGATGCTGCCGAGGTTGGAGCCGATCTCGTCATGCAGATCACGCGCCAGCTTGTCATGCAGTCGCTGGGCATCCCGTTTGCGGTTGCGCTGCTGCCGCCACAGCAGCACGCCGCTCAGTAGGGAGATGCCGGCCACGCTCCCGACACTGCCATACACTAGATGATGCTGTGAATGCTCGACGACCGCGTCACGCCGGGCCTTCAATGAGCTGCGTTCATGCTCGTATTGCTGCCGCGTCTCCAGTTGGGCAAACCATTCCGGCAGACTGATCAGCCGCCCGCTTTCAGTCAGGCCGTCATTGAGCGCGGCGAGACTCCAGCCGACAGCGTCTTCGCCGGTGAGCAGGTCGCTGGCGGTAAAGGTGCCGCCGAGGGCAACGTTCCTGCCCTCTTTGAACACCTGAACTTCGGCGAGCGCAAAGACGTAGTCGCTTTTGCGATACCAGAGCTGGGTGGCGGTGATGCGGATGAATTTTGCCGGTGTCTTGTGCGCGGGTACGCACACCAGATTCATGCCGGGAGACGGCTGCAGCCTGTCCGTGATTTCTTGAATCATAACCGCATCGCTGAAATCCTCCCGCGTTGCCCCTTCGATCTTGTACCGCACCGGAAAACCATAATCAAACCACAGCGGTACCTCTTTGCGTCGCACCGGCACCAGCCTGATTTCATCCACGGGCGTGATTTCAGGCAGCATGAGAGTCAGTGATTTTTCCACATCTGCAGTCGCCGACACCGCGCTGTGATAGCCATTGACACCTCCAGTTTGCGGAGCCACCGGCAGTCCCAGCGGAGTAACCATGTCGATCAGATTGGCGCGCGTCCAGGCGCGCGGGGCATTTCGCGAGCTGGAACTGGTGACCGTCGCTCCGAGCGCGAGATTGCGCGTGTCAGAGAGCACCAGCATCTCCGCCATGGCGAGAATCTCTGGCCCATCGACTGCCCATGGATCAGTGGCGGTAAAACGCACCCGTTTGACCGGCTGCGGAGCGAAGCGCGCCACGACAGGGTAACAGCCGGGATTGGGATAGTCCTCGGTGGTTCGGTCCATGATCACCTGCACCCGGTTTTGCTCGTCGAAGATCTCAAGTTTAAAGCGCACCGGAAAGCCATAGCCGGCCACGACCGCGTTGGCTCCTTTCGCCAGCGGCGGCACGAGCACGATTGCATCTGCCGGAGCAGTCTCTTTCAAGGTGATTTCCATCCACCGTACATCCTCTTCCGTGGTGTAGCCGGTTTTCAAACCGATGCGCAGACTGCTGTTGATGAGCATGAGCTCGGGCAGAGATTCGAGCTTGCGCTGTGTCTCTTCGAAGCGTGTGTCGATCCCATACAGCTCACTCCACGACCAGACGGCCAGACGCTCCACCCAGCGCGAGTCCGCGCCCTCCGCAGCACACAGAAACGACAAAAACAGCACGATCAATCCCATGCCGCAACCGCGCGTGCGCAGGAGGCTAAGTCTTCGAGGCGGCGAGTTCATCCAGACGCCACTTTCCCTCGCCATTCGTCATTCGTCATTCCTCATTTTTGAATCCGCCTCACCTATTTTGGTGAGATGACGCCAACGGCGTATGGCACACCGTCTGCAACGTGCAAACGCACTCCCCTATTCCCATGAACACCTTCCACAAACTGCTGGTTTTATTTCTGCTCTCCGCCTGTCTTGCCCCGGCCTTTGCACAGGATGAGGAGAAACCGGAGACGACCAAATTTGTGGTGCCGCCGGATGTGAATGGATCGAAGACCATCATCCCCCTGCCGGTGAAGACCAGGGAGATCAAAGTCGGCATCTACCGTGGCCCAGGTTCGCCCCAGCACGGAGTGGACAACGTCACAAAAGTGCTCAAACCATTTCCACAGGTGACGGTCGTTGTCCTCAGCGAGCAGGATGTTGGCACTCTCAATCTCAGTGCCTATGACGTGCTCGTGTTTCCCGGTGGCTCCGGCTCCGGCCAGTCCAAAGGCATCGGTGAAGCAGGTTTGAAAAACGTGCGCGAGTTTGTGAGCAACGGTGGCGGCTACGTCGGCATTTGCGGCGGGGCCTACCTAGCCTGCTCGAACTTTAGCTGGGGCCTCGGCATTATCAATGCAGGTACCGTTTCCAGCAAATGGCGGCGCGGGCAGGCCATGCTGGACCTGGAACTCGCCCAGGCCGGGCCGGAACTGCTCGGCGATGTGAAGGGCACCTTCAAAGTGCGCTATCACAATGGCCCCATCCTCAAGCCCGCAGATCGCACGGACATTCCGCCCTACACCGCACTCACGGTTTTCAAAACGGAGATCGCAGACAATGGCACGCCCGCCGGTGCGCAGGTCAATTCGCCGGCCCATGTCATCAGCACCTTTGGCAAAGGCCGCGTCTTCATCTCCAGCCCGCATCCGGAGAACACACCCGGCCTCGAAAATTTCATCCCTCGCGGCATTTTTTGGGCGGCAGGTGAAAAATCCTCCACCGCACTGCCATGATCACTCGCCTGTTGATTTGTCTGCTGCTGTTCAGCGGCGCGGCGCGGGCGCAAAACGCATACAAGTCCCCCTACAACGTGAGCTTCTCCTTCAAGGAGGAGGATCTCATCGGCGATCTGCTCAAGGGGCCGCGCTCCAATTGGAAAGAGTATGCCACTGCACCGTTTGGTGACTGGTACAATCCTTCGAACGAGAAGCGCTGGACTTACCGTGGTCCGGCGGCCAAGCATTTCAGTCCACCGACCGGCCTCGCCTCGAAGAGTCCGCAGTGGTCGCGCGAGCGCGTCATTGCCGCCGGCATGCGCTTCATCGGCTACACCTACCAGCATCATCATGTGCCGGACTGGGATCCGCCTGCTGAATGGCCGCGTGACAAGGAACAAACCACCCCGGCGGGCAAAGGGCTCGACTGTAGCAACTTCACCGCCTTCGCCTACAATCTCGCTCTTGGTATCAAACCCACCGGCGATGTGAAGGCCCAGGCTGAAATGATCGAGGTCAGCGGGCCTGGTCCAGGGCGCACGGTTCCCGTGAAACGCATCGAACTCCCGAAGAGCTACGACGATTTCATCCGCACGCTGCAGACCGGCGATCTCCTTTACATCAAAAACACCAAGGGCACACTCTCTCACGTCGTCCTCTGGGTTGGCAAAATCGGCCAGTCACCGGATGGCACGCCATTGATTCTTGACAGCACGGGATCGGGTAATTACGACGCAAAAGGCCAAGAGATTCCTGATGGCATCCAGCTTCGAGCCTTTGCGTCGCGCTCATGGTATTATCGACAGGCCAGCCACGTGCTGCGCATCATCCCTGGAGACTCCTGACGCATCATGAAACACCTCGCTGCCCTTGTCGCCGCACTCGCTTTTTGCAGCGGCCACGCGGAGGAATTGACGCCCGGCAACAGCGTCTTCGGCAGCCACAATTTCATCGAATACATTCCAGGAGATCTGCCGCTTGTCATTGCCGCACCTCATGGCGGACGCTTGCTGCCGTCGGAAATTCCTAGCCGCACGAACGGCGTCGTGGACATTGATGTCAACACTCAGGAACTGGCTCGCACCATCGCTTCCGTGATTCACGCCGAAACGGGTCGCCACATCCATCTCATCATCTGCCGCCTGCACCGCAGCAAGCTGGATGCCAACCGCGATCTTCCAGAGGCCGTTCAAGGCAGTCGGCTGGCAGAGCATGCCTGGGAGGAGCATCACAACTTCATCGATCAGGCCTGTGCAGCCGCAGTGAAACAGTTTGGCGTCGCCTTCCTCATCGATCTCCACGGCCACGGCCATCCGGACTCACGGGTGGAGTTGGGCTGTTTGCACAACGCGCTTGATCTGGCGGATTGTGACGAGGCTCTCAACGAATCCACTTATGTCAATGCCAGCAGCCTGCGTTGGATGGCTGAACGCACCCCGTTGAGCTACACCGAACTGCTGCGTGGCCCGCAAAGCCTCGGTGCCCTGCTGGAACGCGAAGGCTTCCCCGCCACACCCAGCCCGCGCATGCCCGTGCCCACCGAGCCCTTCTTTCGCGGCGGCTACACCATCCAGCGCCATTGCAATGCAGCACGCAATATCACCGGCCTGCAGATCGAAGCCAATCGTCCGCGCCTGCGCGACACGGCCGCGAACCGTCTCCTTTTTTCCCGTGCCCTGGTGAAGTGTCTGACCACCTATTTCCCCCTGCATCTTGGCATCAGGCTGAATGAACTGCGGCCATTGATTGAGTCGCAATGACAAGTGGTGGATGGCTCTGCGGTGCTGGCATTCAACCTCTCCTGCAGAGTTTCGCATCAGCCTGTGAAGGACACCATAAGACGGGTGCTTTTTTCGTGCCCGCATCCTTGCTGGGATGACAATGCCAACCCCACTGTTGGCGTAGCGCCCTCAGTGCTCGAATTCAACTGCAATTGCCAGCGGGCTCACCAATTCTGGCGAGGCTCGTATGGCATAGTCAGTGCTTAGTAAGTCAGGTTGAAATTCATAGCAGCAATGCTCTCTCAATGCCCGCTGCCGCAAACAGACCCTCCCCCCATGCCTAAATTCCCACTAGCCGCCATCAGTCTCGCTGGCCCAACCGCAGTGAATCTGACGCTGATTGAGTCATGAAAACTTTCCTTCCTCGGCAGACGAGTTCTGCGAACGCCGTGTGTACTCGCTCTCATCCCTTCAGGGCGGGGCGTTGCGCCGCCGCCATCCTGCTGCTCGCTCTGCTGCACCAGCAGGCGTCCGGCACCGCGACTTGGTTGGGCAATGCCAGCAGCAGCTGGAATAACGCTGCCAACTGGGGCGGCACCCTGCCCGCCAGCAGTGACGCGCTCGTTTTCGGCGTCGCTGGAACTGCGGGCACCACGCTCAACAACGACATCACCGGGCAGACCATCACCAGTCTCACCATCAATTCCGGGGGGGCGGCCTGGACCATGGGTGGCAATGCCGTGACCCTCACCGGCAACGTCAGCAACAACAGCACCAGCCTGCTCACACTTAACTTCAATATCGCCACGACGGCTGTGCGCACCTTCACTACGACCAGCGGCGGTGGTAGCATACTTCTCGGAGGAGTCCTCAGTGGTACCGGTGGCGGAGTCATTGCGGACACCTCGGGCACTCTGATATTCGCCGCAGCCAACACCTACAACGGCGCAACCATGATCAACAGCGGAGGAACACTGCAACTGGGAAACGGCGGCACTGCCGGATCCATCAGTTCGACCTCCAGCATTACCAACAATGGTACGCTCGCTTTCAATCGCAGCGATAGCGGCCTGATCATCAGTCTCGTGATTTCTGGCTCAGGTGCGGTCAATCAGCTTGGATCAGGTACGACGATCCTCTCTGCCTCGAACTCCTACACCGGTCAGACTACCATCAGTTCCGGCGGCACCTTGCAACTTGGCAATGGCGGCACGGCGGGCAATCTTCTCAACACCAGTGGAGTCCTAAACAATGGAACGCTTGTCTTCAGCAGAAGCACCACGGGTGTCAGTTTCACCCCGGTCATTTCGGGAACGGGCGACGTTAAATTCATCGGTTCTGGCTCCATCGTTTTTAGCACCGCACACACCTACACCGGTCAGACGACGATCAATTCGGGAAGCACCTTGCAGTTGGGCAGCGGTGCTGGCGGCGGCTCCGCTGGCTCGATCCTCAGCACCAGTGGAGTTGTTAACAATGGCACGCTCGTTTTCAATCGCAGCGGGACTCCCACGTCGATTGGCTTTGTGATTTCAGGCAGCGGTGCCCTGAGCCTCACGGGCACCGGCACCATCACTCTGACTGCGGCCAACACCTACACCGGAGCCACGACCATCAGTTCAGGCACCCTGCAGCTCGGCTTTGGCACAAGCGGTGGCGCCGCAGGGTCCATCGCCGGCACCAGCAGCATAGTGAACAATTCCATCCTCTCCTTCAATCGCAGCAATCTGCTCACTGTCAGCACCAACATCAGCGGCTCCGGGGTGGTGAATCAGGTCGGCGGCGGCATTACCTCCCTCAGCGGTACCAACACCTATGCCGGCGGAACCAATGTGAATTCCGGTGGTCTGACTTTTCTGAACACCAATGCCAGGCCCGCCAGTGGCACCACTAACGTGGCCGCCGGGGCGATGCTTGGGCTCGGGGTCGCCACCTCGGGCAGCTTCTTTACCACCACCGACGTGAACAATCTCTTCGCGGGCACTTTCTCGGGAGTATCTATCGACCCCATGGCCATTGTCGGGATCGATACCACGGCCGGTGACTTCACCTACGCCTCAAACGTGGCCGCCACCACGCGCGGGCTGGCCAAGCTCGGCAGCAACACTCTCACTCTCACTGGCACCAATTCTTACACCGGCAGCACGCTGATTTACGGCGGTGTTCTGGATGTGGGGGCCATGAGCGGCAGCAGTTTGGGCACCGGCGGCCTCCTGTTCGCAAACGATGGCGTGCTGCAGGGCAATGGCAGCTTCACTCGCAACTTCAGTGGCTCGGCCACCGCAGGCTCGGGTCAGATCGCCGGCCCCAGCGGTGGTTTTGCCGCGAGAGGGGGCACTCTCACGGTCAACTTCGGTGGCGCGGGGGCCACCATCCTCATCAGCAATGGCAGCGTCCGTTTTGGTGGCAACTTTGTCTTCGGCTCCAACACCGCTGACAGCAAGGTGGTCGTCGTCAATCCGCTCAATCTGAACGACCTCAGCCGGACCTTTACCGTCAACTCCGGCGTCGGCGGTGACTCTGCGGAGTTGCAGGGCATCATCAGCAGTTCCACCGTCACCGATGGCATCGTCAAAGCCGGCACCGGATTGCTGATCCTCTCCGCCACCAATTCCTACACCGGTTCCACGGTCATCAACGCCGGCACCCTGCAGCTCGGCACCGGTACGGGGGGCAGCGCTGCGGGGTCCATCAATTCCACCAGCGGGGTCATCAACAACGGCGTGCTCGCTTACAATCGCAGTGGCTCCATTTCACCAGGCTACTCCATCAGTGGCACGGGCGTCGTCAATCAAATCGGCGTCGGCACCACGAGTTTGAGCGGGACCAACACCTACAGTGGCGGCACCAACGTGAACACCGGAGGGCTCACATTTCTCAACACCAGCGCCAAACCCGCCAGCGGCACCACCACCGTCGCCGCAGGCGCTACCCTGGGCCTCGGTGTGGCCACCTCTGGCAGCTTCTTCACCTCGGGTGACGTGGACAGTTTGTTTGCAGGTACGATGACCAACGTGACCAACAGCACTGCCTCCAATGTCGGCATCGACACCACTGCAGGGAACTTCACTTACGCGACGAGTGTGGCTGCCACCACGCGCGGCCTGACCAAGCTCGGAGCCAACACCCTCACTCTCACCGGCGTGAACAGCTACACCGGGACCACCATGGTCAGCAATGGAGTGCTGCGGTTTGCCAGTGCAAGCGCGCTGCCAGGTGGTATCGGCGCGACGGGTGGCACCAGCGCACTCCTGTTCAATGGGGGCGTTATCGGACTCACCGCAGGCAGCGGTGATTTTACCCGCAGCATCGGTGGGGTTTCGCCCTCTTCAGCTCAGGTGGGCTGGGTATCCGGTGCCACCGGTGGTTTTGCCGCCTTTGGGGGCAATCGTCAGGTCAACTTCGGCGGCTCGGACACCCCGGCTTCGCTCACTTGGAGCAGTACAAACGGTGTGCTCGGCGGTGGTCTGATCTTGAGCGACAGCACGTCCGACAGCACCATCACCGTCCTCAATCCGATTAGCCTGTCCAACTCTTCCTCCTCTCGTACAATCACCGTCAATGACGGTTCGGCGGAGGTGGACGCTGTCATGGCGGGCGTGCTCAGCAGTCAAACCACCAGCGGCAACGGCACACGGCTGGTCAAAAACGGTGCGGGCACTCTCGCCCTCACCGCGGCCAACACCTACATCTCTGGTACCACGAGTGCTGGCACCACCATCAGCGCCGGCACCCTTCAGCTTGGCAATGGCGGCACGACCGGCTCGCTTTTATACATTGCCTCCACCACCGGCATCAACAGCGACGTGTCAATCGCCGCCGCAGCCACCTTCGCCTTCAATCGCAGCAACGCCCTCGTTGTTGCCAACGTCATCACCGGTGCTGGCTCGGTCACTCAAATCGGCACCGGTACCACCACGCTCAGCGCTGCCAACACCTACAGCGGCGGCACCAGCGTGACCCAGGGCGCGCTGCTCGTCACCAACACCACCGGCTCCGCCACCGGCACGGGTTCTGTTTCGACCGCTGCTGGCACCACCCTAGGCGGCACCGGAACGATCTCGCCGACCGGCAGCGGCAGCGTTCTCATTGCCGGCACGCTCGCACCAGGTACCGCCGGCGCAGGTGCAGGCACGCTGAACTTCACCCCGGTGGATGGCAATGTGACGATGCAAACCGGCAGCGCCATCACGTTTGAGCTCAGCGCCAATCAAGCGAATGACAAAATCGTCTTCAATGCCTCCGGCTCGGGTGTCATGGATTTCTCCGCAATGACTGCAGGCAGTCTGAGCGTGACCTTTGTGGGAGGTTATACGCCCGCCCTGAATGATTCGTTTGATCTCCTCGACTGGGCCGCCGTGTCGGGCACCGGCATCAGCGGCCTCAGCGCCAGCCTGCTGGGTCTCAGCACCATAGGATTTGACCCATCCTGGAGCTGGGACACCTCCCTCTTCACCACCAGTGGTGTGGTCACCGTCATCGCCGCCGTGCCGGAGCCGGCACGCATGCTGTTCATTGCCTGTGGCCTCACCGGCCTGGCTTTGCGCCGCCGCCGTTCGGTCGCCTGATCACCGCGGCCCGCTTCACAGTTGACGATTTATCCACCGCTGTTCTGCAGTCCCGGGTTCGCTTCGCGGCAGCCCGTCCGGTTCTCCGTTCGTAGTTCGGGCTTCAGCCCGTTCAGCTCACACTGTGGCTCGCTCAGGCACAGTCCACTGAAGCATTTTTCAACCGATATTTACCGCGTGGTTTGCACCAAGATAAGGGATGCTTATAGAGTGGACTTTTGCCGCATCAACTGCGTGAATGAGTCGGCAGCCCCCTCATGATTATGAACACAATTCCTTCGTCAAAACCTCTCAGCAAAAACATCCATCTTCAGCGCTGGGTCGGAAAAATGGCCGCGTTGTGCAAGCCTGACCGCATCCACTGGGTGGACGGTTCCAAGAGCGAATACGACCGTCTGTGCGATGAGATGGTCGAAGCCGGTACCTTCACCCGCCTCAATCAAAAGAAGTGGCCCGGCTGCTTCTATGCCAAGTCCGATCCCAGCGACGTCGCCCGCGTCGAGGAGCGCACCTTCATTTGCAGCAATTCCAAAGACGGCGCAGGCCCCACCAACAACTGGATGAACCCCTTCGAGATGAAGGAAAAACTGCGCAAGCTCTTCAATGGCTGCATGCGTGGCCGCACCATGTACGTGCTGGCATACAGCATGGGCCCCATCGATTCCCCCATGTCCCAGATCGGCGTGCAGCTCACCGATTCCCCCTACGTCGTGGTCAACATGCGCATCATGGCCCGCATCGGCAAAAAGGTGTTTGAAAAAATCGACGAGGCCAAGAAGCGCGTCGTCCCCTGCATGCACACTGTGGGAGCTCCGCTCAAAAAAGGCCAGAAGGACGTCCCATGGCCCTGCAACAAGGAGAAGTACATCGTCCACTTTCCTGAATTGCGCGAAATCTGGAGCTACGGCTCCGGCTACGGCGGCAATGCCCTGCTCGGCAAAAAATGCTTCGCTCTCCGCATCGCCTCCGCCATGGCTCGCGATGAAGGCTGGATGGCCGAGCACATGCTGATCCTCGGCGTGGAAGATCCCAAAGGCAAAAAGACCTACGTCGCCGCAGCCTTCCCCAGCGCCTGTGGCAAAACCAATTTCGCCATGATCATCCCACCCCAGCACTTCATCGAAAAAGGCTGGAAGGTCTGGACCGTGGGCGACGACATCGCCTGGATCAAACCCGGCGCGGATGGCCGTCTCCACGCCATCAATCCCGAAGCAGGCTTCTTCGGTGTCGCCCCCGGCACCAGCGACAAGACCAATCCCAACGCCATGGCCTCGCTGCGGAAGAACACCATTTTCACCAACGTCGCCCTCACACCCGACGGCGGTGTCTGGTGGGAAGGCATGACCGACACGCCGCCTGATCAATGCACCGACTGGCAGGGCAACATGTGGACGCCCGCCATCGCCAAGGAAAAAGGCACCAAGGCTGCGCATGCAAATTCACGCTTCACCGCGCCCGCTTCGCAGTGCCCCACCATCGATCCCGATTGGGAAAAACCGGAAGGCGTCCCCATCAGCGCCATCATCTTCGGCGGCCGCCGCGCCACCACCATGCCGCTCGTCTATCAGGCCTTCAACTGGAGCGGCGGTGTGTACACCGGTGCCACCATGGGCAGCGAGATGACCGCCGCCGCCGCCGGCACCATCGGCAAAGTACGCCGCGATCCCATGGCCATGCTCCCCTTCTGCGGCTACAACATGGGCGACTACTTCCGCCACTGGATCAGCATGCAGCGCACCCTCAGTGAGACCCCTCGTGTCTTCAACGTGAACTGGTTCCGCAAAGACGCCAACGGCAAGTTCCTCTGGCCCGGCTTCAGCGAAAACATGCGCGTCCTCAAATGGATCGTAGATCGCGCCAACGGCCACGGCAAATCCAAGGAAACCCCCATCGGCTGGGTGCCCCAGTATGAAGACATCGAATGGAAAGGCCTCGATTTCCCCAAGGAAAAATTCGAAGAACTCCAGCACTTCGACCGTGCCGCCTGGCGCACCGAGATACTCTCCCACGAAGAACTCTTCATCGACCTGAAGACCCATCTCCCCAAAGAGCTCATCTACGAACGCGAGCTCCTCATCTGCCGCATGTAATTTCTCCCTCACATCTCCCCTTGAACCGAAGCGGCGGCCTGTCCTCAGGCCGCCGTTTTCATTGACCAGCACTGCGGCGCGTCGGAAAACATTTCGTGGCGTGGTCCGCACTCTCCGAGTGCGTCTCTGGGGCATCCGTTCACGGCTAACGCATCTCAACGTCTCAGCCTGGGCCCCATTCCTTTGCCAAAAAAGGACCACCTCATTCACATCCTGGTTCTCCACTCACCCAGCATCCAGCAAGTCTTCCCACCGTCCTCGCGTAGTCTTCCGCCACAGCCACCTCGCCACCGCTTCTACCTCCCAGGCTCCGCAGCACACGCCCTCCCTCCCCACTCTCCCATGCACACCCGCCGCACATTCCTCACCACCACCGCCGCGTGCACCCTCCTTCTCCCAGCGCTCCTCTCTCTGCACGCTGAATCCACCCCCGCCATCACCGGCGAGACCGAGCACTTCCTCTACCGCATGCCCTCACCCGAGGCCCCTTACATCGACACCCAGCGCGACAACAAGGCCTTCGCCTTCAAAGGCACGCGCATCATGCTCTCCGCAGACAACGGCACCACCTGGCCCCACACCGCCGAATTCCCTGAGGCGGAAAACATCACCTTCAGCGTCATCCTCAAAAACGGCAGCATCCTCTTCGCCACCCGCGAGCACCTCTTCCTCTCCACCGACAATCTCAAGACCCATCGCGAGATCATCGTCAAAAAACCCGACGGCACCGACTATAGCCCGCACACACCCGTCAAGCCCGATCAGCCCGGCTGGTACTT
>Ga0114968_10003359_pt1 | contig 12038 bp, 4 predicted proteins | sample M_130807_EF_Meta_FD_87020 | JGI IMG/M metagenome (GOLD analysis project Ga0114968, IMG submission 87020) | Freshwater microbial communities from Lake Montjoie, Canada to study carbon cycling - M_130807_EF_MetaG | ecosystem: Environmental > Aquatic > Freshwater > Lake | place: Lake Montjoie... | reverse complement strand
TGTACTCATGCGCGCAGTAGACGCGGGTCGCGTCGGGCAGGGCCGCGAGGCGCTGCAGGCTGGACCACATTTGTGCGGGCGAGCCCTCGAACATCCGTCCGCAGCCCAAGGCGAAGAGGGTGTCGCCCACGAAGGCGACGCCCGGTGGGTTCTCGGGCAAGACCTCGAGCCCAGTCGCCGCCCGCAGCCGCTGAATGCCCTCGGCCTGCATCGACGCGCCCTCGTCTACGAGGACCGGCGGCAGGAGCATCATCCCGCCGCGCTGCCGAGGGCCGATGTGCCACAGGCCGGCGTCCCCGCAGAGCCACGCGGGCCGCATCCGGTCGGTGACCGCGCGCACGCCGTCAAGCCATGCGGCGTCTTGGTCGCCCGGTTCGTCGAGGTTCACGTCCAAGAAGTGGTACGTCGTCGGCGCGCCCGTGCGGACCCACGCCTCGGCGTGGGCGTCGAGCCCCTTCGCGACCTCGACCCCCACCTCAAGAAAGCCGGCAAAGCGCGGGTGGGCGCGGCGGAGCGCTGGCACATCGAGCGCGTCTGGCGCGTCTCCCGCGCCATACTCGGTCGAGACGCCGATCCCGAGCATGGGCAGGCGCGCTACGCGGTCTGCGAAGCCAAGCATGGCCGCAAGGTGCGTCGAAGGTCGAAGCGACGCAACTCGAAAGCGCTCCGCCTGAGCCCCGCGCGCGTTGACTTGCCGCGCCCCGCCCGCGCGGGGAATAATGAGACACCTTGAGACATCGACAGTTGGGGGGCAAGATGCGAAGTGAACTCTTCGGCGTCATGACGCGGGTCTGTCTGCTGGTCGGCCTCGCGGGCTGTGGGGCGGGCGGCTCGGACTCGGGCGCGGATGCGGGCGCAGACCAGCCGTGCGTCGCGACGTCTGATTGCGGCGAAGGGCAGGTCTGCGCCGCGGCGCTGTGTCGGCCCCGCGTTCCGGGCGACTGCGCCTCGGACAGCGACTGCGAGGGCAGCCAAACCTGCGACCTAGTGACCGCCCAGTGCGCCGAGCCCGCGCGGTGCGCGATGGACGACGACTGCTTGGGCGACCGCTACTGCGGCGCGGCGTTCACCTGCGTCGCGCCCTGCGAAACAGACAGCGACTGCCCGAGCGGGGCGTGCGCGCAAGGCCGCTGCGCGGGGGACACGCCCTCGGGCTGCACGACCGACGACCAGTGCCCGGCCGGCCATTTCTGCGCGAGCGGCGCCTGCGTCGAGCGACCGGCTTGCGACGACGCGACGCCCTGCGCGGGCGCGCTCGTGTGCGACACAGGCGCCTGCCGCGAGGCCGAGACGTGCCTGGACGACACGGCCTGCTTCAACGCGCAGCGGCGCATCTGCGTTGACGGGGCGTGCGCCGATGGGTGCGATCCGAGCGCGGCGGACGCCTGCCGCGGCTACCTGCGGTGCGCGCCCGACTTCCGCTGCGGGGAGACGCCCTGCATGGACGCCGCGGCGTGCGGCGCCGACTGGACGTGCAAGGTGGGGCTGTGTGTCCCGCTCGCGGCCCGCGCCTGCACTTCGGACCCCGACTGCCCCGGCGAGCAGGTCTGCGCCGCCGGCCTCTGCGCCGAGCCGCAGGTGTGCGCGGCCGACTTGGACTGCTTGGGCGACCGCCTGTGCCGCGGCGGGGCGTGTGCGCCGCCGTGCGTCGGCGACGCCTGCGCCGCGGGCCTCGTCTGCGCGCAAGGCGCGTGCGTGCCGGACCCGGGCGCGGGCGGCTGCGACAGCGACCTGGAGTGCCCCCCCGAGCAGGTCTGCCAGACGAACGCGTGCGTGACCCCGGCCGGCCCCGCGTGCGAGAGCGACCAGGATTGCTCGGGCACGCGCGCCTGCGTGCAGGGTCGCTGCGCCGAGGGCGCCTTCTGCGAGGGCGACGCGGACTGCGACCAGGGGCGCGTGTGCGATCGCGGCGTGTGTGGTGCGGCGTGCGGTGTGGACGCGGACTGCGGCGCAGGTCAGGTCTGCGAGGCGGGCCACTGCGTGCTGCCGAACATCAACGCCGAGTGCCTGAACGACGATGACTGCGCGGGCGCTCAGTTCTGCGGCGGGGACGGCCGCTGCGTCGAGCCCGCGGTCTGCGGGACGAATGAAGACTGCCTGGGCGATCGCCTGTGTGACACCGGGCTGTGCGTGAACCCCTGCGTATCGGACAACGACTGCGCTGGGGAACAGTGCGTCGCGGGGCTCTGTGTCGCGCTCGCGGGCTGCAGCGCAGACGCCGACTGCGAAGGCGCGCAGGTCTGCGACGCGATGAGCCGGGCGTGCGTCGAGGGCCCGGTCTGCGGCGGTGACGCGGACTGCCTCGGGGACCGCATCTGCGTCGTGGACGCCTGCCAGGACCCCTGCCGCGACAGCGCGGCCTGCGGGGCCGACCAGGTCTGCCAGGCGGGCCGGTGCAACCCTGCGCCCGTCTGCGGCGTGGGCAACCCCTGCGAGGGCACCCAGGTGTGCGCGGGCGGCCGCTGCATCGAGGGGCCGTTCTGTCTCGCGTCCTCGGACTGCTTGGGCGACCGCGTCTGCCAAGGCGGGGTGTGCGGCGACCCCGCGTGCTTCGTGAACGGCGACTGCGCCGCCGGCCTGACCTGTCAGGGCGGGCAGTGCGTCGTGCCCCCCTGCGCCGCAGACGCCGACTGCGCGCCCGGCCAAGTGTGCCGCGCCGGGGCGTGCGAGGCGGCCGCCGGCGCAGCGTGCTTCCTCGACCTGGACTGTGGCATCGGTCAGCGCTGCAGCAACCAGCGCTGCGTGGTCGACGCCTGCGGGGTGGACGCCGACTGCGGCGCGAGCGAGCGCTGCGTCAACCGCGTCTGCGAGCCCCAGTTCTGTTTGGCCGACAGCGGCTGCCTCGCGGGGCGCGTCTGCGTCGGCGGCCAGTGCGCCGCCGCAGGTGGGCCCCAAGGCTGCGACTCCGACCTGCAGTGCGCGGCGGGCGAGGCATGCGTCAATCGCGCCTGCGTCCCGGTCGACGCCGGCTGTATGTCGGACGACGACTGCACGGGCAACCAGTACTGCTTCTTCGGGGCGTGCCAAGAGCCGCTCTTCTGCCTGTCGAACGACGACTGCCTCGCGGGGCGCGCGTGCGTGAACGCGGCGTGCATCGACCGCTGCCTGCGAGACTCGGACTGCAGCGCGGGGCAAGTCTGCGGCCCGAACGGCCAGTGCAGCGCCGTGCCGGCCTGCCGCCAGGCCTCGGACTGCGCCAACGAGCAGCCGTGCATCAACGGCGTCTGCGGCGAGACGGGCCTGTGCGCGAACGACGACCAGTGCGCCGGCGCGCGGATCTGCAACGCGGGGATGTGCAGCGATGGTTGCGCGGCGGACCGTGAGTGTCCCGCCGGCCAGGTGTGCATCGCGGCGCGCTGCTTCCCCGGCGCGATGGGCTGCATGAACGACGACGGCTGCGCGGGCGCGCAGGTCTGCATCACGGGCGCCTGCGTTGAGCCGGCGGTCTGCTCGGCGGACGTCGACTGCCTGCCCGGCCGTGTGTGCGGCGGCGCGCGGGCGTGCGTGGACGCCTGCGCCGCGAACGCCGAGTGCCCCGCGGGTCAGGTCTGCTCGAACCGCCGTTGCCAGGCGCCCCCGCCGGAGTGCATTGGCGCGAACGACTGCGGCCTCGGCCGTATCTGCGTGAACAACACTTGCGCGGCCGATCCGGGCTTCTGCGCGAACGACGCGGCCTGCGGCATCGGCCGCATCTGCGTGAACGCCGTGTGCACGAGCGGCTGCCGCAACGACGACGGCTGCAGCGGTCTCCAGACCTGCGATGTGGCGTCGCTGTCGTGCCGCGAGCCCGCGATGTGCGCGGGTGACATCGACTGCTTTAGCCCCCGCGTGTGCACCATGGGCGCATGCCAGGCGCCGAACAGCTGCGTCCTCGACGCCGAATGCGGACCGGGGCTGCGCTGCAACGCGATGACGCGCCAGTGCGAGGCCTTCTTCGGCTGCGCAAACAACGCCGAGTGCGGTCAAGGCTTCACCTGCAGCGCGGGCGCGTGCGTCGAAAACCAAGGGTGCATGAACGACCAGAACTGCGTGCCTGGTGACGTCTGCTCGGGCAATCGGTGCGTCGCGAGTCAGTGCGCCAACCTGCCGCTTATGCAGCCGGGCGTCGCCCAGAACGGCCTGCTCGTCGGCGCGTTCTCGTCGTTTACGCCCGCCTGCAACCCGGCGAATGTGCCGAACGCGGGCGACAGCGCGCTGCGGTTTGTGCTGGCCGCGCGCTCGACGGTCACGTTCGAGTCGTTCGGCACGGCGGTGACCCTCGCGCTGACCAACAACTGCGAGACGATCAACCAGCAGACGCTGGCCTGTGGCACCCCCGCCGCGCTCGGCGCGGTGAACCTGCCGGCCGGCGAGTACACCGTCGTCGTCGAGGGCGTGAACGGCGCTTCGGGGCTCTACATCCTGACGTACCGCATCTTGCCCTGAGCGCCGGGCGCGTCAGCGCTGCGTGGAATCCGCGTCAGCGCTGCGCGGAATCCGCGTCAGCGCTTCTGGGGCCGCCCGCCCGTGGCCCGCGCGGCGAGCGCCTGCCGACGCGCGGCGATGGCGCGCGGCCACTCCGCCTTGTCATCGAGCGCCGCGACCCGCTTCTCGGCGGCCGTGAGCAAGGCGGCCGCGGCGTCGAGATCGCCCGACGACTCGGCGATCATGGCGAGCGCGATGCTGGGCTCCGGGTTCTTGGGGTCGAGCTGGTCGAGGTGACGGAAAACCGGGACCGCCTCTTCGACGCGGCTGAGCTGCAGCAGCAAGCGCCCCAAGTCGAGGTACGCGCCCACGTCCGCGCCGCGCTCCCAGGCGAGGCGCAAGGCCCCGACCGCGGCGTCGCCTTGGCCCAAGCGCGCGTAGGCCCGACCTAGGTTGGCGTGCACCCCGCCCAGCTTGGCGTCGAGGCCCAGCGCGGTCTCGAAGGCCACGCGGGCGGCGTCGTGCTGCTTGAGCTCGAAGCGCGCCTGCCCGAGCGAGGCGAAGACCTGCGCGTTCTTGGACATCGCCTTGGACGCCCGGTCGAGCAGGTCGGCGGCCTCTTCGAAGCGCTTCTGGCCGAGCCGCACCTGCCCGAGCACGAAGAGGCCGAGCGGCAGCTCTGGCTTGAGGTCGAGCGCGCGCGACCCCTCGGGCGCGGCGTCGTCCAGCTTGCCCTGCTTGAGCAGCGCGTCGCCCAAGAACAGGTGAGCGAGCGCGCTCGCGTCGTCGCGCTTGACCTGCTCGCGGTAGAGCTCGAGCGCCTTGGCGGCCTGGCCCCTTACCGTGAGCACTCGACCGAGCGCGAGGCTCAGGGTCGTGGCGTCGGGCCCCGAGGCCGACTTGAGCGCGAGCGCGAGCTCGGCGTGCAGGCGCGCGGCCGTGTCCGCGTCGAGCACGAGCGGGTCGTTCAAGAGCTGCTCAGCCCGGGCGCGCAGGAGCCGCGCCGCCGTCTCCGGCGAGGCCGATAGGCTCTGGGCCCAGCCGAACGCCCGCTCGGCGAGCACCCAATCCCCCGCGGTCACAGCGTCCGCGCCGAGCTGCGCATAGCGCAGGGCCTCGGCCTGCTGGCCACGGCGCTCACCCCACGCTGTCCACTGGTTGACCGCCAGCGGGACTGTAGCGGCCAGCGTCGCGCCGCCCACGACAGAGAGAAACCACCCCGGACGCGTACTCACATCACTCTCCGGGCCCTCATGGGGCCGCTCCGATTTACTTGAACGCGCCCGTCGCGCCGGCCGCGGCGCGGCGCGCGTAGCCCGCGCGCAGGGCCGTCCTGAAGGTCATGACCTTCCGAGTGTCGGTGCCGGCGCGGTCGAGCGCGTCCCCGAGCATCTTCATCGCGCGGGCGTCCGCGATCTGGGAGAGCACGTAAGCGCCCTCCTGGTAGACCTGCTGCTCGGAGGCGTTCACCGCCACCTCGAGCACCCGCCACACATAGCCGCCGTTGTCCCGAATCGCCGTCAAGGCGAGCACGCCCATGCCCTGCACGCCGGAGTCGGCGTCCGCCATCGCTGCGTCGATCGCCCGCATCGCTTCTGCGGTGCCGTAGAGCGCGATCGCCCACACGGCTGAGCCGCGCAGGCGGGGCTGGTCCGAGGACTTCAGCGTCTGCCACAGCACCGGGAGGGCCTCGGGGCCGCCGTGCTCAATCAGGGCCGAGAGCGCCACCTGTCGATGCAGGAGCTCCGCCGACTGCTGGTTGAGCAGCGCCGTCGCCATTGGCACCGCCTCGGGCAGGTGGCGCCGCGCGATGCTGACGAGCGCGCTCAGTCGGTCGTCGAGCTTGCTGTTCTCGCCGCGCGCGGCCGCGAGCATCTCCGCGTCGGTCAGGTCACGAATCGGCTCGGGGTCGGGCGAGCCCGTACCGAGCCAGCGGCCGTCCTCGCCCTTGCCCCACGGGAAGTCGAGCGCCATGGACTTCAGCCCGACCAGCCGCTCGTCCGCGCTGTCCTCTTCGGCAGGCGCCTGAGCGGCCTGCTTGAGGTCGGCTGCTGCTTGTGAAGGCGACGGCACCGCGACCTTGTCAAGCCGGCCGGCGGGCGACGTCTGCGCGCCGCTCCGCGCGGCCAGGATGGGGTTTGGCGTGTCGTCCACGGGCGGCGCAGCCGGGGCGGTCGTCGCCGCCTCGCCGCACCCGGCCAGCCAGAGGCCCAAGAAGCTCGCGGCGCCGAGGCCGCTCCAACGATAGAAGCGCATCGCTCGACCTCCTCTCAGCGGGACCGGCAGCAGTACCAGTTTCGGCAGTCGCCCTTACCTGCGTTGCCGTCGTGGTTGTACCAGTAGCCGCCGCACGCGCAGTTGTAAAAGCCCGCGACGTCGTCGCTCGTCGCGTCCGCGTACCAGTCATTGCCGCCGAACCAGCCCCACCAGCCGCGCACGCCCGAGATCTCGGCGTCCGTGCACAGGTGACCGCCGACCACGGCGCGACACCAGTGGTCCGCGTAGCCCCACGCATTGCAGCCCCAGTTGCCCGCGATGCAGGTGTCCCCGAAGCCCGACCAACCGCCCGGGCACCCGGACTCGCCGGCCACACCGCCCGCGCCCGCGATGCCGCCGTTCGCAGTAATCCGACCGGTCACGGTCACGTTGCCGTCGATGCGCACGCCGCCGGCGAAGTCACCCGCGTAGTTGATCGCGAGCGTGTCGCCCCCGTCGTGCACCAGCGCGCGGCCGCCGTCGCCGCGCGGGTTGTAGCGCATGTTAAAATCGGCGCCGTTGAAGTTCATGCTGAACCCATTGACGGTCGCCGTACCGTTGATGTTGGCCGACCCGTTGACCTGCAGGTTGCCGCCGACGTCAATCGTGCTGCCTGCCGCACCGGGCTGTCCCAGGTAGATGCGGCCGCTCGCCGCGCCGACGACGATGTCTTGCGTCTCCGAGTAGATGCCCGTGACGCCCCACACGGCGCCGACGCGCAGCGCGCCACGGCCCTCGGCGTCCGTGAAGAAGTTGCGGCCCTCGCGGCCCTGAATGTAGGTCGTCCGCGAGTTGCCAAAGTAGCTCGTGCCGCGGTTCCAGTCCTCGCCGCGGCTCTCCAAGTTGCCGTAGACGAGCAGGTTGTTGTTATTGAGCTCCATGCCCACGGCCTGCGCCTGCGCGTTGGCGCCGTAGTAGAAGCGGTGCACCTGCACCGAGTTATAGCGCAGCGTGCTGCCTTCCGTGCCGAGCGAGTACTCCGTGCCCCAGAGGCGAAGCTTGTGCGTGTGCGGCCACGCGCAGCAGTCGTTGGGAAACTGAATGTAGTTGGTGCCGATGATGAGGCTGCCGACCCGGACCTCGCTGGCTGCGAGGAAGCGATTGGCGGTGACATCGCCCGCGAGGTTCAGCGCCCCCTGCACGGTCAGGCCCCCGCGCACCAGCAGGTTCCGGCGAATGTCGCCGTCGAGCAGCACCGTCAGGTTGTTGTTGATCTGCTGGCTGCCGTTGACCTGGGCGTTGGCCTCCATCGTCACCGCGCCGCGCAGCGTGCTCGCGCCGTTCACGGTCAGCGTGCTGTTGCCCTGCAGCGCGCCGCCGACGGTCTGGTTGCCGTTGACCGTGGCGCTGCCATTGACCTGCAAGTTCTGGTCGACCTGCGCGCTCTGCAGCGTCCGGAAGAAGCCGTTCGCCAGGATGCCCCCCGGCGCGGTGAGCAGCAGGTCGTCGTCCCCGTCGTTCTGGATGCCGAGCTCGAGGCGGCCGGCTTCGCCGCCCTTGCTGTAGTACCGCAGGTAGGCTTCGTCGCCCGTGCCTCCCCAGCGGTTCTCGGCGAACTGGAGGCCCAGCGTCCCGCCCGTGCCCGCCAACCGCACCGGCCCGGGCGTGTAGAGCTCGAGGTCGTCGCCCGCGTCATTGAGTACGCCGATTTGGAGCCGCGCGTCGTCCCCCGCTTTCTGGAAGTAGCGGATGAAGGCCTCGTCCCCCGCGCCGCCCCAGTTGTTCTCGCGGAACTGCACCCCGAGCGGCGTGCCGCCCGGACCCGAGACGCGCACGTAAGTGGGCGAGTAGAGCTCCAAGTCATCGTCGGCATCGTTCGCTACGCCGATCTGCAGCTTCGCGTTGTCGCCGCCCTCGGTGAAGTAGCGAATCCAAGCGTCGTCGCCCCCGCCGCCGAAGGCGTCGTTCGGCCACACGATGCCGTTGTCACCCGACCCCGCCGACGCGAACACCGGATTGTAGCCGCCTGGCGCGGGCGCGCAGCCCACGCAGGTCCCGCGCACCACGAGGTTCCGGTTGATGATCAGGTCGCCGCTGCCGCCGATGGTCACGCCCCCGGCCGCATTGAGCAGGATGTCGTCGTCCGCATCGGCGACGTTGGCGATCTCGAGCCGCGTGTTCTCCCCGCCCTCGCTCAGGTAGCGCACGTAGGCCGTGTCCCCCACGCCGCCCCAGCGGTTGTCCGGGAAGCGGAACTCAAGCTGGCCGACGCCCGGGCCGTTCGCGCGCACGCCGCCCGCGGCGAAGAGCTCAATCTCATCGTTGCTGTCGTTCTGGACGCCGAGCTGCAGCATCGTGTCCGCGCCCACGCCGTTCTGGCCGGTCACGAAGCGCAGCCACGCCTCTTCGCCGTCGCCCGTGGGGACCTGGCTCGTCGGCCAGTGCACGCCGCCGCCGTCCTTTGAGGGCCGGATCTCCCCCGCCGCGCCGGTCATGGTCAAGTGGCGCGCCACGCTCAGGTCACCGAGCCCGAGCACCTCGACGCCGCCCGTCGCGTTGAGGCGAATGGGGTCGTTCTGGTCGTCGCCCGTCGACAGCTCGAGGGCGGTCTCACCGGCAGCGCCGTATTGGATGTACCGGATCGCCGCTTGGTCCTGGCCCCCCAGCGAGTTCGCGAGCCAGGTGATGCCCTTATTGCCCGCGCCCGACGACGGCTGAATGAAGCCGTTGTTGACGTAGGCGTTCCCGGTGTTCACGAACAGATTGCCGGCTTGCACCGTCGCGCTGCCCGTGGTCACGGACAGGCTGTCGCGCACGGTCGCGGAGCCGTTCACACGCAGCGCGCCGTTGCGCACCTCAAAGTCGGTCGTGTTGGCCGCCGTGTACCAGTTGCTCGGGTTGTCGTTGCTCGACGCGTCCTCGAGCAAAAGGGTGTTCACGCCGTCGAAGCGCAGGCCCGCGTTGCGAACGCCCGTGTTCAGGAATCGCACAGCAGGGTTGAACCCCGAGCCGCCGATCTCGATGTGCCGCCCCTGCACGCGCAGGCGGCTCGTCATCGCCTCGACGCTCTCGAACGCCGCGTCTTTTCGCAAGAAGCCTGCCGAAGAGACGCCGTCGAGCAGGTCGGCGTCGACCCCAGAGCCCGCGCCGTCGACCTGAACGAGCTTGGCGAGCACCTGCGCCGGCGTGTCTGCCGAGCCGTTCGCGCCCGCCGGCCCCGCAGGACCAATCGGCCCCTGCGGCCCCGCCGACCCCGCGACGCCCTGCGCGCCCTGCGGCCCGGCCGGCCCCTGCGGCCCGACTGGCCCTGCCACGCCCGCTGCGCCCGCTGGACCCGCAGGACCCGTGAGGCCCGTGGGGTCGCCCACCCATCGACCGTTCGCGTCGATGACCGCGCGGCCGCCCACCTGGACATCGCTCGCGTTGACCCGCCCGCCGACGACGGACTGCGCCACAAGCGCGAAGGGCACCGAGACCAAGCGCGTCCGCGGCAACAGGTCGACGCCGTTCACCGAGACCTGCAGATAGGTGCCCTGCGAGAGCACGCCGGCCGTCAGGGGCGTCGTACTGCCCAGCAGCACGCTGTAATAGCCCTCGACGAGCGGCGTGTTGTTGTAAGTCTCCGTCCACACGGCCAGGCCGCCCGCTGACGCAGCGAAGAGCTGGAACCGCAACGACACCGGACCGGCGACCGGGGTGCTGTCCACGTTGAGCAGCAAGCCCTCTTGGTGCATCAGGCCCGGCGGCGTCTGCCCGTCGGCATACGAGACGATGCTGGCGCTCAGCGCGAGCGCCAGCGCCCCCCCCCGAAGTCGTGAAACCATCTGCTACCCTCCACAGCGCCGATGGATCTATCGGCCGAAGGTAGCCGGAAACTTAGGCTTTCGCCATCTTTCGCAGCACGGTGTGGAGCACGCCACCGTTGCGGTAGTACTCGACCTCGACGGGGGTGTCGATGCGGCACACCACGTCGAAGGTGAGCAGCGTGCCGTCGGGGCGCGTCGCTGTGACCTTGAGCGTCTGCCGGGGCTGCACGCTGTCGTCGATGGCGATGTCGAAGGTCTCGTGGCCCGTGAGGCCGAGCGACGCGCGGCTCTCACCGGCCTTGAACACCAGCGGCAGCACGCCCATGCCCACCAGGTTCGAGCGGTGAATGCGCTCGAAGCTCTCGGCGATGACGGCCCGAATCCCCAAGAGATACGTGCCCTTGGCGGCCCAGTCGCGCGACGAGCCCATGCCGTAGTCCACGCCCGCGAGGCCAACGAGCGGCACGCCCGCGGCCTTGTAGGTCATCGCGGCGTCGTAGATGGACGCGACCTCGCCCGGCTGCGCGACGACGTCGACGCCCTGCGCCTGCGCGGCGGTCAGGGCGGGCCCGACGTAGGTCGTCACGCCGCCCTCGGTGCCCGGCGCCATCTCGTTCTTGATGCGGATGTTCGCGAACGTGCCGCGCGTCATCACACGGTCGTTGCCGCGCCGCGCGCCGTACTGGTTGAAGTCGGCCTGCGCGACGCCACGGCCCTGCAGGAAACGCCCGGCCGGACTCGACTTGGCGATGTTGCCCGCGGGGCTGATGTGGTCGGTCGTGACGCTGTTACCGAGCTTCACCAAGACCTTGGCGCCCTTGATGGGCTGGATCGGCGAGGGCTCGCGCGCCATATCGACGAAGAACGGCGGCTCCTGCACGTACGTCGAGTCGGCGTTCCAGGCGAAGAGGTCACCCTCGGCCACCTGAATCGCCTGCCACGCGGCGGGCCCCTCGAGGCTCGCGTAGCGCTTCTGGTACTGCTCGCGCGTCACGACGCGGTCGCGCAGGGTCTGCACCTCCGCCTCGGTCGGCCACACGTCCTTCATGTAGACCGGCTGCCCGTTCGCGCCGGTGCCGATCGGGTCGCGGTACAGGTCGAGGTCGACCGTGCCGGCGAGGGCGTAGACCACGCAGAGCGGCGGCGATGCCAGGTAGCTCGGCTTGACGAGCGGGTTCACGCGGCCCTCGAAGTTGCGGTTGCCCGAGAGCACGCCCGCGACCGCCAGGTTGCCCCGCTTGATGGCCTCCTCGACCTCGGGGATCAGCGGGCCGGAGTTGCCGATGCATGTCGTGCAGCCGTAGCCCACCGTGTTGAAGCCGACGGCGTCCAGGTCCGCCGTCAGCTCGGCGGCGTCCAGGTAGTCGGTGACCACGCGGGAGCCGGGGGCGAGGCTCGTCTTGACCCACGGCTTGCGGGTCAGGCCGAGCGCGCGCGCCTTGCGGGCCACCAGGCCGGCGGCGATGAGCACGTTCGGGTTGCTGGTGTTGGTGCACGAGGTAATGGCAGAGAGGACGACGTCGCCGTCGCGGAGCGTGTGCTTGTGGCCGCCGAGCTCGAACTCGACCGACTCCACGCCGCCCGGCTTGCCGTACGTCTTGCCGAGCTCGATGTTCCACGTGCCCTTCATGT
>Ga0114968_10003358_pt1 | contig 12042 bp, 11 predicted proteins | sample M_130807_EF_Meta_FD_87020 | JGI IMG/M metagenome (GOLD analysis project Ga0114968, IMG submission 87020) | Freshwater microbial communities from Lake Montjoie, Canada to study carbon cycling - M_130807_EF_MetaG | ecosystem: Environmental > Aquatic > Freshwater > Lake | place: Lake Montjoie... | reverse complement strand
GTAGAAACGTAAAAACCATTGAGCGTATTGATACGCAAAAAATAGACGCGTTGAGTGGCGCCAGACTCTGGCAACAAAAAACAGTGGTGCCCAATCGAACAATCAAGTTGCTGGGCCGGATGTTTGGCACCACCCAGCTGCTTCACCCAGCCCCCGCTCTCTTCGTGATAAAGCTCTAGCTCTGCAAGAAAGTAAGGACTAACAGCGAGTACCAAGGGCGACTGTTTTTCGACCGGGGCGTCAATCTCAATCCTGAGCCACCGTATAGTCGGCTCAACGCTGCGGTTTAAGAGCCGTTTAAATGGCACAAACACTTGGCGACTGACGTCTTGGACAGTCATACTAAGCGTTGAATCTACATACAAGCTGAGTTTAGGCGTGAGTACCTGCGAGGTAGGGCCCTTTGTCGACTGAGCATTCAGCTGGATGGGAGCGTGCGATTGGCTTTGTGCGTGTGCCGCTGGCTGCGAAAGCAACAGCATATTCAAAAAAACTAAACACAAAAAATAAAGCGACTGATGCCGACGCCGCAGTTGGCTCAAGCCGCTGAATTCAAAACAAGACAAAGGCGATGCCTTAGGTTTTTGCGAGGTACTCAACGGCACTGCGCACGCCAGTTGAGCCAACATTGACACCCAGGCTTTGCATCGCGGCCTCAACCCCAGCCAAGCAACCCAAGATCATAGCGGGATTCAAATCACCCAAATGGCCGATTCTGAAAACTCGACCTGCAAAAGGACCTAAGCCCCCGGCAATAAGTACTTGAAATTTTTCGCGTGCGGTGCTTCGGATCAGTTCGGGATCAATGCCTTGACCAACTAGCACGGCCGTGACCGAAGCAGAGCGCGCTTCGGGCACCTGACATAAAAATTGCACGTGCCCAGCTTCAGACCAAGCCTGCACGGCAGCGTGCACTGCACCGGCCAGTCGTTGATGGCGCGCGTGCACTTGAGCTACGCCCTCTTGCTCGATTAAGCCAAAAGCGGCCTCAAGCCCAAACAACAAGTTTTGTGGCGCTGTACCGCAAAACCGACTGTACGAAGGGCCTTTGCGGCGACGCAACCAATCCCAATAAAAGCGCGGTGCAGGGTTATTGGCACAGACCTGCATCGCCCGCTCGTCTGCGGCGCAAAAGCCAACACCCGGTGGGCACATCAAACCTTTTTGCGAGGCGCCAATGACGGCATTTACGCCCCACTGATCCATGTAAAACGGAATCGCCCCCAGTGAAGCCACAACATCCACCACAAACAAGGCCGGGTGCTTAGCGTGATCAAGCGCGCGACGCAAGGCGGGCATATCACTTGTCGTGCTGCTAGCGGTATCCGTGTGCACAGCAAATACCGCAACAATTTCGTGTTTAGTGTCTTCACGCAAGGCTTGCTCGACGACCGCCGGGTCAATCGGTTGCCCTTCAATATAGGGGGTGCGCACAATCACCGCACCCATGGCCTCGGCCATCAACGCCCAAGAGTCAGAGAAATGCCCTGTACCTGGGATCAATACTTTTTGACCGGGTGCCAGCAAATTCACAATCATGGCTTCCCAGACGCCATGACCATTTGCCGCATATAAAAATATGTCTGCGCTTGCCGTGTTCAACAGGCCTTGCAAGCCGCGCTCACAGGCGTCTACACAAGCGTCAACGCGGGGGTCGCCCATATCAATTGGCTGCCTGGTGAGGGCATCGAGTACAGCCTTCGGCACGTTAGACGGACCAGGCGAGTGCAACAAACGAATACCAGGAAAATAAGGGAACGACGCGGCAGACGAATTCATGACAATCCTTTATGGAGACCGCAATAGTTTACCCTGTCGCCTCGCCACCGTAGTTCACCGTATCGACAGCTTTGTGGGTTACGCCCAAACTGAACGACATGCGGATGTCGACTGAATGTTCTAAGCAGCGTGGTGCCAGCGCCCTTGAGGCAAGTGTGGCCGTGATACCGGTTTTGCTAGTGTGCTTGCTGGGAGTAGAGCTCGTCCATGCCCACCAGGTTAAACAGCTGGTAAGCCTTGCCTTACAAGAGGCGGGTCGTGTCGCAAGCGTCACTGCGGCTGATCACGATCAGGTCAACCAAGCCTTTGCGCGGGCCTTGGCGCCGCGCTTCGCGTCTGCTAGTCATGCCGTTCACACCTCTGAGCGGCGCGACGCCACCATTGAGCGCTATCGGCGTCACTATGCTTTGCCTCTGTGGCAACTCCGGCTCAAACACCCTGAAGTCTGGGGCGCAAAACCGCACGATCACCGAACCGTTCGATTAGATTTGATTTACCTGCACGAGCCCCTGCAATCTTGGCTTCGTCAGGTACTGAAACAAAGCGCCCGCTGGCCGAGCGCCAACCCCAGCGGTTTGTCAGCCAAGGCCCGACGACAAGGCTTAGTCGCCATGCAACTTAGCCGCAGAGCCGTGATTCACTCAAGCACTGTCCAACAGCGTCCAAAGTCTTCGCACGAAGAGACTGTGCAACAGCCGGGCCAGAAGCTAAACGCGTGGCAAACACTCACGCGAGACCTCTCGCCCGAGCAACCAACAGCTCTTACAGCTACCAGCTCGAAAAAGCCCTCGCCCTTGATTCTTTTAAGGCAAAAGCCTGAGGACGAAGATCTGTGTGGCGTGTTGCTGTGCTGCGCGCCTTAGTCGGGCAGCGATTCAGCGTTCAAGTGCCGGACTGGCGAGCGTTAGCGAACGTAGGTCGTAGGCTTGGCGTTTGGCGCCGGCGCCGGTGGGCGCTGGGGTTTGGTTGAGGGCTTGAGTTCGGGGGGTTTCACGTCAGGAGGCAAGACCTGAACAAATAGTTCACCTTGACGCATCATGCCAAGCTCAGCTCGGGCGCGTTCTTCGGCCGCCTCGGTGCCGGTTCGTAAATCGTCGACCTCAGCCAACAGCGCAACGTTACGCGCACGCAACCCGTCGTTGATGCCGCGCTGAGAGGCAACATGCTCTTGCATGTCCCAGACAGACAGCCAGCCGCCCCGACCCAGCCACAAGGGATATTGGATCAGACCAGCTAGCGCAACCAGCACCAACAGCAACAGACGCATACCACCTCGCGCTTGCCGAAAAGGCTAAAAACACCCCTCGGACAAGCCATTTGCGCGCAACTTAACGCAGGTTGTAAAAGGCCTCAAGACCAGGATAAGTGGCCACTTCGGCGAGTTCTTCTTCGATTCGCAGCAGCTGATTATACTTAGCCATGCGATCTGAGCGCGACAATGAACCCGTTTTGATCTGCATGGCATTTGTCGCCACGGCGATATCGGCAATCGTTGAGTCTTCGGTTTCACCAGAGCGGTGTGAAACGACCGCAGTATAACCAGCGCGCTTGGCCATTTCAATGGCGGCAAAGGTTTCGGTCAGCGTGCCGATTTGGTTGATTTTGATCAGAATCGAGTTAGCGACACCGCGCTCAATGCCTTGCTTTAAGATTTTGGTATTGGTCACAAATAAATCGTCACCCACCAACTGAACTTTACGACCGAGCTGTTCGGTCAGGTGTTTCCAGCCATCCCAGTCGTTTTCAGCCATACCGTCTTCGATCGTGATGATGGGATATTTGTCACACCAAGTCGCGAGCAGGCTGGTCAACTCTTTTGACGTGAGCGAAAGACCGCCCTCACCTTCAAGCGTGTATTTGCCATCGCGATAAAACTCAGAGGCAGCGCAATCAAGACCTAAGGCGATTTGCGTGCCGGGCTCGTAGCCAGCATTTTCAATCGCACGCAAAATCATTTGGATCGCAGCTTCGTGATTGGGCACATTGGGGGCAAAACCACCCTCGTCACCCACTGCAGTCGACATCCCTTGATCATGGATAATTTTTTTAAGCGCATGGAAAGTTTCGGCGCCCATCTGCATGGCTTGCCTGAAACTTTTTGCACCCACCGGCAAAATCATGAGCTCTTGCATATCAAGGGTGTTATTGGCGTGGGCACCACCGTTAATCACATTCATCATCGGCACGGGCATACTCATCGGGCCACTGCCACCAAAATAACGATACAACGACAAGCCGGATTCGTCGGCAGCAGCACGCGCAACCGCCATGCTCGCGGCCAAAATCGAGTTTGCACCCAAACGCGACTTGCCCTCAGTCCCATCCAGTTCAATCAGCGTGCGATCTAAAAAGGTTTGCTCTTGTGCATCTAAGCCCATCAGCGCTTCAGAGATTTCAGTGTTGAGGTTTTCAACGGCACGCAAAACGCCTTTTCCCAAATAGCGCGATTTATCACCATCGCGCAGTTCGATGGCCTCGCGACTGCCTGTCGAGGCGCCTGACGGCACCGAGGCGCGACCCATTGCGCCAGACTCAAGCAAAACATCGCACTCAACAGTGGGGTTGCCACGCGAGTCGAGAATTTCGCGTCCGATGATATCTACGATTGCACTCATTTCAAGGTTTCCTGGATGATTAAAATTTTGATAGTTTTAAACGAAACGTGACTCAAGAAAGCCGTGTTGCTTGACCACGCGATCGAGGTCAGTCAAGGTGGCGAGCAGGTCTTTCATCTGATCTAAGGGCACAGCATTGGGCCCATCAGAGAGCGCCTGTGCGGGATTCGGATGGGTTTCCATAAAGAGGCCAGAGACGCCCGCGGCCACAGCGGCACGGGCTAACACCGGCACAAACTCGCGTTGCCCACCTGACGAGGTGCCTTGCCCACCCGGCAATTGCACCGAATGGGTGGCATCGAACACCACTGGGCATTGGGTTGCGCGCATGATCGCCAACGAACGCATATCAGACACTAAATTGTTATACCCAAACGAAACGCCGCGCTCGCAGACCATGATGTCTTCGGGGACGCCGGCTTTTTGCGCGGCAAGGCGCGCCTTGGCAACGACCTGCAACATGTCGTGTGGCGCCAAAAACTGGCCTTTTTTGATATTGACGGGTTTGCCACTCGCGGCGCAAGCCTCGATGAAATCGGTTTGGCGACACAAAAAAGCGGGGGTCTGGAGCACATCGACCACCGCGGCCACTTGAGCCACCTGGTCTTTATCGTGCACATCAGTGAGCACCGGCACCTTAAAGTGCGCACGCACGTCTGACAGAATCTGTAAGCCTTCATCAATACCGGGCCCGCGATACGAGACACCCGAGCTTCGGTTGGCTTTATCAAACGAACTTTTGTAGATGAAAGGAATCCCCAGCGCGGCAGTGATTTCGCACAGGCGGCCTGCGGTGTCAAAGGCCATTTGGCGTGACTCGATCACGCAGGGCCCAGCGATCAGAAAAAAAGGCTGAGTTAAACCAATGTCAAAACCGCAAAGCTTCATCAAGCACCCTTGCGCTTATTTTGACTGATTAACGCGGCACGGATGTAGCTTGTAAACAGAGGATGCCCGTCGCGCGGTGTCGAGGTGAACTCGGGATGAAACTGCACCCCAATAAACCAAGGGTGACCCGGGATCTCCATGATTTCAGGGAGGTCTTCGGTGGGTGTTCGTGCGCTGATCAACATGCCTGCCTGTTCAAGCTTGGGCACGTAAAGGTTGTTGACTTCGTAGCGATGGCGATGACGCTCGTTGACCTCTGGACCGTAGATACTGCTAGCGAGGGTATTGGCCTTAACCGGGCAACGTTGCGCGCCTTTGCGCATGGTGCCACCTAAGTCTGAGGTTTCATCCCGAACTTCAGCACGGCCTTCACGATCAATCCATTCGGTAATCAAGGCCACCACAGGGTGTTCAGTTTGTGGGTCGAACTCGGTACTGTTGGCATGCGCCAAGCCCGCTTTGTGACGAGCAAACTCAATCACAGCAAGTTGCATCCCCAAGCAGATCCCCAAATAGGGCACGTTATGCTCGCGAGCGTATTGAATCGCCAGAATTTTGCCTTCGGTGCCCCGCTTACCAAAACCGCCAGGCACCAAAATCGCATCAAACGGCTTGAGCACGTCGGTGCCGTTTTGCTCAAGTACTTCAGAGTCGATGTAGTCGACCATCACCCGAGATTCGGTGTGAATACCTGCGTGGATCAGCGCTTCGCTTAATGACTTGTACGATTCAGTCAGGTCGACATATTTACCGACCATCGCGACACGCACCTGATGCTTGGGATGCTCAAGGCCATACACCAGCTTATCCCAGACCGATAGATCTGCCTGAGGGGGGTTAATCGCCAACACCTCGCAAATCAGGTTGTCGAGCCCCTGCTTGTGCAGCATGCTTGGGATTTTATAGATCGAGTCAGCATCCCAGACCGAGATCACCGCATCAAGCGGCACATTGGAGAAGAGCGAAATTTTTGCGCGTTCTTCGTCGGGGATCGGGCGATCGGCACGGCACAACAAAGCATGAGGAATGATACCGATTTCGCGCAGCTTTTGTACCGAGTGTTGTGTGGGTTTGGTTTTGAGTTCGCCAGCCGACGCGATAAACGGCACTAGGGTTAAATGAATAAACGCGGCGCTGTTGCGCCCCATGCGCAAACTCATTTGCCGAACGGCTTCAAGAAAAGGTAACGACTCAATATCGCCCACCGTGCCACCGATTTCAACGATGGCGACATCGGTTTGACCAGCCCACGATTGCTCAGCCCCTCGGGCAATGAAATCTTGAATTTCGTTGGTGATGTGCGGAATCACCTGAACAGTTTTGCCTAAATATTCACCTTTACGCTCTTTACGCAACACAGATTCATAAATTTGACCTGTCGTGAAGTTATTGGCCTTGCGCATTTTTGACGAGATGAAGCGCTCGTAGTGGCCGAGGTCAAGGTCGGTTTCGGCGCCATCTTCGGTCACAAACACCTCACCATGCTGAAACGGACTCATGGTGCCCGGATCAACGTTGATGTAGGGGTCGAGCTTGAGCATGGTGACTTTTAGACCGCGCGATTCAAGCAGCGCAGCCAAAGACGCGGCGGCGATGCCCTTACCTAACGAGGACACCACACCACCGGTAACAAAGACAAATTTGGTCATGTCATGAACGCCCAAACGTGCGGCGTATGCAGGAAATTTGAATTATAGCCGCACGCGTGACCTTTGCGGGAACTCCGTCTAGACATTGACGTAAATCGCTAGAAACTCACAAAAACAAATGCCAGTTGGTCGGGCTCAAACCGAACGGCGGGCAACCCGCAGGTTGACTGAGCGACTGATCACGCAGCGAGCTGGGCGTGGGCTCGACCGTCACCTGAATACCCGGCTTAACGGGTAAGTGGCTGTGTGCGCCGCAATAACCAACCCAAGCCATCTCCGCTCAGACGGGGCGCCAAGCGTCTGCGTACCTCTTGGTGATAGGCGTTCAACCAAGCAATTTCGTCATCGCGTAATTGGCTGACCTGGATACACGTCATATCAATCGGACAAAGTGTCAGGGTTTCGAACTCAAGAAACTCGCCAAACTCAGAGGTGCCTGCGCTTTGATTGCAGACCAAATTTTCGATCCGTATGCCCCAACGACCTGGCCGATAGAGCCCAGGCTCATTTGAGGTAATCATGCCGGGTTGCATAGCGGTGTGCGGGGCGGGTGCGGCGCGATACGAGATGACTTGCGGGCCCTCGTGCACGTTCAGGTAATACCCCACCCCGTGACCCGTACCGTGGCCGTATTCGGCTAAGCGATCCCAAAGGGGCGCACGTGCGACAGCATCAAGCATTGGCGAAGCGACACCACGCGGAAACTTCAGGCGTGACAAGGCAATCATCGCTTTGAGCACGGCCGTGTAATCGTCTTTTTGCGGCTCACTGGGCTTGCCTACTGGCACAACGCGTGTGATATCAGTGGTGCCGCCCAGGTATTGCGCGCCCGAGTCGATTAAGAGCAAGCCATCGCCTTTGATTTGCGCGTGCGAGGCTGGCGTGGGACGGTAATGGGGCATCGCCCCATTGGCATTAAACGCCGAAATCGTACCAAAGCTGCGTGACACAAAGCCCGGCTGCTCAGAACGCAATGCCAGCAGACGCCCGTCAATCATCAATTCGTTGAGAGGGGTCGTGTCGCTGCAGGCGATGGCCTGTTCGAGCCAGGCAAAAAACGTACACAACGCTGCGCCGTCTTGCTCCATGACGCGACGCACGTGATTCAGTTCGAAGTCTGTTTTTTGCGACTTAAAAAAGGTGCTGGGATTCATGGCACGCACAGTGCGCGTACGCAAACGATCAATCAACGCGCAGGTCGTACGAGCCGGATCGAACAGAAGAGCATCTTTTTCGGGCAGTTCGGCTAGCACCTGCGCAACGGCGTCATAGGGTTGGATATGAATATCGTCTAGCGCAAGTCGGCTGGCCAGAGTGGAATCCACCTTACCTGGTAACACAAACAACTGTGCGTCGTTAAGGCCTAGCAACACATGCGACATGAATACTGGATTAAACGAGACATCGCTGCCGCGTAAATTCAAAAGCCAGGCAATATCGTCAAGCGTTGACAGCAAATGCCACTGGGTACCTTGTTCAAGCATGATCTGACGTACGCGCGCCAGTTTGTCTTGCCGCGAAGCGCCGGCGATCTCTAAGGGCAAATCACGTACCGCTGCCATGGGCAGCGACGGACGGTCGGGCCAGCACTGCCCGGGTAAGTCAAGCTCTAGTGTTAGCGCGATGCCGCGAGGCTTAAGCAATTCGAGCAGTGCGTCGCGCGCCGATAAGCCCAACGCACGACCATCCACCGCCACCGTCGCACCGTTAGCCAGTTGCGTAGCCAGCCACGTAGTGTGGGCCGGGTCAGTCGCCACGCCGATTTTCATGAGGGTCACCTCGCTGCCGGCCAGTTCGGCCTCGGCTTGCACCCAGTAACGGCTATCGACCCAAAGGCCGGCAAAATCGTGTGTGACCACAACGGTGCCAACCGAACCGCTAAAGCCAGTCAACCAAGGCCGCAGCTGCCAGTAATCGGGCAAATATTCAGATAAATGGGGATCGGCCGAGGGTACCAAGCACGCCTGCACGTTGGCGGCCTGCATGGCAGCACGCAGCGCCGCTAGAGCAGCTGAAGGACTCGAAGTTGACACGGTTGTTGTCATTGAGAGGGACGACTGAAAGTACACAAGCGCAACAGGCCACTGAACCTACGCGTGGCCGATGCGGTCATTTTCGGTTAGCGGGACTCGAGAACTTGGCCTTGAGTACCGCAATAATGCCGGGCAAAATCGACAAGAAAATAATAAACAGAATCACCAAGGTCAGGTTGTTGCGCACGAACGGCAGATTGCCAAACCAGTAACCAGCAACGGTCAGCGACACCACCCACAACACCCCGCCGGTCACGTTATAAAACAGGAAACGCTTGGGATCAAACCGCGCAAAGCCCGCCACGAAAGGCGCCATGGTGCGCGCCAGCGGAATAAAGCGCGCGATGATGATGGTTTGACCGCCGTAGCGATCGTAAAAGCCCTGTGTGTATGCCAGATGTTTAGCATTGACCAGACTGGTGCGCGCAATCAGCGCCGCACCAAACCAGCGGCCAACCGAATAGTTCACCGCATCACCCACAATCGCCGCAGTGGTCAAAATGGCCATCAACAAATAGATATCCATCTTGCCCATCGCGCACACTGCACCGGCCACAAACAACAGCGAATCACCGGGCAAAAAGGGCATAAACACTAAGCCTGTTTCAGCAAAAATAATCGCCACAAGCAAGGCATAAATCCAGACACCATGCGCCTCGATAAACTGCAACATTGTTTTATCGATGTGCAGCAATAGATCTAACAGCCAGGTGAAGAATTCCATCCCAACATCCTTGTGATGACAAAAGTGAACGATGCGATCGTGTGTGTGATTACAAAAACAGACCGCGCAAGCGCGGTCGCAAAACTTAGAGGCTGGCGTTGCGTTGTGCAGCAACGGGGCCGGTACAGACCAGCCAAGTTTGATTAGTCAACTTTGGCAGATTTGAGCGACCTAATCGACCTACGCCACCAACGAAACATCGAGTTTAGCAGCGGTATGCTCTTGAACTTCAGATACCGTCACACCAGGCGCGAGTTCAAGCAACTTGAGCCCATTAGGCGTGATCTCAAACACACCCATGTCAGTAATGACCATGTCAATCACGCCCACGCCTGTCAAAGGCAAGGTGCACTCGGGCAGCAGTTTCATGTCCACTGAACCATCTTTTTTGCGAGCCACGTGCTCCATTAAGACGATCACGCGACCAACACCCGCGACCAAGTCCATGGCGCCGCCCATGCCCTTGACCATCTTGCCGGGGATCATCCAGTTTGCAAGGTCACCGGTCTCGGACACCTGCATAGCACCCAAGATAGCTAAATTAATTTTGCCGCCACGAATCATTGCAAACGAATCCGCTGACGAAAAGATCGACGAGCCTGGGATGGTTGTTACCGTTTGCTTACCGGCATTGATCATGTCAGCGTCAACTTCGCTTTCAAGCGGAAACGGCCCAATGCCAAGCAAGCCGTTTTCTGACTGCAACCAAACTTCAATCCCCTTTGGGACATGATTTGCCACCAGGGTGGGCAAGCCAATCCCCAGATTGACATAAAAACCATCTTGTAATTCGCGCGCCGCGCGTGCGGCCATTTCGTCACGAGTCCATGCCATGTTGATTGCTCCTTAGTTCGCCGCGCGAACGGTGCGTTGTTCGATGCGTTTTTCAGGGGTCGCATTGATCACAATACGATGCACGTAAATACCGGGCAGATGAATCTGATCGGGGTCGAGCTCGCCGAGTTCGACCACTTTTTCAACCTCGACAACAGTTAACTTACCCGCCATCGCTACCGGCGGATTAAAGTTGCGCGCGGTTTTATGAAAAATCAAATTACCGCTGCGATCGGCAATGTAAGCTTTGACCAGAGAAATTTCTGGCGCCAAAGAGCGCTCCATCACGTATTTTTCGCCATCAAATTCGCGAATCTCTTTGCCATCTGCCACCACGGTGCCCACCCCGGTACGGGTAAAGAAGGCCGGTATGCCAGCGCCACCTGCGCGCAGGCGTTCGGCCAGCGTACCTTGAGGAGTGAACTCAAGCTCAAGTTCACCGGCCAAAAATTGGCGCTCAAACTCTTTGTTTTCGCCGACATACGAGGCGATCATCTTTTTAACCTGACGCGTTTGCAGCAGCATGCCCAAGCCAAAACCGTCGACGCCGGCATTGTTACTGATGCAGGTGAGGTTTTGCACACCCAGATCGCGTACCGCGGCGATCAGGGCCTCGGGGATGCCACAGAGACCAAAGCCACCCACGCCAAGGGTTTGCCCATCTTTAAGGATATCTTTCAGCGCCTCGGTGGCGCTGGGATAAAGCTTATTCATTCAACAGACTCCTGAGTATGCATGGTGCCGAAATGACCGGCAACGATAAAAACTTTTAAAAAGAACGCCGCATCTGCAATTTTTGTTGATTATCGACGATTTATCGGCTTTGCCAAAGCTTGCAACACCTCGGCAGGCCAAGGGTGTGATTTATTGAGTTCAAAATCCATCCAGACCATGACCGACTTGCCCTGCGCACATAATTCAAGGCGATCGGGGTAGACCACCGAAATGTCAACCGACTGTTCAAGGCTTGAGCGACCAATGCTCTCTACGCGCAGGCTAACGCGCACGGTTGCCGGGTAGGTAATTGCTTTTTTAAAGTCACACGAGCAGTGCACCACCACCGGGCCATAGCGCGTAGACTCGGGCGCATGGCCCTCAAAAAACATCTTTAAACGCCCTTCTTCCATATAGCGGAAATAATTGGCATTATTCAGATGGGCCAAGGCGTCGGCATCAGACCATCGCATCGGGATGTCTGCATCGTAAATATCACCGACCCTGAGGGTTTGCGGTTCAGATCCTGCCACACACTTCTCCAAAAAATCATGCTGCGGATTGCAAAAGACACAGTTCACGAGTTTGCAAGGCCCGTGCCACCACAGCCTACGCCCCCGTGCAATACAATCGAATCAGCAAATAAACATCATACCTTTGAAGCAGGGAGACTCATATGTCAGCACGCGAATCGATGGAATACGACGTTGTCGTGATAGGTGGCGGCCCAGCCGGCTTAGCCACGGCAATTCGTCTGAAACAACTGGCGGCTGAGCGCAGCCATGAAATTTCAGTTTGCGTGCTTG